>JGI24022J15233_10000091_pt1 | contig 34449 bp, 21 predicted proteins | sample Ectturendosymbi2_FD_15233 | JGI IMG/M metagenome (IMG submission 15233)
ACTGACGATGTAGTNTTNCGTGAAATCGATTTCCTATTAAAAATTTGTGATTGATTCCTTGCTTCTTTCACTTGTGGAGTGAAGTTACTTGAATGCATCGCGTCGGACGTAAGTTTTAACGACAGCAATTTGGGAAAGTGATGTGACTTGAGTTAAAGACCCAAGCGTACATTGCATGTCATATCACTCGGTTAGCAGCCGTTGCAGTAAAGAAGTCAAACTCAGCTTTTTTCATTCGACAGAAGCACGTCTTTAAGTTCGTGAGTTTACCTGACATTCTAGCTAGAAGATACTGTGAAAATTTAGACTCGACTTTCAACAAGACATGAAACCACTTCTCTAGGGACAAACGATTGCCGATAGGTAAGCAAAGCCTGCCAAGTCTCTGTTTACATCTTCTGAAGCAGTACCACACAATGGCGTTCGTCACGCCCATATCGAGTCAACAACGCACATGGGATCTAGAGACTCACAATGACATCGCCAAATAAAGAATTTGCTTTCTGAACCAACAAGGCAACAACAGAACCTTTCGCTGACAAAAATTTAATTCGCAAAATACATCTGCGTAAAGCAAGTGAGATAACGTTAATTCGTTTTTACTGTAACTGCCCACGTCCAGGAAGTCGTGGAATAATGTAACTTTTGCAGTTTGATGGGATAGTTCAAATATTCACTACGGTAGCCAATGCGTGTCCCCCCAACTTTTGAACAGTGAAAAACTTCTGTAGTTTTCGACAAATTGCGATTCAAATACTTTTAAGACTGCTTGCATTACATTTCTTTTCAAAATGTGGTTAAATTTAATTCTGAGAAAAATGTCAATTAGGAAATTCGTATTTACAAAATTTTTTTCAGCGAGAATAGTTCTCTCACAAATTTGCGAAAAAAATTATTTTTGATGAAACAAACGTAAAGAAACTTGATTCGCTACACCACGCCGTGGATTCTAGGACAACTGCCACCCAGGACAAGTGCCACTCAGGACAACTGCCACCTAGGACGATCGCCACCCGGGAAACCGCCACCTAAGACATATTGAGTTTTTTGCGTTTATTGCCATTAAAGGCATTTGAATCTCACAAGGATGTAGTGTATAACAAAAATTTCTTCATCCTCTGACCCCTTTAACGAAACGTAAGTTCAACTTTGAACCTTGTGGGTGAAGAATGTCGTGTTACATCTTCATAAACATTCTTAAGTAAAAAACTTAATTATATATGGGCATTTTCAAATTTTTCACAGAAAATTCTTTTGTGCACATTATCGCATTCAATTCAGGCACTCATAAAACGCCCTTTCTTCCTTTCATTTTACATTGTGTGCATTATTTTACCTTAGCTTTCGATTTGTGAGTTAAACGACAGCAACAGCAACATTTCAACTCACTTGATCCTGAAGTATGCTGAAGCAATATTATAGTAACCAGAGGTTCTCAAGCGCTCTGCCGCGAGAAGTCCTTTACGTGCCGCAACGCGATATACCAAACAGAATTTGATAGCTTGTATATAATGCGTAAAACGCAATATCCTAGGTGGGTGTTGTCCGGGTGGCACAGGGTGTGGTACTAAAAAAAGAAGTGTGGAAACGCACATAAAAAAGTAGCGATTTTCAACAACGCTTCAAACTAATTTTTGAATCAGATTTTAATGATGTATTCACTTTCATTGCACTACAAAGAAAAACATGAAAAAAGTGTGGGAACATGTTCCCGCCCCACGATACCCCTGGGGTAGCAGTTGTCCTGGGTGGCACTTGTCCGGATACCCACGCCGTGGCTGTTCCGTGACGCTATCGTGCCACAGTTCCTTCGTTGCATCGTGATTTCAATTAATGTGCACATTTAGAGCATTTTGATCACGGTCAGTGCCGAAGTCATTTGTAACTGAGTTTTGCACAATCGCATTTTGCATTTCTTTGGTTTAAGCACTAAAGAGATGAATATATGCATGTTATCAAGATCGTGTTTGCATTAGCATGATCGTGACCAATACACGACAATGTTCAGGGAAACGCAATATGTCCACCTGTTGCACGGACGCCTGACATGTACACAAATCAGGGTTGTAAAAAAAACAACCCAAACAAACCCACCCGGGTTTTTTTTTAAAAACACACTTAAAAAAAATAAATCCCACTTTTTATTTTATTTTGAAAAATCTACTAACTAAAAAAAAAATTAGCAGGACGCTTGTGCAGCTATCTGTAAGTTTTTTTAATCAAACAAAACGAACAGCAACAAAATTTAAAGGGCTTGAAAAAAAGAGAAGAATAAATCGAACTGGAGTGAATTCTGCTGGTTATCTTCTTCAGCTCTATACAATCGGTATATTTTAACCAATTTTTCTGCCTTCTCTGCATCTGAACTTCCTGATTTTGGAACATACCAAATCATATATTGAAAAAATACACTCTATAGATGCTGAACTAGCAAAGCATATACATAAACTTGACGTGAAACTGGTTTTTCTCTGCTGTGCGCATGATTGCCAAGCCTTACCACTTAGGAGTGAACCGACCAACAACACATTGCGAAATCAAAGATGGGGTACCGTAAATTTCTTTACTTTCAATTTTGACGGCCATAATAGGTATAACAAGTTATTATCGCGTAATTCTGAAAAGAGTGATGCTGCATGATGGAATAAAAACATTTCTTTAAAAAAATAACATAATCTTGTTTCTTTTCAAAAAAAACTGGTGGGTTGTTTTTTAAAAAAAAACGGGTTTTTATCAACCCTGACACAAATACACAATTTCGCAACGGTTGTGCAACTGCAGCCTCCTGGCAGGTTCAAGGGCTCGATGCATTACTTTTCAGGCCTGATTGATTTGATGCAATCTAATGTATTGGCTGTAGTGCCACTGCATTGAACTCGCATAAGGCACAGCTTACATGTTTTGAGTAGCTACACAGAGCCTGCCACTCTTTGCTTGTCTAGGTGTCAGAGGTTTGCAATAAATTTCACCGACCTTCTAGTCCGCAAAAAGTCAACAAGTCTTTGGGAATGAGATACGTAGAGCTTTGTAAATGGTGTTAAAGTTCATGTGATGAACCAGGCGATGTTTGCAATGTATTCCTCACAACGGGGATCGTGAAATGCAAATATGATTAAAGAAACAGTAATGACAAAAAAACGTGCAAGAGAAACCGTAGGCTAGGCTATGAGGAATGCTGAACTTATTCTGCAGTTTGTTGTGATCCTTTGTGTGAATGTGATAAAGGCGGTCGTGGCAGCACTTCCATTCAACAGCTCTACCACGTGATATTTCAACAGCAGCTACTTCCACTGCCACCTATGCGACTGACCGGCAAAATTTTAAAACATTCTTGAACGAGGTGAAATAAGACCACAGTCACCCAAGAAGTACAAGACTAACTAGATAAAAACAATCAAACCTTCCAATACCGTTCAGACAGTTTAAGCAAAACAGTTTAGTAGAAATTTTATGTAGCACCAAATGTAGCAACTGCCTGTTACGAGTCACTAGAAAAAGGCTGTATTTCTCCGAGAAAGTAAAGAAATGGAGCTCACGTATCCCCACAACCAAAGAAGGAACACTCAGACACTTCAAAACTTTAAGTCTGCCTGATGGCTCCCAAAAAATCAGTTCGGCTCTGGAAAAATTTGAAAGAATATTGCGATCGTTTTCGCGGCTCACGCAATTAGAACCAAATCGGCACCAAGCTCTACAATGTGCTGGGTCGGTCGCTTTTGCTGAAGCGTCAATGCGGCAGTTGCAATCCAAGCTTGCGCATTACAGACGCGAGCAGCACCTCTAGAAACGAGCGTCCTTCACCGGGCTATGGTGAGACCTTAACGTAAAGGACAGCGGTAGAGTATTGATCGCGATGCGGACAATGCCTTTGGGATTCTGTTGCCACAGCAAAAGACACAATTAATCACCAAGAACCAGCCATTGCTGCCACAGCATTGCATCGAGGTATCTGCGTGCGCAGCCGTAAGAAACCTAACACGGTGTCAACAGATATAATTGACATTGCTTGTTGTTTTCTCCGAACGCTTCTTCCCATTTCAATCTTGCTTTTATTCCAAACAATCTGTGCAACGGTACGAGACCAGGCAAAAATACTTGCGCCAAGCTGTAACGGAACGTATCACTCAGTGTGCGAATTATTATCAAATAAACCGTAAGAGTGAGTTAAACCTATAAAATTTTGATACTATGTAGCACATGATGCTGCACCCGTCAATTTTCAGATGAAACGCCGTACATGAACGATGAAGACAAAGAAACCTCATAAACATGCCAAACTTCCAAATTTGGTGACAACATTACGAAGGGTTTAATACTTCCTTGCCCGCAACTTAAAATGAAAAGAACAAACCACGTTCAAAAATCACAAAAGTGTGGAATTCAGATGGGTTTCGAAGGAAAATGCATGGTGACGTAAGAAATTTAGACTGCTGACAGACATTTCTGTCGCTGGCAATTTCAAAGCATACTGTTTTTTATTCATGGACGTCATATCTCCAAACAAACGAACACTGCCATAAAAATCAATCACTTCCCAATCGCAAGTCACTTCTGGACAAAAGATTGCTTTGAACTGGGTCAGGAGGACTGTGGAATTCCTTGCGACACGCTGTTATCCACACCTTGGCTCAGGAAATATTTCTAGTTAAGAACTTTTTTGGGAAAAAATGTAGGTATGGGCAGATCACAGAACACACAGCCCCATCCAATCAGCGACATATTCATGTACAAGGATCAATATGCAGATCAGGTGACTGATACATAAGTGTGCAAGAAATTTCATGCCATGGTTACGTTCAAATTCATGCCGAATTCAGAAAAGGTAACACTGCCAGGAAAGTCAAAACTGATCCACAGAAACAGTTAAAACCTGGGCAAATTTTTTTTAAATGTTAACTGTGCCCGGGAACACAGAAACCAAAAATATTCGACACAAACCGATGCTTAATTAGCAACAGACACGTTGATTAGCAGATTTTGCAACCCTTAAATCCGTGAAAAAGTAGCATATAAGTATAACAAGCAAAAAAGCTCGATGCGAAATCAGGGGTTTCTTTCAGTTAATAAAAAAAATCCACTTGTGTTTGTGCTTGTTTAAAAATCAAAACCAGATTTTGATTACAACCGAGTCTTATACTTTACGTGCTTCATGTCACTGTTTGTCCTCTTCTGAAAAAAATGTAAAAGTAGGTATCTTGCAATATTGACCACTAGGCGCTAAATACCTATACACCTACTTTTTACGCTTGTTTTTCCTAGAACGCTGCTAACAAAACTGCCTAACACAAATTACGCACTTTTAAGTACCTGTAAAAAAACACCTTTTTGTTCCAAAAACACATGTAAAAACACATTCAAATCTTTGTAGAAATCATTTCAGAATGAAAATATGTACGGAAAAGTTGTACTAACTATAAAAGCCTAAAAGTACTTTTAAATAGACTTTATTCATCAAACCCTGCACATTTGGAACATCGAGTAGACATCCGAGGTTCAAAAAAACAATCGATATGTGTCCACTAGTAACGTATCAGATTCCTGTAACTGCCCTAAACTTTTTCTGAAATGGTAATGCATTCACTCTTTTGTTGGTGCAAGTACAACAAACTTTTTAATGAACAAGAAAAACGTGTGCAACAAGCGCGTACATTACAAAAGCAGCATTTTGCAAGAGGCGGTGGTTACGTTGCCACAGATAAACCTGCTATTTGATGCATAACATTAGAGAAGGAAAACTTGAAGCTTAAAATCAAGTGTAGAAGCATATACCGAAATAATAGGCATCTTCATACCGCTTACACATTTGCAAATGTGTATAATTTTTGCAAATCATTTGTGTTGGCATATTTTTAGCACGTGCTTTGATCGCTCAGAATGCTATATTTTATCACGTATCTAACTACCAAGCCAACTTACTACACAAACAACATAGTTATTGCGTGAATGATGGACCTGTTGGCACAGCAAGCATAGCAATTACTACATCCTCTATACAATAAACTTTTTACGTTTAACAATGTATTCGTTTTACATCCTAAATAATTAAACAGAGCCATTATTTCTTCCTGCCATATCACTGATTTTGAATGAAACATGTTAATAAATTATTCATGTTTTGAGAATTCAATGTTTAACACAACACATTTAGCAGTATACATGAGCCTAAATACCGATCAAGTACATTTCCCAGAAAATCAATGAAGCACATTTCTCAGAAAATTTTAAAAAGCGCCTGAACCTGCTATTTTCTTGAACACTTAAAACATTTTTCGGTCTGAACAATTTACTGAAACTATGCTTGAAAGAAGAAAAAATAAAGAAATGTATAATGCATTAAAAAGGGAAATGATTAGAGTAGGCTTACCACTTTCTGCTTGGTCTCCTTTCTTTGTAGGTGTATTGCCCATTTCTCTTTCTTTAAGGGCCAAACAACAAAAATCCCTCACTGATTATTTCTGAACAATATATCTATATCAGTAATGAAAAAAACAGAAAATTCATTCAGGTTAAGTCAAGCAATCATCAATCTGCAAAATAGAAAAAATAATAAACCTAAAAGGCTAGCAGGAGTATAGCACATTGACATAGCAGCAAGGCTTTTCATCACAAACAGCAAATCATTGGCTCAATGCCATTAGCCGAAGCCTGCAAACAATATGTGCGTTAAGAAAATGCATACAGTTTTACCTGTAATGATGTCCAATACATTTGCTTATTAAATATTCAGCTGAGTGGTCAACCCAAACAAAAATATGAGTGGCAAATTTTCAGATGTGCTACAGTAAAATTACACGCTAACCTATATAGAAACATTTTGATTTTTAGTGAAACCAGGGTAGCAAAGTAAAAACCTGAATATGACCATTGAAAAAGCTATATGATTATAAGAATGGAGAGCTTTCCATGTCATTGCACATGGCATAACGTACCAAGTGAACTATATTCCTAACTGTGACAAAAATGTTTCAAATGGTAGCAACATTTTTAGACCAAGTGCTAAAATGTGACACAAAAGCATAACACAAACATGCCAAATGATCTCCACTTGTGTGATTTACAAACGCTGGATTGAGATCAGCTTACAGTCAACTAAGAATAGCCATAGGAAATGGGTAAACCAACTAGCAAACACGTAGTAGGTTTGGGTGCAGCACAGAAAATGTATGTTTTACAATTATAATCCACACAAGCAAATGAAACGAGAAAAATTAACATTTTGGTCAAGAGAAGGATTGCTACAATATTAGTTTAAATATGCTTGACTCAAGAAACTCAATCAGCACAACATAATATTTGACACAAGCAATTACATAAATGCCAACCAACACAAGCCCTTACCTGGGATGACACAAGAAACCTGCCCATGTGCTTTTCGGGCAAAATGATAATGAACAACTTCACTGTTTGTCAAATTTCCAACTCTTAGTCAAATGTTTAAATATTGATTAGACACAACGTGCTGCCAATGATAAAAACCTAACCAAGAGCCTTACCTACCACGTGTTATGAAACAAGCAAACAAAATATCCCTACTCCACACTCTTGACACATAGCCTGATGTTGTCACCCAACCTGCTATTCCCAAGCAGGTTGTCAACTTTGTGGCTGTTAATTTATTGGCCATATATTTGTGGTGCCTGCCTTTTATAGCAAATTTCATTTTTTCTGGTAACCCATCAACAATTCCAACATGTAAGTCAGGAAAACTAAATTTTGCAACACTTGTGGCAAACAGATTTATTCACAACTTTATAACAAAGCATACTTCAAAACTTAATGTAGTCTTGGAGAAGCAGAGTTCATCCTGTATTGAATATACTGACCTTCAGTTATTTGAAATCAATTTGATGCTTGCTGTACGGACAAGCCATGATAAATATGCTTCANAAAAAATGAAGTGAAAAATGTTAAGAATGACAATAAAACAATGAGGCACTAGATCAAAACTTCTTCAGACATTTTGCGTCTTATGAATGCTAACACATTTTGAGAGAGTCCTAAGCCAGAGTTCGTATCAGCTGAAGTTGCATACTCATGTTGTCATGAGTGAATGACCAATCACATTAAAGCTAACTATAGAGTCAAATAGGAAGCAGTTCATAGTGTTAGGAAGTTGTATATTGCCTATAACTGACAAGAAGTTCCTGATAAACGTCAGCCTTGCATGCACGGCTAAAACCAGCTTTATCTAGCAATTTAGTAGCAAATTTGGTAACCAGGCAGAAAAACAAAATATGAATAAAACACAATTTTGCTAAAATTAAAGCAATTCATGCTTTGCAGCACTGTAATAAGCAACAGCTTCAAAAACGCTTTGTCCATCTCTGACACACACCAAAAATCCTTCCTCAGTAAAACTTTTGTACATCTTCAGTTAAGATCCATAGCAATTTAAGCTTAGCTTAATCTTTGTTCACTGACAAAATCAAGCCAGTGGTAGTTCAACTGATTTTCACTACTTTAAGCCAAATTAGCATGCTGTGTGTGTTGTTTTTACTTGATGCTCAGACCCTTGAGTACAAGACAAATATGTTAGGGCATGAGTACAAGACAAACATGTTTCAATTCTTACCAAAAGGCTCAAGAATAACATATTTTTCAAACTATAAGACATACTTAAAATATTTTAATTTTCTCAAAAATTGACGGCACACCTTTTATTCCAATGCGTCTGATGTATTCTGCTTGATGGATAGTAACAGCAAAGTCACACTGCTTGATGGACAGTCAGGACATTACAGGAACTGTTAAACTCATGAAGAATTTAATAGAGTTTTGGAAAATCAATGCCCCTTATGTTTGAAAATAAACCATTTAGTGATTGTTAATTGATATAGTGCCTTATAATCTGGGGCACTTTGTAGTCCACAAAATACGGTAGTTTTGTGTTTGGTGACCGAAGGTAGCAAGTTTGAAGGGTGTGGTGTGAATATGTGTAGAGGAAAATTAGCTGCAAACATATGATCTCTACTTTGGAATCAACACAATGAAATCTGTTAATAAAATTTGTTAACAGGTAAATCTGACAATTTTTTACAGTGCAACTGAAATGCTGCTGATCCATTCCACTATAGTAATCTGCAGTGCAGCTAAGCAGACCTACCTCAGCAGGGATTGGACATTGCAAAAATTATATTGATACCTAATTTATTTTACTGCCATCTACGTTGAGTGCAGTGCATGAACCAAATGCTGGTTTGCATCGCATTGCTAAAAGCCAAAGCATTTCCAATTAGCTTGTTTGGACTTGCAAGTCCTGACATTGGGACCTTTGTTCCAACTTCAAAGGCTTACACTCCATTTGCAATTTCAATTTGTGGTCAAAGTGTCACACTGTTACTTTCTTTACTTCACACTGTTGCACAAGTTGCAACAGTCCTTACTGTAAGGGAAGATTGTACACCTAAACAACTTCATGCAAGTTGGTAAATTGGCAATTACACCTGACAGGTAAAGTTAACGAATTTATGACTAAGCTATAGTTTATCAACATATTGGTCAACTCTGCATACCAAAGCTTGGAAGATTGGGTATGCTTTGTTTGTTTGTATTGATAACATGCAAGCCAGCACAAAGATTTTTCATCTTATTCCAACATTTCAGCTGTAGTTCAATTCGGCATGTACAAATGAATATATTTCTGCATGTAGTGTTCTTGAATTTATCACTACTGGGCATGTACCCAAAATTATACATATATTAACACTAGTTACGTTGAATGCCAATCTACACACATCTTTCATTATTGAACAAAGTGACATTGTAAGCACTGTTGAGAATATTTAAAATTATTAAAATGAACTAAGGTTGTTTGCAGCAGTAGTTTGCATATCANTAATCGAAATTTAATTTATGAAGAATGAAATCAATTGATGCACTTCGATAGTGCAGTCAAATTGGCAATGTACAGCTGCAATTCACAATTAATTTGATACCAAGCTGGTGTATGTCTGAGCATTGCTGATTGCATCACCAACAAATCATGCATGTTTTCACACTGTCACTAAATAAAAGTCTGAAATATTCACATTGACCAATGGTGCAAGTTTACCCTTTAAAGCCCACTAAGTCTCGATTGCAACAGGTGCATGTTTGGCCACAACTTGCCAGAGAACTGTTCAAACACTCTGGAGTGACGTCAGAACTGGGGTAGGTCAAGGATGTTTTTGATGATGTGATTGGGGCCTGAGAAAAAAGTTCAAGTGTCACTTTACTTGTTTTTTCTTTTAAAATAAATTATGTGAAATCCTCATCTTTAGAGCCCTTGAGTGGCAATCTAGTGTTAGTGGTTTGCAAGTTACAGCCAAGAAACCAATTTATCCCCGAGAGGATTAAAATCAATGAGTCAACCCAACTTTGCTTTGTCATAAGGATGAAATTATGAACACATGTATATCATGACATAGCGTAGAAAAATATATTCACATATATACACAAAAAAAATTCACTCTTTGGTTTTCTTAATACAGAGCAGTGGTAAGCTCTTGAATTCATGTGCAATCACCTATTGAATCATGTAACTGTTTTTATCAAACCAGAGAATGATTAGATTGTTTGAAAACTATTACATCCACTATTTACAAGTTGATGATGGAATATAATATATTGAATGGCAGTGTTCAAAATCCACACTGTGATTCACTTATAACAAGGAGTCATGATCAAATTATGCTCTGCTTGGTCAAAACCAACTGGCATGTGCATACCGAAAATGGCTTGCAAAGCTGAAATCAATGGCCCCCTTATGCTGAACAAACTTTTGTGGTGAAAAGCCTAGGAATGCCCCACACTGACAGAAAATGTTAGATGGAACCTGCCTGAGCAGTGTGTAGAGATCACTACCTTAGGCCAGCTGCTTTTTTAAAAAGTATGTGCAAAACCACCTTAGAAACAATTCCATGCAAGTATTACAGATAAGAAATTCTTAAGTTTTACATTTACTTCAAAAATAATACAATTTCAATTTGTTAATTTCATAAATGTTTTTCTAGTCAGTACTATTTTACTCAATTGTTTACTCAATGCTATTGACCAAAGTAAACTGATTCTGCAATGAAGGGCTTTTAAAAATCTTGCCAGCATGCAAAAAAGAATGTAGTTAATTGCACCTTCAATTAGGCAAGCTTTTTTACGCAGTTAACTGGAATATGTGATTATCCAGAATTAGTGCAAAACAGTACATGTTGTTAATAGAAATGCTAAAAAATGTTTCCTTGACTGAAATAACATTGTAATGGTACTAATCTATGGCAACAGGGATGCTTTAAAGCTCATCTTTTTTAGACCGGTTTGTCATGGCATGTTGTCCAAAATGCATTCTTTAGCCAAATCTGTCATTGCAGTGTTTCACAAACTAATGATCATAAAATGAATGTACAGTAGTTAGCAGTACAGCTGTATATTGCTGTACTTTGCACAAGCTTAACTAAGCATCATGTTAGTGCAACAAAAGCCACCTATTTTTTCCGAACAATTATGATAAAAGCAATCTTTGCTGTCATTGCAGTTGCGTGATCATGCCATATGATGTCATTAGGTTTTTAAACATGGCTCTGTCTTTGAAGCAACAGCACTGTTACTTCTCACTCAATCTGTGCTTCATACATTGTTATGTCTTAAATCAAAACGTTGGGCTATGTGTGACAGTATTTTGGTTAGAAAAAAGGTTTCATTATACACACTTTATACTCCCTTAGAAGAGTCGTCAGTGGGCTATGGCATCCATCTCTTTAGACTCTGCACTGTCAGCGATGCGGTGGCAGGCCAATGGCAGCACTACATATAAAGCTTTGCCACTGTGCCTATCCATTAACGCCAGGCACAAGATTGGACAAGTTGCAAGCATCGCTTTTCATGTCTTTGGTTTGACCCAAACAAGATACAAACTTAGCCTGCCAGCTTCGATAGTGTGTGCTCCATCCCACCAGGCCACTTACATTGTTTAACTCTATCTATTCAACTGTATTGTGCCATTAACCTAGGTACTTTCTCAATAAATGATAGGCTACAGCAGTGTTTTTCAACCTTGTTGCTGCAGCGCAGTGATGCCAGGTTATTTTGCAAAATGACGCAAGAAAATTTGAAAAACAAGCCAAAAATAGGCAATTTAACCGAAAAAACAAACCCAACATGCGTTGGCAAGAAAATTCAACAAAATGAAAAATCAACAAGAGAAGATTACATAAAAAAGCAGGAAGGCAAATCCGAAAAAGCAAGCCCAAAATGAGCAAATTTTCATAAAAACATGCCCAATATGCCTTTGGCAGTAAGTTGAAACAGCAAAAGTGCCATAAAATTTAATAAAAATGCAATCCGCAAAACAGAAATCTGCAAAAAACAAGCAAATTTCGATTAAAACAAGCCCAAAAATATGCAACCTGCAAGTCTTAAAAAAAACCTGCAACTCCACAAAAAAAAAAAAAAGCCCAAATTTGCAGGAAAACTACAAGGCTGGCAACACTGCTGCAGCAGAACCTTCCACAAATGCTTGTGTTGCTGACAGAAATCTATGCAATGATCCAAGTGTCTATATTGCTACAACTGCATAGAACTGTGGTTGCAAATTTCCTCCCAAACAAATTCGGTCTGTTGGGGCAGAACCCTTGGCAGCTACTTGCGGAACCTTGAGGTTCCACAGAACCCCCAGTTGAAAAACACTGGGCTACAGTGTGGGATTTACAATCTCCATTCAATAAAATGGATTATGCAATTACTTGGTATGAAATTAGAAAGCAATGCTAAAACCAGAAGGTATCCATCTTGCATATATATTGCATGAATGCTGTCTGTCAAGTGTTCACATTGTACATTCCATGCTTTGCAATGACGTTATGGCCGTTATACCATGACAGGGATTGATATAGGAAAAGCAGTCAACCAGAAAGCATAGATAATTTACAGAATATAAATAAATGCACATAGAATTATGATGCATACAGTACTTCCAACTGTTTCATGTCAACACATTTCAAGCTTTAAATCGACAAAAAGTTTTGAAAAAGTTCACCTTCCATTTTTACTGCAGGTTGATTCAATTTTAAGTCTTTATTTAAATTGTATAATAAAAATATTTTGTGTACCCTGTAGATATGAAATTGTTGCACATAAGCAGCATTCTGGCTTTGTTGACAATACAAAAATACTTGACGATTCATGAGGGCCCATGAGATGTAACAGGTTATTTTAAAATCAAAATATAAACAAAAATGCAACTTGCTAAGTGAAACATATAACTCAGAGCTTTGGGATAGTCAATTGTTTTGTGAGCATATGCCTCACTATCATAGTTCTGCTTCAACATCTGCTATGCCAGTTTGCAGCAGCACGTACCAATTTATAACATTATAATCAACAAGACCATAGTATGGTTCTCACATCAACGAAAATCAGGTTCAAATTACTATGGTAAATACACTATTTCATCTCTCTTTCCAATATTTTCCATTTGAAACCCTTCCGCACAGTACATCTGTCAGCCATAATCACCTCAAGACCACATTTCTGCCAACTGATCTTACTGCCCACTTTGTTGTCTTGAGTCAACAACACATTGCTCACAACTGCCATTTCACAGCTGTGGCTTTGTTGCTCTATAATTGGCATCAGATGGTGAGCCAGTTTTAGTGAAAGCAGTTACATGAGAACAACCTATTTGCTAGTTGTTGCTTGCCACAGCTTGTACTTTGATTTGTTCATCATAGTCCTGAGTTTGGTAACTTTCTTTGCCCTTACTTTAACCCTCAGCATTTCACCCATAAACAACTGCTTGCAGAATTCAGGACAGAGGGTACGCAGAGTGAAAATGATTTACTCTTGAAAACATTTGCTGGTTGATTCAACTGTGTCACCTTGGTGGAAACAAGTTAGTAACTTGAGCAGAGGTATGTGCAGGTTAAAACCATTGCAAAGTCATGAAAGCAGAACTTACAGCTGGAACAAAATGACTTAGGACCTAGCCCCAAAATTTTAACTTTTGCATATGTATAAGCATTAATCCTTATCTGGACTATTACTTCAATCAATTTACTGCAAACCACATGACATATTGATCACTGGGTGATTATGAATGAAATAATGCAATATTGGTATTGTTAGGTCACAATCATCTTAAAATTGGAGGAATTTAAGTCTTCAGGAGACATCATTCAGGAAAGAGTATTTTGCTGCGTCAGAGATAGTTTAGTATAGATCATCAGTGAAGTGTTTGTTTTTGAAAGTACCATTTTAACATCCCTGGAAAATACAGTAATAATGATGAGAAGGCTCGAATCCTTGCCTGGAGTAAAAAAAAGTACCAATAAAAATCATATGTAAACATAAAAGAAGAGCAAGATCGACCATTATGAAGCTTTTGTCTTCAGACAAAGGACTACCAAGCAATGCAGTTGTACAGCACAAATTTGGAGGTGGAAGAAGAAAAAGACTTCATGTGCTGCAGACACCTTTTTGAGGATAGAAATCCAGAAGAAACCTCAGTTAACAGTCCTGGATGTGAAAAATTTGCACCCAGAGCTGCTTGAAAACGTTTCATTTTGAACAATGCAGGATTGCCTCCAGAAGGACTCAGGTTTTTCTTGCCGTAAAACTGCCAAGAAACCACTCCTAACTGAAAGTATGAAGAAGCAGAGAATTGCGATTGCCTAACAACATGTCCACTGGACCCCTGAACAGCGGAAGAAAGTTATTTTTTCTGAATAGAGTAACTTTCAAGTGTTTCGGATGGTTCCTCCATCATTCGATGCCCATCATCATCTGATCAATTTGATCCCAGGTTCAAAGTTCTAACTGTTAAACATCCAGATTCGGTCATGGTTTGGGGAGATTTTTCTGTTGAAATGGGTAGGCCCAGAGCTGGCTTTTAGTTCCTGCCCAAAAAAAATGCTTAAACTTGAATAAAAAGCACTGGATGAGCACATGCTGGATTTGTTTCATAGTCATGGCTGTGAAGTGTTTATGCAAGATAATGCTCTCTGCCATTAAAGTCTAAAAAAGTATACAATTGCCTCCAACAAAAGCAGATCAAAATACTTCAGTGGCCTGGCAACTGCCTGATTTAAACCGAATGGAAATTGCTGGCAGAAAATTAAATACCTTATGAAACAAAAGAAAACCCCAATCTGGACACCCTCAAAAATCAGTTGAAAAATCAGGTTTGGTGCCAGGAAGTGCGCTTAGATTATTTTAGAAGTTTAGTGTTTCCATGCTTAAACGCTTGCAAATGGTCATAAAAAATAAGGGCAACATAACAAAATATTAATGTGCGTGTTTTTGTTAAATAAAAGTTGCTATTTAAGACCACACATTTGTTTTTGAAGGAAAAATAAAGTAGGTCATAAATCATTTTGCACCAGCTGTAGTCAGTAGTCAGTTGATCAAGAGCTTGCAGCAGACTTGGAGCTTTTAATAGTGGCAAAGGTTTACTATTACAGATGTATATTCAAGACAAGCTTACATTTTAAATTAGTAAGTACATAAATAAGTTTCAGGGATATGTTATGTTGATATTTTTATGTTTAGTAGCTTATGCTTTTCGCTTGAAATGCTAAAAGCCCACACTGAGGCCAATGCAATGATTGAGCAAATGTGGATCATGTACAGAAATTTTTAAGGTTGATGCTACAATTTTGTGATAGAGGATGTAAAGAAATTTTTAAGGATGATGCCATAATTTTGTGACTGGACTAACTGAGGAACAATCAACACATTGGAATGGATGTGCCAATGCTCATTCAAGATAATGTTGAGGGACTTACTCACAAAGAAACATCTATTGTATGGGGAAAGAAGATAACAGACGCAACAGCAATCAGAACAGTCTCAATTGTGCATACGAAAGAATTGTTCAGTACACAAATGAATATAATGTAACTTGATTTGATTCCAGATTTAAAATATTCATAATACTATCACTTACTACTCATAACTTCTTGCTCAAGTGTTAGAGTTTGGAATATCTAGAAAGCATGCACTACTGTATATCCCAATTTTAACACAGATTTTAATTCTACGAAGTCTAAAATCTGTTTTGTGGACATATTGTAACACTTTATGCAAAGCTGGACTAGCTCTGATGTAACTCCTCTATTCTATTAATTTCATGCTGTTACTGTACTTTTCAAAGAGCAATCCATAACAAAAGACATATTCTACTATATTTTTATTTGGTATTTAGAAGACTACACCTGAGTACTGCATTAGATTAGGAGGTAGTCTATTCACCCAGTTGCTGAGATAGTCAGTGTAACAACTAAGCAAGCCTCAGTCATTAACTCAAACTGTCAGTTCATGCTTACGAAAGAAAAACTTACCAACAACACCGAAGGCTGGGTGGGTATTGACTCAACTGAAAAACATCCCTTAACATTAACTTGAGCAATAAATTGCATTTAAGAACTTCTTCACACTGCAACAACCTTTCACTTGGGAGCTAGCTAAACTTGACACATCAATTCATAAAAACAATGAAAGAAAGAAGTCGAAGTTAAGTATAAATGTTCTAAATTTTCACTGACTATAATTATGGCTAGGCTTAACTAATCAAGTAGAAAAAGTCAAGCAACGACAGTGCAGTAGCCCAGATCATCTAATGATCAGTCTCAGTGAATCTTTACTGCAGCTCAGCATACGAAAACAACAGAAGACGGCTACAAAAAGTCTTACGTTGCAGTTCTGTAGTGTGCGGAAAGTCCTAACCTCCTACAACTTGTAGACCCTAACTGCAAGCATTATCGCTGTGGTAGATACAATACCGTGTAGGCCTACCAGGCCTACTTCAGTATTTACCAGACCACTGAAATATCACCATTTGAACTTCCTAGATAGTACTGTAGTTAGTAGAAATTGATTCCGTATACGCGTTATTGAGCAATGCAGCTCAGTTTCAACACTTGAAACCATTGCAGCCGGCTTTTGAAAACCGTCAGCCGCATAATCCGGAAATAATCCAATAATTGTTAAGACAAGCGACGCGAAGGATTTCGACTGGCCCGCGTTATTGCGAGCAACGTGACTTATCAAAAGCGAGTTCATTTTTGCCCTTCTGCAGCAAGTCTCTCACAAATGCAACTACAAACCCAAGAACATTACCAAAAAAACCTATTTTACATAAAAAATCCCTGAACTGTAAAAAACACAAATCATCAAAAACACTTTGATCTTTATCGAAGTAGCCTACACGCAGCATGTGTTAAAAATAGAACCAAACACGATTTGCAAAAGACACTAAAATGATTTATTTTAGACATTTTCAAACTTTTCCGAAAATCCCTGAAAAGGGTCAAAACTTCCAATCTAGTGATAAAATCCCTAAAAGTGAGAGGACTGTTCTGCACTCAAAAGTTATTGCGAAACGTCTGTAAACAGCATAAAATGTTTGCAACATGATGTTTTGTACACTTTGTTATAAAAATAGTAAAAAAGTTTATTACATAATGCAAATGAACAACTCAGTGCAACTGTAACCTGGGTATTTAAGAGAAGACCATGTATTTTAATCACACTAACAGCAAATACATGATTTTTCAGCCCAACAAGAAAGAAATACATGATTTTCAGTGCAAAATCAGCCTATCTTCAATGCAAGACCAAGAGCAGGTAGACAGACCCATATGTAGGCTACATATGCATCATGGCGTTATGGTTGTATATAGCCTACAAAGTCTACTCAGTAAGAAACTAACATTGGTACCACATATTCACTGACTTAGAAAAAGTTTGCGAAATCACTAGGTTTCATTCGAAATATAAAAATGTTTGCCATCCCAGAAAATCTTCCCAGTAAGTATCTATTACTCACTCGTTTGCATACTCACATCTTAATTATGGAATTGTTGGTTGGGGCAGTGCTGTGAAAGCTGGCTTGGTTGAATCCACAAACCAAATGCATCGAAAGATATTAAAAATCATTGAATCTAGCAGGGTTGCGGAGTCGAAGGTGAAATATCCGACTCTGACTTCCAAAATTTCCGACTCCCGACTCCGAGTTTCCAAAATTTCTGACTCCTTAACATAAAGGGAATTAAATTTTGGCTGTTAAAATCAATGGAAATCGTGGTACACAGCAAGAAATTTCTTATTCAACAAAAGTTTCAAAAATAATTGTACCATTTCAACAAGAATTCACAATTTAAGGGTGTGATGTACAAAATGATCCAACTGGGCACCCGGAGTTGGAGTCGGATTTTTGTCCGACTCTGACTGCCAGTGTTGTTAGGAATCCGACTCCTACTCAGAGGTGAAAGTAAGCCGGAACGCCGTTCCGGTAAAAGAATTATTGCCGGTACGGCGTTCCAGTTAGAATTTCTAGTATGTTGGTATTATGACGCTGACGCAACAATGGCGGTACCTGTCGGCTGCAGATTTTCTCTAACCAGGCCAAATTCTTCTCTTTGTGGCCAGCGTGAGCTGGCCATAGGTTTGCAGTTGCAACAAAAGGATCAAAACGGCATAGCCATCAGTCACTGTTGCAACCAAGTGGGGGCGAAAGGTGCAGCCTACCCACAAATTTTGGACGGCAAATATTGAACCGTTGAGCAAAAGTTGTCATGACCCCACAAACCCAATTATTCATTCCACCAAGCTCTACAGCTGGGATTTTGCCAAAGTTTCTGCGTTAGAGCTGAGTAGGCCTACCATGTTTTTTTAAGGCGCGCCGTGCCACCAAGTAGTAATTGAACGTTACGCTGCAGGGTTGCCAACCTGTTTTCACCAACAAAGCCAGACCTTGTCACATAAGAACCAGAAAAAAACAAATAGCAGTTTTAAGGCATATTCAGGGTGTAGTGCTAAAAATGAGGTGTGGGAACCAGCGTTGGAGTCTCGAGACATGGTCTCGGTCTCGAGACCCATTTTTGCGAGTCGCGGTCTCGATCTCAGTCTCGAAGGCTACAGGTCTTGAGGCTTTAAATATTGCAAACAAATGGTACTATAGTAAAATTTATATAATTCAACGACTTTTTGCTTCTTGTATTTGCAGGTAAGAAACAACCAAAACAGGTCGGAAAAATGCCAGAAATTTGAAAAAATTCAACTATAGAAGTGATAACGACTTTTTTGCAAAAACTTCGGCAAAATGCATAAATTTTGAAGTCTCGGACTCGGTCTTGAATTTCACGTCTAGTGTCTCGGTCTTGGTCTCGGGATTTTTGATGAAGTCTCGGTCTCGAAGTTTTAACCAGACCTCGGTCTCGAAGGTTGTGGTCTCGACTACATCACTGGTGGAAAGACCGTTCCCACACCAAATAAAAAGGAAGACTGCACTAAATAGTTCCAACAAAGTGAGCATTCGCCCAAAAGAATTTCCATTGTGATGTCACAAACAGCAATTACACAAATATGCTACGGTGCTATACCCGAGTTAACTTGTCATTTGTTCATTTATGCTGCTCCAGGCGCTTCAAGTAATGTTAGTAGTACAAAAAGGTGTGGTAACGCGTTCCAACCTCACTACACCCTAGGCATATTCACTTAAAACGTGCATAACCAAACACAAAATAGATATTACAATTCGAAGAAACATTGATATAATACAATTCCAATCTTTAGAAGCATTTTCTTTCCCCGTGATTACACTGTCGTACATTTATTTCTTATCAATAACACGGATGATTTTTAGGGCAACAGTAAAATCACTGCAATATTCTGTGCACACCACATGGTCACAGACTCTTGTCAGAAAAAATTTGTAATGAAAATGCAGCTCAGACAATGTTTTGCCAGAGCCAAGCCTTTCCGACTGAAAAAAAACAGAAAAAAAGCGATTCTTTGTTTTCTTCATTTTCAAAAAAAGCCAAAGGTGTTCAAAAAAAGCCAGAATTTCAAAATCTGCCTTCAAAAGAGTCAGACTGGCAAGCCTGCTGTGCTGCGTTTGCCTGGTTGACGTTGCGAGGTGTTGCACAACTGCATTGTTAGGTCATAACAATTCCTTGAACTAACGGAACACGCTCCATGCGTTTTGCCATATGGCGGCAAGTTGTTTGCTAACGAAGATAGCTTTTTACACTCGGCGTTATGGTTCAACCAGAGGCATTAGTACCGACAAGAAACTCGTTCACTAACCTTTATGTTGCAAAACTTCGATGTAGACCTACAGCGGACTAACCGACTGCACTGGCAACAGACCTAAAACTGCTTTTTCGCCTTGGAGGCTGCTAAAATCTTACGTCAGTTATACGTTTGCCGTATTGCTTTCCTCTTTTCACCACTGCCTTTCGTGGCGCCATCTCCAGGCCGCCACATCACTTCCCTCTGCATTAGCTTGAATTTCGGCATAATAACAAATTTTCAATGCAACTAAAAACACCAATTTTGCACAGCCCAGCAGCAATCGAGAACTGTGCAAGCGAAAGTGACCGCGTTTGCGATTACCTAATTTAAGTAAGGCTGGGAAGTTCTCACGCGAGATAGGGTAGGGAAAAACAACAATAGCATTATTACGAATGAATCGCATTGTTGATACTATTCGATAATAGGGGCTGGGTGAAAGTCAGTTACGTAAATTGTGAAGTTCAGCGAAGTGTAAAACATATTTTATTTTAGAGCAGTGGCTTTTAACCAGGGGGCGCGCCCGCTCAGGGGGCATCAATAAATTTCCAGTGGGCGCGAGCCTTTAATAGCCCTGTAAAACCCTGAAAATGTGATCAATAAATTTACCAAACAATGCATTTGTTTTTACAACGTTTTTGTTGCCAGGGGTGCTTGAAACAACTGACAAGTATTTAAGGGAGGCGTGGTAAAGAAAAGGTTAAGAACCACTGGTTTAGAGCATTTTTACCTCTGTTTCCACTTGGATAGTGACCAAAAACGGGCGCATTTTATAAAAAGTGCGTCACTCAAGGGGTTGTCACAGACGTTAGGGTGGGCAATTGCCCCAAACTGCCCCTCTCTGGATCCGCCACTGCGTCCACGAGCTTCAGAAATATAGCACAGTGTTTGAGTATACCTGCTGTTCGTTCTGAAGCCTGACTTTCAGCGGAACAGATCAAACATTTAATGTGAACTATTTTCATTTAAATTGCTGTTTGCTCATAAGGTCAGTTGTTTGCTCAAAGCTAGTCGGCATGGTAGGCTCACGAAAGCAAGTGGCCTGAAGTGCTTTTAATACCCTGCGCAAATTTGCAAAACTCACGTTAAGAAAAACATCATGTGTAGCGCAACGTTCTGTAGTACTCTTGAGAAATTTTATATCCTCAGCAAGGCAAAGTAGTGGCTAGCAAGCTTCACAATTGGTCAAATGAAGAAGCATTGAATAATAAGAATGAGAGCAATTGCATGTACTTTTGTAAATGGCATGTGCATAAAACCCCAGTCGCTTCAACAGCAAGGTAAATTAGACTTGAGATTTCAACTGTGAAATTACTGTGTATTTCTTCATAAGCAGCCCTATACATTCTTTTTATATCAAATGGATGTGAATCATTTTCCAAATACCACCGTAATTTAGTAGTGTCCTAACCACACAACCCTTAATTTAAAAACGGTTCGGACAAAGCTTATAGCGAGCAGGTTTCTTTGATACATCTTATGCACGAAATCAGAATAAAAATGTTCATAAAAGGATCTTCTACACTGATTAATACACACAAAAATTAAGGTAAGGACGGACTTGAAAAACAAGCGAATCACATAGCTTTTCTGGCAAAATATCCTTTGGCTACTTCCGCGAAATTACAGAAGTTGTGTTTATTAAGATCAAAATATTGATTTCCTCCCAAGGCACACCTCTTGTTCTTACCTTCGAAAGAACTACCAGTGGAGTGGCTAAAAAGTAGACACACTTTTCTGTGGTTCATTACAGTGAGAAAAGGATACGTACCGGCAGTTGAAATTCATAATAGCTATCTACGGTCAAAAATTTTTGTGGTAATGAAATGGACGACTGAAAGTGCGACTACACGCACACTTGCGCATGTTCGGGAATTTCATAATTTTCGAAGTTTTGTGCGTGGACTGCAAACTGAAAATAAACGCAAGTCACGTGAAAATAGGAGTGCATTCTTTATAAAACTTTCCAAGTAGAAAACGTTGCATCAACTGACATGACGACGTCCACGGTATAACACTTCCCAAACGCCTCTTAACGTTTGGTTTCCTGACCGACACACCTGCACTTCAACTTATGGCAACATTTTCTTGTCTATTCGTCCTCACCATTAGTGGCTTTTCATGGTGACAATCTATTTTACCGCCATTTCCCGTTCTCTCCAAATCACGTTCTGGAGCGAAGACCATTAAAGCGTTAAAAACACCATTTGACATTCAGTCATTGCTCAACGTCCTAGACGAAACCATTTCATTTCTGCTGACCTGCCGAGCGGATTTTCCCTCAAAATTCTTTTGAATTTTTTTAACAACGATGCGTGGTGCGGCGATCGCCTCATGCGAGACCTGCATTGCGCTTTGCGGCGGTGCAGAAGAACATGTTGAAAAGCAGTACTTCGTTTTTTACAAAGCTGAGTGGTGAAAGCGCTTTCTTTGGGTGAGCTTGCTTCGCGCAGCCTTACCCGATTACATTTTCATTAATTCCCTCACGGGAGACTAAATCCAGTGGTTTGTTTCAAATAGGCAGCCATGATCGCTGCTGGTGAGTTTTGCAAAGTCACCAAACATATGATAAATTCACGAGCACCTAAACTTTTACAGGACATACTAATTCCTGGTAAAAAAATTTGATTGCCAAAACATGTAGCTGAAAGTAAGGATCGTGATTTATTTTTTCGTCAACATTATTTGCTTGCCCAATTGGCTTCCGGTGAAAAATCTTTCTGAACACTGCTGACAACTGTATACATTTTAGGAAGATTTAAAACATTTCCGGTATGTTCTACTTCCCCTCTGCACTTCCTCACCAATAGCGGACCATTGCGCTACTCTTGTCGTTTGTGATTTCTGTAGTCAAAGCAAGTTCCTTAAGGAGTGCGAGTAGACCGAGCGCATACAAATTTAGCGAAGACAGTTAGGTACTTAAACGCCTTGTCTTTTTGGCATTTCCAGACGTTTTTGATCACCAAATTATTGCTATATTGCTGCCACAAATCAAGGTTGGTGCCATTTCTAGGGGAAGATTCGAAAACATAAAAGTTAACTCACTGCCAAAGTGTGTTTGCATTGATGCATTTGAAAGAATAGTTTAAAGATCAAGTTAGATTAATTTGTAGTTGTTCTTGCTTTGTCATTTTATATTTTTCGTGTATTATAAACCTGACATTTGCGTAAAAAAATTGGAAAATCTTATATGAAACACAAAATAGAAACCGAATTACGGTTGTGTGAACTCTTAATAAAGCTAAAATTTTGAATGGGAGTGGCTTTTACAGTGCTAATTATCAAATTTTGATAAAAAAGCTCTATTACTGTGGCATACGATGTGACGCTAATGATTTTTACAAGTCATTTATGAAATAGAAAACATTATATGCCAGTCACAGTAAATCATTCACAGTCAGTCTTAGTCATAGAGTTCCTCAAGGATTAACTCTTGGCGCTACAATGTTTTAATATACTGTATATATCAAAGCGTTACAATCTGGCTCAAACTTTTAATCTTCCTCTGATGACTCAACTTTTCCTATATTTCATAAATGTTTAAATGATTTGGAAAGTTTGGGGAAAGTAGAAGAAAAGAAAATTGAGGCTTGGTTGCAAATTAACAAATTGCCACTGACCTCCGAAACAAAAAACTGCATACTCTTCTCTAAAAAATCTAAATTTCTTTCACTACAGATATCCACTGGCAAGTAACACATTAACCGAGCAGGCAACGCTAAATATCTCACTGTTTTTCTCGACTCTGATCTGAAATGGAATAGCCATGCATTTAGGCAACGAAGTAGCTAAAGCAGATGATACTCTTTTTAAACTACAACCTTTTCTTGATGTGGAATTGATGCGGTCAGTACAGGGCCGCAATCAGAGAAAATTTTCGGGGAGGCAGAAGTCACTTTTGGCAACGATCATGACGTCATCGACGCACAGTCAACCATGATACGACCTTTTTGCTACGATCAGCTTACCAAGTAACGGAGAGGAAATGATGACAAATTCAGAAAAGCGTAAGCTACTTCACGGTTTCACGTTTATTACCAATCCCACATACTGTTTCACCTAAAGCTTTTTTAATGTTTTAACAGTAGTCTTTTCGAAGCTTTCAGATGTAAATCCAATAAATCAATCAATCTTAGACATCAGTTAATATGAAAAACAGAAGTATAGATGACGCATCATACAAATTACACAGAGAACAGCATTTATACAAACTAAATCATTGAAGATGTCATGACTCATGACCAACACGTGGAGGATGGAACAGCAAGCAGCATGCCAGTCAGCACGATTTAAGTACGACAGAATTACCATCGGTAACTAGAACAGAAAAAAAAAACAAGATCCTTATATCACAAATGATAAAATGCAGACGAAATTAATCTGTGCAGGATGGTCGGGCTCTGGTTTCAGCCAATGACTATCAAGATCGGTCAGGAGTGTGGTTCAAGGTTCTGGCTACCGTGATCCAGTGGCTGCTTGGTAATTGCTGACAGTCAAAGCCTTCGGTTAAGAACATGATCTTTGTATTCGCGGGAACGAACGAGAGACAAAAAACAATGATTTTGCGGTTATACGGATGATGCAATCTAACATGGTGACCACAGCCGACTTTCGAGAGCAAGCGTGGGCTAGAGTTACACGAGTAAGCGCTTTTACTTAAAAATATCTTTATATTTGCATAAATGTTCTTTTAACAAAATTCCTGCAGGCACATGCTTTCCTTTACCAGTACATCGGCTTTCAGAAAATAAGACGCACTACACACAGAAAACTCCTTGACTTTTATGGCTCCAAATTAACCATGGTCTATTCATATCTAGGTATTACTTCGCTGAAGTACCTCTGTCTTTCCCTGAACTACGCCGGGAAATGGGTAGTTCTTACCCGGCTGCCGCCTAGAAGTTGAAAGAGCATACTTCTCATCCTTGCTTGTTTTCCTTCCTGCAAACAAGTCAATGTCCAACTGCCAAAACTCTTTTTTTGCGATTTGCGTACCTGGTACTATTTCAACAGCTTGCTCAACATCAACTTCACTTCCCATCGTATCAGTCACTTCGTTATTTAAGACTTCATGTTTCCTGTCCTACATGCCCTGCTTCTGTACTTCTGAACAGTAAATCAGCAGAACCGTCGCCAGAAGGTCTTCTACAGGGGGCTTTATGTTTGTGCAGGGGTTTGACATGGTAAAAATTGTCAAAACTCCACTAATTTATAGTGTTTCATATTTCAATTCGGGAAACTTAGCCCACCAAAATCCCCCTGGCGACGGGACTGTAATTCAGTAAGCAAGACTACTTGCTCGGCTTCGCAATACCAAGTGATGCTGACATATCCTTCAATGCGAAACATAACAGTGTTGATTGAAAACCACGCTGTAGCAGTAGTCTCGATTGGTAGCCGATTTCTGATGTGTGAGGTCACATTCACAGCCACAACGCAACCTTTATGAAACGGATGGTTTCACTTCACAACTAGCACCTCAAAGTTTGTCTCCAGTTCTGTGTTGGGAGTTTTTGGAAGCATGATACATTGATTGTTTAATTGTTTTATCCTATATGACGCACAACAAACGCATGCGAAAAAATTGCCTTGAGAAGTTCACGTAGAGGTAATGCAGTCTCGAGAAACAACTCTTTGTGTGCAGCACATGAACCCCATCATATTTGCAAAACTTTCGGGGGGGGGCAATTGCCCGGTTTGCTCGTTGCGGCCCTAGATCAGTGTATTTTCAACCATCTACAGTCATTTACGATATGGCACACTTGCAAGTGGAACAGGCAACAAAACAACTTTGAATAGAACAACTAAGGTAAACAACAGAGCACTAGGACACTTGCAAAATTTTAAGGAAATCACAACATACCCACAAGAGAAATTTATCACTCAGCACAAATTCGTAATGTTCAAGACAGTTACAGTCACCAATTAGAAAAATATATGCCTAAAGTAATTAACAAACAAATCCGTTATAAATTACCCCGGAATACGTGCTTTTATCCCACCAGCAAATTAGCACCGCCAAAAGAAGATTGCGAACACCATTATGTAAAAAAGCATCCAAACAACAACTATAACACATTTCAACACAAAGAAATAACACCTCACTGCATCCAGAGCATTTACTTTGATTACAAAAACGTTCTGTTAGAAGCCACAAAATCTTATGATTAAGTTTTTCTTACTTCCTTATTACATTCATGATAAAGAAATTACTCACTTGTTTGGTTGCTTGGTTTTCGAAAACAGGCATTCGCTTTATGAGCACAGACGTAAGCATTTTCGATGTGTCTGAAACATCTTTCCACAAAATCAACATTTTTCTGTAAACCTGAGTAAGCTCATAGTGCAAGCCAAGCCGTCGACAACGCAGCTCCATGCTTATCTATTAAAACTAGCGCTGAACATCATCTTTTGTACTAAACATAATCTGAGCATCATTAGTGGGAAATATCTTCTTATTTGCTTAAAACAAGATATATAAAAGGTACGCTTTCAAGAGTGTAGTTTATCGCTTTCAGATTAAGACACTGCAGTAGGTTATAGCTACTGGTAAAGTAAAATCTGTTCAGAAACTTGTGGTGGATAGTTAAAATAAAACTGCTGTAGACAAGGACTCAAAACTCGTAAAATGCCTCCGTAGCTATACGCATAATGTTATGCAGCACTTAAAGTCGAGTTTCAACAGGTCAGTAGCATTGACGCGAATGTCACACATCTAGGCTTTTTTGGCTCATTTTAACTGCCCATGGCGACACTCCTACCAAAATCATTTCATGTGCTCAGTAGTGAAAAATCCTTTCACAATCCTGCTTTTATTAGCTAGGTTTGCGCCCTGCGACCAACACCCACATTCAAAACTTTCACGCTCCATGTCCGCCCCAGAATAAATGACCTTTGGACGACAGGCACAGCAAAACAACTTTATTTTCGAAGCTTGTCCTGCCCGCTATGAATAGCTGTACCGAAAACAGATTAACACGCAAAATGTATTGAATTCGGTTTGTTGTTGCATAAATATGCGAACATTTCCAGAGCGTTTCAGCGTTGCACGGACAAAGGAAAATGTTCCTCAACATAAAAATAACTAGGAGAAAGAAACGCAGATACTTGCACGTTCATCTGATCGTTTTATTAATCTTGCTTTGTCAGGGGCCAATGCATTCAATTCTTAACACAAACTAAGACTTTCCGCTAAGGTGGGTTCCTAATTTAAAACTTGACAGATGTAAAAGGTGTTTACAGATCAGTGGAAAATGTTACACTTTGCATACAAAAAAGTTGTAAAACTCTTTGACAAATTTTGCATATCAACGCCAAAAACAGAGAGATTTAGTGCTTCACACGACTCAACTAATAAGCAGAAACAACGCAAAAAACAAGTAACCAATTGTCAGTCGAAGTTGTCTCAAATGAAAACACAATTGCAAAATAACTTATCATGGGCATTATGTAAGAACTCGAATTATTGCACGCAAGTTAATGAGTTTCAAAACAATAAAGGGATATCGTTGAGAATAAATGAATCCAACATTGTGTGATCAGGAATATACATGCATGCTTGTTCGCCATCAACCAAAACTAAATGAAACTGATGATCGCGAAAAAAGTTTTCAAAATATAACTTTGTTTAGTAACATCATGGATGTAGCTTCTACTGACGGAAGTATTTTACTGGGCAAATGTTACTTTCGTGTTTGTAAAGAATACATCTCTTCATTAATATTATTAGGTCAGAATATTTTTACTTAACGTATTGGCCATATTCCTTTACTACACTTGAACATGCCACAAAGACACAACAATCGCAAAATTTCTACTGCAATTCCCCCGAAAGAGCGCTTTTTTTATATCCAGGTTGCAGTATTTGTGTCAAATTAAGTATTTTGTCAAATTCAAGTAGGTCATGAAAAAATGCATACTCCCGTGGCCCGTAACACCGTAATAAAAACACTTTCAACTATAGCTTGAAATAACTATTCATCACAACAGTAACCGCAGTAGTTGAAAAAAAATAAAACTACAGCAGCAAAGAAAACAGTGATATTCCACACCACGAATGTTTATTGCAAAACGATGAATCTTTTCTTCGGATCCGTCACATTCACAATCATCGCTTCTAACAGGACAATGATGGACTTAAGTTCATTAGACACCTGTTGAGATAAAGTAAATCACGATCTAACAAGTAATTCTAAATTTTCAGACAAAAGCACCATTCCATAAAAACTTTTAGCTTTTGAAGATGCAAAGAAATTAAAACATATCCAAAAGAGAGTATTTTATCTATTTCTACAAACTAAAAGCAGTCAACTAAGTAAATTGTCTTTTTTGCAATTTCGTAAGATAATGTTGTACAGACACAACTAGCAGAGAACCAGATGCAACCACAATTTAGTAATGAAAATTTTACTGTGGTAAGAGTTTGCTCTTCTGCTTTCCGCGTTCAAGTTTCCCCCAGCTGCACATAGACCCAAAGCAGCTCCAGTCCATGCCAAACCGTAGCTGTAACCATACGCCAAGTACTTGAAGGTGGATTCGTTGATGTGCACAGTGAACAGAATAGACGCCAAAAATGCGGAAAGACCTTGCAACAGATTATGCAAAACATGACATGAGACTTACATCATCACTTGGGAATTTTTGAAAAAGTGCTGTCTGTTTCGCATTGCCTTCAAACTTCTTTCAACGGTAGTGCATGCTTTGTGATTTAGCGTCGAAATTGGAGATCATTTCAAAAAATACAAACATGTTTGTTGAAGCGACCTAAGAAGCCATTAAGTACTACTTAAATCAATTTGCAGAATAACACCCTGTTTTTGCGAACAGGTATTACTTTTCATAACACAAACTTTATAATGAGTAAAATAACTTATTTTTGCTTACATTGATTATTGTTGAAGCAAATTGTCAGAAGATGCAAACACTGCGCATAAATAGGAAATTCTCTTCTTTTCGATGCTGCAAAGGTTTGATAGTCAGTTTCTGCGATCCTATACATTTCATGAAATCCAAATCGTCGTATCGTCGTCAACGAACAACGAAGTATAGTAAACTGCAGTTCGCTGCGATTTGGTGAATGTTCCACACAAGCAAATGCACAATTTGTAAGATGTGTGGCAGCATGGCAAATATTAACGCACTTGAGTACAACAGCGAAACAGCACAAGTGAAAAATCATTTATTGCGAACATGCCATGCGTTTCTGTAGTGTCACGCATCTTGGCCAGTCGGCAAAACAAACAGCGTAAAAAATCTGCAGCAATGAGTTCCGCTAGAGGCCCACAGCGGCGAACAGCATTACATTATAAGTATATTTATCTAAAATTCAGGACAAAAGTCTATTTATGTCTATTTATCTAGTCTATTTCAATTTCAGGACAAAAGCTTTCATTATCCTTTTTAGTCTATTAGGGTAATTTGAGCAACTGATATACCCGACATCATAAAGCTTAGCATAACATCCTCTGACGCAACAGGGTATGCTACTTTCCTTGATGCGAATACGCCGTAAATCGATTTTTCTATAATCGTTAGTAACGTTTTTGGTTGTGTACGCACAATGCCAAAGCTCTGCTGGTCGACACAGCAAGTATTTCTTATAAGAAGAGTAAAGGCTGAACAACGGAGCTGTGAAAGTCGCATCGCTTGAAACGCATTTTTGCCGCCAGAGGATTAGTGCGCTGTTACAGTTTGTTAATTAACGCTGAAATTGTAACAACTGCACTTCCACGTATGGGTTGCTGTAGTGCAGATGGCCAAGTCACGCTTGTATAGTAAACCAGCGCATGTAGTATACTGAAAGTTCAGAACGGTTTTGAAACGAAATATTGGCTTACCAAACTGGGATACAGCTGTTGATGACTTCATAAACACAAAATTTTAGCGATCTATGGTTACGGAAATGATAACCAAAATGCTAATAGGAGAAAAATATTTTTTTGCTTACCGCATAAAACGTGGTGTCGTGACTGTATTCTATTGGGTTGGGCAGGGACTCTAGCCTTGATGAAAGAGTTGTGGACACATAGCACTTCTGGTAAACTGAACTTAAAAAACTTTTTGCGCCGATTGTCGTCAGTCAAAGCTGACCTTTTTTCGATCACCGGTTCAGTAACTTTCTTTGGTTACGCACGACTGCCTAACAACCGTTTGAAGACAAGTGTGTTGTTGTGGGGCCCGAAATAACTGGCATTTTGACAAATACCGTGTGCGGCGAATTTGTCAGTCGAACCGCCAAACACTTCAGATCGTTTTTATCATTAATGGCGCCATGGAGTGAAGCTTTCATGTATACGTTTGACTGTACAGCAATTCACAAACACAAAAATAGAAGTCATTGCAATTTGCATTGGAATTTGACACCTTTGTTGTCAAATGTCGTCACATCTTTTCAGAATGATTGTTGGGAAGAAAAAGCAACAGCATGAAGATAAAAAAATGTATGACATGCTTAGCATGACAAAGATCTGAAGCCGACCCCCTTAGCCAAGGCACTGATTTTTAAGGCATAATACTCTTGTTGCCCAACCCGGTTTTTTCTGCAGAAAATAATGTTTATATGCACACAATTAATGCAGTTAAGGTTTGCTGGCGTGGTCGGTCACGTTTTCAAGAGAATATCTTATAAAATTCGTAGGTTCCACACGCGCATCAAAAGCTTATGAAACATCTCCCACCCGAGACCTTGATCGAGTGTTATGACAATATCCCTCACTTAGATGTTTGCATATTTAATTTTTCAGCGAGATATTAATCTTCTCTAAAATGCTTGTCAAGTGAAGAGTGATTTTCGACAAGCTTTTATTTGAAACTTCGTTCCTTCGACGTCTTGTTAAGCTTAATTGCAAAGGAACTTTAAAGATGTTTTTTACTGTAACAAGCAATATTGGTTTTATCAACAAAACAAAATCTTTTCTTCTTTTGTTTTCGTAATTGTAAGAAAGATTCCGTCTGAATCGAACCTCCATTTAACTGTTTGTGATAAAACACAGGTAAACCAATTTCTAATGACATCACGAGATTGCAAAAGTAGAAGAGAGTTGTTGAAAATCTTTCAGAACTTTTCTCATGCCTGTTTCTCCCTAGGCAAATACATACTTGAAACATTTTTCCTAAGTTTTAAATTTATAAATGAGAACTTTGCATTTGTAATGAAAATCACGGCCAAAGAAAAGGATACAAATGACGTATTGCAAACGTTTCGATAACTCCTGTTATCATCATCAGTGCATTGCAGATAGAATCACTGCAGTTCCGCAAAAATTTTCAATATTGTTTTGCTTTTTGTTGCCCTTTTCTACCGAAAATTTTTTACCAAAATTTCTAGGTATACCGAATGCAAATACAAATATTTTTACAGATCAATCACCTCCAATTCCTTGAATCAATCCGCAATCTTCAGCAAGTGGTACTTTTGACGGAGCAGTGCGTATATGTTCACCATAGTTCCAAAAAACATGCTTGCTGTTGCCACCAACATCATCGCGAGTACAGCGATTTCAAGATTCGATCTTTCTGCAGTGAATGGTTCAGTTACACCTAATGGCACCGCAAATGTGTTTATCTCAGTTAGCTTTCTGATAGCGGTTACACAAAAAAATCTGAGAGGTATGGAAATTTCAAAATCATTTCATTGACTTTAGTTCATTAATTTCAATTCAACTATAAATTCTTTCAGCTGTTCTTACCTGGTCCAGTGGCGTGCAGAGGTCTGGTGATGCCCGGGGCGACTGCTTGATTGGATGCCCCCTACCAAATTTCTAGTATTGAGCAGTGGCATTGTTACTATATACACGCTGTTTGTTAAATTTGACGTCACCAGTATGACGTCATATTCAGGTTTACAACCAATGTTTTGGGAAAGTTTTTTGACACAACTTGCATATTTACGGACGCTACAGCACCGGTAGGGCAGGGGGGAGCAGTAAAACAGTTGAGGGCAATGGAAACTTATAAAAAACAAAAAATCGTTATCAATTGCGTTTGTTTCTGTTCATCAACAGTGCTGACCTCAAAAATAATAACATAAATTATAGAAAATCATTCTAAATCTTCTGGATGCCCGAAAAGCTGCAATAACTTTGTTTCAAGTCGATCTTGATAAACCAAGAAATTACCCATGATTCTGTTAAGAAAAGCAGTGGTGTTGGAGGTGGGGTGCAGAGGGTGAAAGCGCACCCCTATAAGTTTAGATTTGCTGAAAATCTGGACAAAATTCTTGAAATTCCGGATAAGAATGGCGCCCAACGTTGCTTGACGTCAACAAATGGCGCCCTAGGTTTGCAGAAAAACACATAGAGGACAAGTTTTTTGGAGGTCACACCAAAAAAAAGGTCTTAATGATCTTTGTGGGAGAAAATTTGTACGCAAAAGTTGCACAAATAACTTTTCGGGCAAGTTTGGCAAATTCGCGCAAAAGTCCTTTGCAGTCCCAAAAACTGCCTGCTCCTACACCTGTGATGAAAAAGCACATCCGCTCCCGTTGCCCCCCTTTGTAAATACAGAGGGGGAAATGCCCCGCCATGCCTCCATTCTTCGGCGTCCCTGTGCATATTACTCTACACGCACTCTGTTTACTCGTTGTTGTAAGCTACAAGGCGCCATTCTAATGAACAAAAATAATACCAGCGGTATCATATGACAGAGCAGTTCATAACTGCAAAAATATTCGGCAACACGTTAAAACAGGCAAATGGAACACACTCAGTGCAATGCCAGCTCAGTTCACAAGTGCAAAAATACAAGGCTTCGCGACTGTCTCGTAGAATAGCAGTCGATCAGAAAGTACGTGACTAGAATGGCGGACACCCAGGGTTGAGAGTTTGAAATTTGTAAACTACACAAGAATTGAAAATGTGCATAAAGTACCCAATAAAATTTCGTTTTGTATTATGTTGCTGTTACATGTAGGCCTGCAATTACCACGCAGAAAGAACAGATACAGGCTTGTGTGAGCCGTTATGATCAATCCGCCTGAACTGCCAATTAAAGACGAAGCTCGAAACGAAGCACATATTGCAAGCACAGGTGTGCGACTGTATTTGCACAAAAAACGAAACCGGAAACTCGCGATGCATTATAAAATCTGTTAAATCAAGCAAGCTGAAATTAGACAGTTTTGAAATTGGGCTCTGCAAATCACTAAACGTCCATAATTATCTTCAGTGTTGATGTAATTGGATTCAACCAAAAAAAGTCACCCATTTTTTCCAAAAGCGCACATAAAAAAACAATAAACCAACCAAAAATCATACTCATTACTTTTCCTTTGAAAAATCTACAGTGAAGTAAAAAATAAAATAAGCAGCACACCCCTGTACAGTTAACTTTACATTGTTTTTAATGAAACAAAGCGAACAGCAACGAAATTTGAAGGACTTGGGAAAAAAGAAGAATTCGAACAGTTTGAGTAAATTCTACTGGTTATCTTCTTCAGCTCTGTAAAATCGGTATATTTTAATCATTTTTTTCTGCCTTCTCTGCATCCAAGCTGTTTATGATTTTGGACCATAACAAAGCATATATCGAAAAAATACACTATATAGATGCTGAACTAGCAGGGCATGTACATAAACTTGAAGTGAAACTATGGGGTTTGTGTGGGAGAGGCTTTTTTCTATTTGCTGTGCGCATTCTTGCCAAGACTTGCTACTTTGGAATGAATTGACCAACAACACTTTGAGAAAACAAAGATGGGGTACATTTCTTTACCCTCAAATTAGAATGCCATAATAGCTATAACAATTTATTATTGTGTAATTCTGTTAATGCTTATATTACTTGATGCAATAAGAACAATTGAGAATGGGGGTTTTGTGTTTTTTTTAAAAAAAGGACAAAAACTTGTTTCTTTTCAAAAAAAACAAAAAAACGAATTTAAAGAAAACCAGGAGGGTTGTTTAAAAAAAAAACGTTTTTTTCTCGACCCTGAATATCTTTCAATCCTTTTTTGTGATTTTCCCTTGATCGCACGATCTGGAACACGTCACGTCACTATCAGTTTGATTGGGGTTGCGCCGCACACCTAGAGTAAAAGTCCCTGGTAATGAAGAAGCTGAGAATTACTGGCATTTGAATACGTAAATATTAGTGTTGACAACAAAACAAGTTTCGAAAAATTAAATACATTCAGCATGTATTCGTAGACGTACAATCAGAGGTGAAAGTAAGCTGGAACAGCCCGGAACGCCGTTCCGGTAAAATAATTATTGCCGGTACGGCGTTCCAGTTAGAATTTCTAGTATGTTGGTATTATGACGCTGACGCAACAATGGCGGTACCTGAACTTTACTAGAAACAGATTTGACATCTTATTTCCTGAGCAAGGTGTCATATGAGTTCAAGGCAAATCATTTCTAGCCGCCTCTACGTTCGTTTCAAAGAAACTTGTTCACTCCCTGGCCGAGCACT
>JGI24022J15233_10000092_pt1 | contig 34390 bp, 19 predicted proteins | sample Ectturendosymbi2_FD_15233 | JGI IMG/M metagenome (IMG submission 15233)
GCACCGTGGCAGCAAGCAACAATAGAGATCATGCTCGCAATCTCTCTTCGCGTACGCTAGTCATCATGTTCAATCGTTCACACGTTAATATCGGCAGAGCTTTCACGTCGCAATCTCTCTTACTATTGCTTGCTCGCGCTACAGATATGATGGGGTTATTCTTCACGCACACCCCGTTCGTGGTGATTCACGCAATCAACGCAACACCACCGGAGAGGTTGCAACAGTACCACGCAATACCTCACCTGTTTTGGACAAAGGTTAAAGTTGCCCCTGATTTTGGAGTACATTTCCAAGTAAATTACGCCCCATTCTTGAAAATACAACCAACCTTTTTACAGTGCATCAACAGCAAGAGCTTCGTTGAGACCAATGTACCATTCTCGTTTGCCTGTAATGGCAAAATGGACACTGCCTGATGGCAAAATAGTCACTTCCTTTAAGTGAACTTGAATAATTTGGGAATTCCATCAGCCTTAATCAAATTTGGGCTTATCAAAAATATCATTCAGGTTTTGAGTAAAATTATAAATATTTGTGTAAATCAAGAGCATTTGAGTATGGTCCAACAGCTTCAATTAAATCTGGGCAAATGAGAAAAGCTTTGGATGAAATCAGAAACGTTTACATAATTTGGAAATATTTGGATAAATCCCATCAGGCAAATAAAATTTGGCAATTTGTAACAGCTTCATTCAATTGTGTGTAACTTCAAACAGTCATATTCAAAGTATCGCTATATAGAAAAGCTCCATTGAAATTCGAAACATCTAAGTCAGCTAAGTCCATCTCACGGGCCGCATACGGCCCAGTCCAAGGTTTTGTGCCACCCTGTTTAGGTTTTCGTTATAGTAAAATATCCTATACACTAACAACCTCTACATATTTTGATAATCTTGAATTTGACATTTTTGATGCAGGTGGCCTTCAGTGCTACTTCATTACATGTTACCATTTGACTTAAGATTCAAACGTTTTCAGTACATTAGGTTTAGCTGAATTTAGTTTGCTAAGATCAAGGAACGCTTTTTGATGTGCTGCCCTCATTAAGTTATAACAACAAAAATATAGCTGTAAATGATGTGAGTTAATCCTGTGAAATTTTCCAGTTTCAGGTTTTTTATGCTGTGAAGTTTTTAAGGCTCCATTTGTTGCTGTTATGCTTCTTTAGGCTTACTTAGGAAAGGCAGATGTGAATTGCTTTTTTTATAATAATGTAGCTTTGATTCCAAATCGTGAAGTTATCATAGTTATAAGTAGCACTTAATCAATGTGCAGCTGCAAATTGTTTTGTGGCAATAATGTGGTGTACTGTGATATGATAGTGTAAAGTTTTCGTGTTCCAAAATTGCTTCAAGTTGTGAGATTTACAAGTGCAAAATCTGTTGCTGTGAAGTATTCATAAATTCAATTAACCAAATAACTGCAACTGCAATACGTTGTGTGGTAGTATTGTAGTTGTTATTTCATACTCTTTAGGTTTCATATTTTCTATTTGTTTCATGCAATGATTTTCACATGGTGCATCCTGCAAAATTCTAATGTTTCACTTTGATGCTGTGAAGTGAAGTTTTTATCAACAGTAGCAACTGTACTAACTATTGCACTGCATAATTCATTAATGCAGTCCAATTAAGCACTGCTATTTTTGTAAAATATTCTTGTTGCGATTGTAAGTCACCTGTCACTGGAAATTTGCTTTTGTACACATTCCTTGGACGTTGATCATATAGGCTGCAGAAATAATGTCTGAATCAGTTCCATGATGCTATTTCCTCGTAGCATTCTGTATTCAGTATGCATTCATATGTCTAAACTGAGCGATTTTTGTTTTGGTTTTCATAACGTGACTTCAGAATTTGCAAATTCATGATCTGAAACTGTAGGCCTAATGAAAGATATTGATTGCTAGTTGAGGGCATAAAGGCTTTGATCCCCGTAGTGACGCACTCTTTTCAGGATTGCGTTTATTTACACCTCGTTATTTGCATGATTTGGAAATGAAGAGTTGTATAAACAATAGTAATTTCAATCACAAGTCTGAGAAATCTGTCAGTTTGCAAGTTCATCAACGATATGGAGATACCCATAGCCACATCAATGAACTTGCACAGCAATGCGTTACCACCTTGAATTTAATTTTACATGAAAAACTGCAGGCGAGCGACTCGACGCACAAATTGATTTGTTACTGACATTTGGCAATTGCATGGTAATTAGACATGCAGAAACCTTGATTTGCTTACAATAGTACGTTCTAGTGTTAACTTTAAGACTGTCTGTCTATATATTATTTGGGAAATCCAAGATGAAATTTGGGCAAAAATTTTTTGCATCCCAAAAATAGGTACTCCCGTATACGTAAACTTCTGCTTCTTGTTCGGGTGAATGTTTTTTCTTGCCGAGTCACTCTCTAGCATGTGAAATAGTATTTCTTGGTAAACAAGAATACACTCTACTAGTGTTTAAACCACAAACTCTCTTCTCGCAGCTAGCTGTATGTGCAGTTGAGTAAGCACGTTCTCGATTACTGGAAAAAGCAGACGAGAACGTTGTGAATCACGAAAACATAATTTTTACAAACGATGACGTCATGAATTACGTCATAAGGGCCCTTCAGTGAAAATTGCCCCGGGCTCCTTACCCTTTAATCCGGCCCTACATGTGGTCACTGGCGCAGCCTGGGTGGTTCAGGGGAGAACGTTCCCCCAAATATATTTAGAATATCTAGTGATTTTGCGCTTTGAGAGACGGAATCTCAAACAAAATACTGTTGCTAGCTTAAAATCAAAAATATGTCCACCCCAAAATCTTTGCCCTCACCAAATTTTTGGGCTGGTTACGCCACTGCATGTTGTAGGTAAAAAATGCATGAATAAAGCCCGTTGAGAAGAGGTGTCATGTCCGCCTGAAACAGGGCCGCTTTAAAAAAGTTTTGAGTTTACCTTGCTTATCTACACTATTGTAGAAAAACATTTGTTTAGAGAATTTGAAATGCGAAGCATTACACAGGCCACCAGACTTCAAAATGACAGAATTCGATTTTTTCTTGAAAGTTGCTTATCGAAATGTAGGGTACAAATGCTGAGGTTTAGGTGGAGCGCAGAAATTTAAATGTAATTATTGGCTTGCTTTGAAATTGAAACTGAAAATCAATGCACGAAAATTATATTAGACAAGGAAATTTAAATTGTTTAAGAAAGGGAACGACTTGCGAAGTTATATTTATAGGGCTAAGACAAAATCTGGCGAAAATAAGAAGGAAAGACCATTTACTGAAAATTGTAGAGGCGTTAATAGACTGCTTTTGTGTTAAAGGTTTGGCAAAGTGTGAGAGACCGACCTTCCAATTCTCCCAACAGCTCTTCAAAATCATGATCTGCCCAGTTAGATACGCTTCGTTTATTCTCACCCCAAGGGTTTTCGGGCCAGTCAACTCTACGTCGCACACCACTACCAAGAAAATCTCAAAATGTGGTTAGCTTTAAAACGGAAAGGCATGATTCAAATGACGTAATGTGGTTGTTCAGAAAAATTCCTTAGGCATTTTTAAGGCTCTTCTGTTTTGCAAAATAAAAACAATTGGACTCAAACGTGCTTTTATTGTCTGATGTAGAAATAGTAATAATCCAAGTTTTTCAAAGGATAACCCGAGGTGTTTGAAGTAGATCAAGATAAGAATGTTCGAGTTTGCAGCTTTCTCTTAAGATCTTTCTGCACACAAATCCTTCACTATTGTAGATACCAGCTTGACTATAATTAAGTAAAAATCAATAATTTCGATTAATATTAAAGATGACGATTGACTGGTTTGAAAGTAAAAAAATGCTTTTGTTGTTTGAGAGATCCCTGGAAAGTTAAAATATCTCTGCATTTCATATTTGGGAAAACCTGAAATTTACATTAAAGTTCAAAACATTTTTGTTTTTCTTAAATATTTAGCAAATTTTTTGCTCTGGTTTGCATTGTTGAATTTATCTCTTGCAATTTTTGCGATGGGTAAACGAAGAAAAATTCTTATCGCATTTTGTGCCACAGTTGGTGTTGACTGCAACGTTTGTGAGGCATAGCAAGTTCTTAAATTAATCATTTGATGCTAAATACTAAATTATTTCGTCGAAGGTCTTATTGCACAGATGTGATAAGTTCAATAGTTTTTTGTAGAGTGTTTTTGATTTCATGATATTAGATACGGATAAAATGAACAATATTTGAGGCCATACCAACCAAGTTAAACAAGAGCGTGAGTTTTGTTTCTTGAAACCAATCTTCTCAGAAATCTCCTATGGACGATACTTTTTTTCCAACAGTGGTACGAAAAGACCTTCAACAGTAAAAGACCTTCTTGCAGCCTCACCCCATTTTCAGAGGCATAGCAAAGCGAGACTGAGAAAAATGAACCAAACCTGCAGTGATTACAGTGGTTGGTTGAGGGTAAAAAATCACAAGATTTAAAATTGCAACATGATATTTTTCCCAAAGTTGAAATTTTGTGTCACGTCTGGTGCGATAGCAAATTTTTGCATTGTTTTATTATAGATCATGAACATTTCTTTTGAACTCTTTGGGCCATATGATGTAGTTTTAATACTTCCCTTACTTTACCAAGTTTGTATTTTGCCTTAAGCTGTGAATTTGCTAGCAAATATTTGCACATGTCTCTCATCATTCACTACCATAATCGAAAATACAAATGAAATAAAATTCTTTTTAGTGCAGCAACCTAAACGATTTCACTGAACATATTTGAACTTGTGAAGCCAACTTGTGAGTCTTGTACACAACAGTGCGCGTGGCTGCTCAAGCGGCTGGTTTTTGCAGGAGTTGGAGATTTGACTTCTTGGCACAAAACTATGAACTGCTACAGAGCAACAATTGTCTGCTTGGATGCGAAAGGGTTATGGAAACCCGAGCAGAGTTTCATTTTAGCTGGGTTTACACTTTCTCTGACATGCTCAGCTCCTTGCGGAACTGAGCAAACCACGATAGATACGGGTTGCGACCCAGCACTCCCGCGCAACTGTGATGATCATCCAGCAGACTGCAACCTCTTCAAAACAACAACCTTATTAAATTCGCAATAATTCGGCCATAAACTTTAAACCACGATAAGAATTTATGGAACTGTCGAGGGGCGCCCGACGAGACAACCTGTTTAACAGGTTTTTTTCGGTGTCCCAGCGCCTAAGCTTTAATTTGTATGAAATTGTTTAATATTTGCGCCAATAAACTCTCCCTCTCTCTATCTCTTTGACACTGAAAGCATATATATTATCTAAGTTAATCCGTTTGAATATTAATTATTCTGTTAAGGCAAGCGGTTTTCTTTGTATTTGCAACTGTTTCTATGTGCTTATTTATAATACTAATAGTTTGCACAAAATGGATCAAACAAAAAATCACGAAAAGCAAACAGACACTGAAAATAATAATTCTTGCGTAAAAAATGTGTTCTGTTGCCAAGCATGCTTACCCGTTATTTCTGGTTATACTTGGCGTATTTGTTGAAGGATATTTTATCCGACGTTCATAGCGGAAATGTACCGCTTCCGCTATAAAAAGGCAAGAGACGATGATTATCATAAAACAAAGTTTGCCACTCATTATCGATTTACCCAACTCTGAGCACCTTTTGCTTAAACTAATAACAACTGCGAAATGAACAATTTAGTCATTCTGTATATGTAACTTTCTTAGCTTTGAAACTGAGCTAAATTGCAAAATTTAGCTAAAGCGTATGAGAAGCGACAATGTAAAAATCAATGACAATATTTTGTGTCAACCACTGATCTTCGCTTACTTGCTCTTCATTTTGGTCGCAACTCTTCCAATAAGCAATGGTAAATTCAGAATCTTGGAAACATTTTAAGACTGATAATAAATCAATGTCTGCAAAGTAACTCAGCTGCTCTTCTTCCCTCGGCGTGAGTCTATCTTTACTGCAGGTTATAGCAGTCTTAAAAGCAGCAACGCACCATTTCATTTTTCAAAAGATCAGATAATATATAGTATCAACCCGTCCGCATAATATCTCTCGAATCAATTGATGCAACTCACTTTATTATTTAACAAGTCAGCCCGGAACTGCGAAAGCAAAGCAATCGATACACCATTTTCCTTTGTTTACTGTTTACTGCCAGCTTTGGACCTAAAGGTAACGTGCATTTCCGAACGACATTCAGTGGAGACCGTTTGCTTTATCACTGAGCAGTGGAGGGGAGTGCAGGAAACAATGCTAAATTAATTTAGCATTTGATTTTGGCATGATTCTGCCGCAACGTTGTGCTCACTTTGATACCAAGAAAGCCACAGCAGTGGTTCTCAAGGATCTGTTGGTCTTAGCACATTAACAGTTTGCAGGAGAGGGAGAAGCAAAACATTTCAATCCGAGTTTTGATGCACGTTTTTGATCTAAACAAAATATGTATTTATATAGTGCATCTTTTGCATAAAGTGTTTTTTACAAATGCATTTTTTGATTTTTTGTTTCCACATTTCAGCCAGTTTGGAGCAGTTTTTCGGCATTTGATATCATCCTTCCCTGAATGTATTTTCAGACAGTTTTTTAAGTTGGAAAATTTTCCGGAAGCTCACTCATCTCAATGTTTGGTGGGAAAAGTAAATTGTTTTGTACTTAAGTCCCGATGAGCCACTAGGGTGACAAACCCGTCACCGGTATAGTCATTACTCACTAACAATGCACGTTAGAGAAGCAACCAAAACATCTTTAAACGAAGATGATTATGCACCGTCAATAAAAAATAAAAATTTACCGTACGTTTTAACTTGAAATGTTTACTAAAAATGAGCGTATTCCACTCTTTGTTCGTGGCTTTTAGCCAGTAAGTTACAGAGTGTTTTGCTATCATATTTTCATTTGATAATTTCGCTTAAAACTTGCCAGCAGGACTAGCACACACGTATAACCGCTTCTGAGATTTTCAGTAGGTTGTTGCTTGTGTGACGGGAGATATGGAGTATCAAAAACGAAAAACAAAAAATATCCGTATATTTGAGACGTTTGACACCATTTAACATTTCGTTATCCGAAAACGTACGTGAACTACTCTAAAGCCATTTTGTTCAGTCTGGAAGATTCATTTCCACTATTTTCAGATGTGCTTACGATTTGCATAAATCTAAACATGGTCTTCCGCAACGTGGTGTTAAGTCCAGCTAGTATAAATGAAAAGCATTTTCCGTGAAGATTCCGGTTGAAATACAGTAGATTGCCCCTTACTTTGTCGCAGCTGGTGTGCGCCAAGCCGTGAGGAAAGTCAGGAAATCATTCAGTGTCTGATAAACGACAGCAGCCGCAGGGCTGCTGATTTGGTTCTTCGGTTTTGTGATGATGCTCTTTGGTTTTCAGTCAAAATGTTTCTGCTGCTTTCAAGAATCGCACAAAATCTGGTTGTGGAAAGGGCGTAACATACCTGCTTGCTGCATTTGCGTTCGCATACTTCATTGAAATGCAAGACCCCATATTCCTTCCAAAAATTTTTCTAATTTTATGCTGCCCTGACTTGTTTCAGTTTAACAACGACATCCTACTCAAGAATAATTTGATCATGCGCATATCTGTCTTACCCAGCACTGTATGAACTTTGTTTTCTTAGATTTATGAGAAGCTTTCTCACAACACCAACTGAAATTATGTCTTTCTCAAATAATTGAGAGTTTTAAATGTCGCACTTGGCGGTGTGATATATTTACTTCAGTCTTGAGTTTGTTTGCTTTCTCTGCCCTTGTTTCAGCTGTTCAACGCTTCACCTGCTGGCATTGCTTGCAGATGCAAGGACTGAGGACGCGCAGTGTTACGTGAATTCGATTTCCCATTAAAATTTCGCAATAGTTTACTTGATTATCTCACACGTCGAGAGTAGTTACTCGAATGCAGATATGTGCAAGTTTGAATTATCGCGAAAAGATGAAAGCAAAGCCCAGTCGGCTGATTCCTCGATGGTCTGCAGAAAAACTAGAGCTTTAGATTATTTTCGGAACAATTTTCTTTCTTTACAACAATAATTCCAAAACTATTTTTTCATGAATGTGAAGGTTCTCGTTAATATCGCGTCATGTTTGCACAAAACTAGATGCCAATACCCCGGATTGATTAAACCATGTGGTTGCTACAGTTTGTATTTCACACATATCACAAAACATATGAACGAACTTGGCAAATTTATTGCAACTTGTCTCCCTTTTTGCTTGTAGGTTGAATAAACACGCTTTCATTCACAAGATTGCTGTTGATTAATCTGAAAAACACACAAACATTCACATGTGCATAAAATGTTGATTTTCGTTAACTTGCATAAAAGCTGCGCATCCAAAGCAAAATGATGTGGTTTTCCAACTGACACTTCTTCGATAGCATGCAAACACTTTATTACAGTAGCATGCTTTCGGCTTCAAACGCGTTTCGCAAACATATCTGTGTATACTGCTTCTATTGAAACCATGTGAACAACTACCCAACATTTGCCACTTGCATTTAAATTTAGTTGCGCAAAGGGTAAGGCAGCCTGGAAAATGTCCGTCACTGCCTATTTAAAAAAGGTTATAGTGAACGACGTATCCTCTCTGTTCCAGTTGCAATTATGAGCACAATCAATGGCAGATCTCGAAATAGCTTCTGGGAAGAATGGTAAGTGACAGAAACGCTGCAAGACTACCCATATATTTTTTGAAACTTTTCTATTCCGCTTCATGACACTATAAATTTACCCAAACGTATTCAAAGCATCAAAATCGTAACAAACAGTAGTGCTTAATGTTTAGAGAGTCTAATATCTGTTTTGTCAATTTTTAGAGAACACGGAGTGGAGTGCTTGTCATATGCTAGGGTTACCAGTTCTGAGCAGACAAAATTGAAGATGCATGCCTGACAGCAACTACAAACACCTGTCATGGCACACAACACATGTTTGGTATTGCAGATTATCTTTCATCTCATAGATGAAATGTAGTATTTATACAACCAACGGTAATGATTCAGCATCCACGCTCACCCTAGGAACAGATGTCGCACACTTGGTTAAGAACCATACAACAACCACGTTATGCTAGAACGCCTTAATTCCGACAAGCGTGAAGGTTGACTTTAGTTTGGTAATAGAAACTTTAACACCATCAGTGCGGCGAGTTTTCTGCAAATTTTCGCGCGGAGTGCGGCTCTGGTTTTCTGTTTTGGACCGTTTTTGACTGCCTTCAAAGCACTCTTTGCCCTACAGCTAAATTCGGGACTTATATAAATTTTTAATATGATTTTCGGGACGCAGATTTTAGCACCAAAATTCGAGACATGTCCCGAAAAATTGGGTGTATGGTAACACTGCCCTATGCTGCGGCCATCACCAGACTCACAACCCTCCAAATGTGGGGGAGCTCGTTGACCCAAATATGTCCAATTATGTACTGCATTACTCTCTCATGCAGACTTAAGATGCAAGTAAAACGAATCGCTAGTCTGTCCATACAAATTATTAATTATATTGTTTGGTCATAACGTCAGTTACTCAGGGTCGTTACCCCAACTTACTTTTACATGTACTGTATGCACGCCACTTCGGTTCAACAGATTCGCATTAGAACAGTACCCCTATCTTTGAAAGGATAAATGACAGCTCAGTTCGAATGTCAGGATTAATCGGTTGTGGGAGCGCAAGAGTTTGGCAGTGAAAAGAAAAAAGTGATTGCCCGATTACGAGAGGAAAATCTTCTGTCGTCCACTCACAATTTATTGCATATTTCCGTACAAGGTGTACAGAAAACACGAGCTCAGGGTTATTGCAATACAAAGTTAAGTCAGCAGGCCGCAACGTTTCAAAAAACTTCATTTCTAACGTTCGGAGGAGATTTGTTGTAGCATGAGATTGAAATCAATTTTTTCTGATTTATCATCCTCATTTATCGTATTAGGCAGTAAATAGCAGATTTGATGAATAGTGGTTGTTTATATGAACAGGTTGTTTGCTTATGTAGCCTCACACACACACAAGGCCTTTGCCGTCGCAGCGCGACGATCTGAACGGCGGAGTCACGAGAACATGAGCGGAAAGTTCTTACAGCATTACAACAGCGTAACTGCACAACACAAGAATTGTCCTTCGAATGCCTTCGACCATCGCCTGGGCAGAGATTTGTTCAGGGTGTTGAAGTTCTCAACCGCACGTACTTGGTCTTCAACGAATTTGTTCCTATTGGAAGGCAAGGAACAACACGACCGGACTCCGACGAAGATTGCATCCGCATTGGAGTTTTTCTGCTTCAGTCATTACGGCGAGCGCTTGGCCAGATTGAAGCAAGTTCCAATTTTTAAAGTTTTGGTAAGACCCGGGCGAGATTCGACCTCTGCGGATTTGTGTCCTACCAGACGCTAAGCGAGCGCTGCAACCACCAAGCCACACGTCTGGGAATAGCCTCAATTATGGGTTATAAATATTTGAGTTGTCAGGACATTTCCTCTAGCACAGTTTTAACACAATGCGCACCTCACTTGATATAATGCCGTTATGCGCCATTCCAGCTTCAAGATCCCAGGTTTTGTGGACATGCACACCATGTTGATGTTATATTTCACTACAGTTCGTTCATCAGTGTGTAAGCATTGTTAACAAACGCAGTTTTATTTGCAGTAGCATGTGTTGCTGAATCAAGGCGACCAAGGCTAATGAAAATGATGGTACGGCAGGTCAAACTAATGAAACTACGCAAACGCAACTTGCTAGCCCTTGGAATTCTCCCAACGTTTTCATTTCTTCACCAGTCTTTGGAGGCAAAATTGTCAAACCCACTGATTACCAGCTCATGAGACAACCTACGTAGATACGATATTGTAAGGGGCTGGTGGCTTGCCAGTAAGTGGAATCTCGTTTATGCTCAAAATATTCTCAGGACGGCATTTAGAATTTTTTCACTGTGCGTGCTACTGACTTTCGCGCCTCAGCGCACCGCGAATGCAAGGAAAATTGGGTTTGTTCTGAAGCCCCGGATTTTACATGACTTCCTTTGCTCGAAGAAAATCTATGTACTCTTAGTTCCACCAAAATGTTGCTTTTTGCCATTCTTCGACACACCGAGATGTTTCCGTCCCAATACCGGATCAACAGATGAAGCTACATCTGCATTGAACAGCTGTCACTCCACATCTGCTTTTTCTGTGCATTCTGGGATCTCTCAAAACGACGTTTGCAAAAGCCTGTCTCATGTCTTTGACTTCAAGCCCCCCACTGCATTCGATAGAACCTCCTGGTCTTGCACATTTTTGTAAGTCCTGTTGGTTTTTCAAGACGTAACTTGCAGGCGATCAGGTAGTGATCCGTCGTCAGTTGTGCACATCTTTTGACACGAACGTCCAACATATATCGAAACACGTCAGCTCAAACTATGCATAAATCAATGAGTAGCCCTTCACCAAACGAATCTCTGCACAACATGTAGGCCTACTTGTGTATATTTCTGTGATGGAAAAGTGCTCATGATCCACAGTGGGTTGTTACAGCACGTCAGTGCAGCATGACTCTTCCTTTATCATTTACGACAGATTCACCCTGCTGGCCAATCACACCCTTGCACAACCAAGCATCGTTTCAAACGTGTGCATTGACAGCTCCCCAGAGAGTGGTGAATTTTTTAGCTTTTACCCTTCGCAAGGGGTCACTGTAGTTTCTTCCACGAAATCCGGGCACTGTATGCTTGCGTTTGGCGCGTATACATGTATTAGGTACGGGAAACCGTCTAACAACTTCAGCCTAAACGAGCACACCCTTTTTTTTAGAGGGTCCATTAATCAGTCAAGTGCAGGATGCATTTATCTCTGAAAAGCGTGCGTGCTGTCATCATTCTTTATCGTAGTCTGTTATTACATGAAATTGATTGACAGCCACACCCAAGTCGACGTGACTATCACAGTTTGGAAGCTACATGATCAGCCGTTGCTTTATGTGGACGATTTGTTTGCTACTGCCAACATCTCAACAGGGACTTCAGCATGCACTAGATCAGTTTTCAGCTGCTTGCGATCAAATAGGAATGGAAATTAGCGCTAAAAGGAACAAATACCAAGGCAGTGTGCGCTGCAAGCAAGCGGCAATACAATTCAGTAGGTGGAGACGTTCAAGTACCTTGGGGTGATATTTTCGAGTGATGGAAGGCGGAACAGGATTAGTAAAGCAAACGCATTTCTGATTGGCCGTTATCGCTCTGTTGTTACAAAATGGAAACCGTCAGTTTTTAATCGGTCTTTGTTCCGATGCTGATCGATTGTCGTGAATCTTGAGTAATGTCCGAACGAATACTATCCCAAGCACAAGCCGCAGAGATGGGATCTTTGCGAATAGTTGACGGTGTGAAAACTCTCGACAAAGTGCGCAGTAATGAAATTCGTAACGTCCGGAATGTCGAACCACTTATCCTCTGAATCGAGTGATCCTAGCTATGTTGATTCAGCCATGTGACCAGATTGCCCACGAAAGTTTGGCGAGGCAAGTCCTGTAGACTAGCCCCCGCGAAAGCGGCTCCGAGGTCGTTCAAAGACCTGGTGGAGTAACAACGTCTCAAGACCCTTTGGTCCTTTGACAGTGAGGTATTTTACCTTCTCCTAGGGTTGTTGCCTCTGCCACCCTCCTAAAGGAAAAGTGGGTATGAAAATGAATGAAAGGATGGCTCTGTGTATTACTGGCCACACCAACTATTATTTTGCCGTTGTTGCAATATAGCGTGTTAAAATACTTTTACAACCCTATTCTAAATTCGAAATTGCGGGTCATAGAGAGAATTTAGCCTGTAAGCAACTGAGCTTTTTATCTTAACCGGAAGACTAATTCGTTTAACACAAGCATATTAAAACTTCACTCTGTCTTTGTCACATTTTTGAATGATTGAAACAGCTTTTACAATTTATCACGGATATCTTTCACAGCAAACCGCTGTTACATTTCAACAGATCTAACCAAAGACATAGTACAAACTCAACTTTAAAACAACGCTTTTAAAACAAGCAATCCTTTTGAAACATATTCATCACTTGAACCTTTCGAACCTTCATCCTCAACGTAAGCGTCATCGTCGAAATCATCGAACAAATCTTTTACCTCATCCGCTGCAATCTTATCATCTCCACCCCACGTCATTGCCTGCGTCCTTCATGTCAAGATGAGCCGTTGAAAGCAAACAGAGAAAAACGTTTTTCAAGAGAGACACGTTTCGTAAAAACAGTTGAATTTTACTGTGCGAGACTCTGAAGCTTGTGCTACAGTGCATTACAAAGTGTATTTCCTACTTTGGAATTGCTTCAAAGATTCTTGCTCTCTGTTACGAATTCAATCTGATCTAGCAACACACTGAACGATTTTAAATGAAATCAAGAAATGCACCTTTGGTTAATAAGAGCAACCCTCGGTATTGTTGTTAGATGCGGATACTTTATAACTAACCAGAGCGTGTTTTCAGAATGAAAATTCAAACCAAAATCTCTTTATCTTTATGTGAAAGGTTTTTACCAACACAGTTGCACGTTTGGTTAGGCATTTACTTTCTTTAAAATGCAGCTCGCATATTCATTGCCAATATTTGTTTCAAGCATAATAACGGGAAGAAATCTCTTTTTTTTAAATGACGATTGCAGAAATGTGAGTTTCGATTATCAAAGAGATCAAAATTGAGAAAGTTACATAAGATGCTTTTTCATATGAGAGAATCCAAAGTTAGCCTTTACGTTTTATCTTTATCGCTAGAGATACAGTACCGTAGTTTTTTAATTTTTAGCTAATTTTTTAAAGCAGCCAAAATAAAAATTCCAAACAAAACCAACTTGTGTCTGTCTGCAAACCCTGCTTCTCCAGAAGGATCAGTGAGCTTTGAAGAGAACTCTATTTCCATTTGAGAGCCTCGAACACACTGGCAAAAAATCAACACCACACAAGCTAACATCCAGCGCATGTTTGATGTTACCTGCACAAGCCTAAATGTAGAAAAGACCTACATCGTGCAGAAAAAATGAGTAAGTAGTTTTCACCGATGGGTAAAACCACAATGCCATGTTTGTATTAACAGATTTGTTTTTCCGAAAGCCTGACGTAGAAAATGTCTGGCATACCGTTTCGAAAAATAAAACAATTTGTGATACGAAATACATATGCGGCAGGAAAAAAGTTATCAAAGCACAAACGCAAAGGAAGGTAAGCAATGATTGACTGATTAAATGAAGCAAAAAAAACAATTGAAATATTAATCTAGATAACTAAGTGTCTTGTTATATCTAAATTCTTCACTGATATTTAAACATTTTCTTGAGGCAAAAATGGTCTTAGGTTTTAAAATCTCATGCGCCAAGTTTGAATAAGAACACGCAAACATTTTATTCAACTCTCTTTGCTTGCGTTTTATAAATAGAAACAATTTTTTAAACATTTGAATGAAAATGCCAGTAACAACTTTGATAAGATATATTTAGATAAGATTAAATGAACAAACTCAGCTTTCTTACGGAGTGTACAGCAAAAGCTGCTATTCAGCTTACTCTGATCCTTTTCAGCTTTAGTTTCCCAGCAAGTAACATGATGAATGATGGTGCTTTTACCCGAGATAGTTTGCACAGGAAAACTGGTTGCTGGGATGATTTATCTCACCTGATCACACTTGCTTTCATCCTTTGTGCAAAAACAGCTGTTATTCCGCATTCACAAAAAGCAGTCTTTTACCTGCAACTCAAATCGTAATCTTTGAAACCGCGTGTTTGTTCTCTTTCATTTGCGTTGACAACAAGGGAAAAAAGTTATTCCCATGTCTTTTTTCAAAGTTGTCCTTTGGTAAGTCGCAGATCTTTTCGTGATAAAAGCAGCAATTTAATTTTGAGGAGCAACACATGATTTTTAAATGCATTGACAGAACTCATTGTTTTGTATTAGTTCCTGAATAAGCTTAAGTAGAAAAGCAAAGCCTAAGAGGAAAACTACAATAAGAAAAAGTAGTACCAAGTCTATAACTCTATTCGCGCTAGAGCAATAACTTTACTTGAAATAGCAGACAAAACACGTTGTATTACATGCAGTATCAAATCTCCTGCAGCCTTCAAGTGAAACCTAGGAAGGTTTTTCAAATGTTTGTTTCTATAATTGAGTTTCAACATGCATTTTTTGATAACTCCTAACAACGTTTGATAACTAAGGTTATGAAATGTTTTACAACGAAATGCGGAACTTTGAACAAAGTGCGTGCTATTCATCCCAATTAGAAGCCCTATTTAGGGGTCAGTAGAGGAGCAGCTTCATGCGCCACTACTACACACATTTTCTATTATACTAAAACCAGGTGCTTTATGAAAAAATCAAGTAGACATTATCTATCATACTAAAATCAGGTCCTGTATGAACAAAGATTCATACTTTCAATTTGATTCATTCGATTTCAACCTTTTTGTGTCAAAAACTTTTGTAGCAGTTTTAGAACATTCGTGTTTTGCTAAAGTCGTGGATTGTCTCGGGTCGAGTCTCAAGCCTTGAAACAACTCGACTATAGAGTATTTCCGATCAGTTCATCTCGAGTTAGAATTTCTTGAACTGCAGCTGGTCAAATTCATATTGTTGGACGTAAGACTGCTCCACACCATCTGAAATCAAGAAATTATGCATGAAATCAAGCGCGTCTGTGAAAGAAGTGAATCGCGATTTGAAAAATTTGGATCAGCAACTTCAGTGCAGTTAAAGCACAGTGTGTATCTTCAAGCGTGAAATTCAATTTAATTCGAAAAGCTTCACAAGTACAAAAATAAAACTCTGATGGAAACTTTTCTGCTTGATTTAAAATATCACAATAGCAAAACTCCTTTTATCATGTCAAGTCAGAGAAAAGGCCTAGTTTGTGAACAAAACCATTTTTCTTAGTATTGACATCTACACGAAATTTGAAAGACATGTGTTTTCCTGAATCGATTTGCAAAACTGGCGTATTATTAGAAATAAAGACGCGTGTGAAAAACATAAGAATGAAGATATTTTCAGAAAGCTAATGTAGAACGAGCAAAAAAGCTTACAAATATCGTATTTGGAATGAAAGACACCACTGCAAGCAAACGACAAATTGATCTTCCTGCATGAAAATGGATTGCTTGAACAAGACAGTATCCAGACCCATTCAGCATGCGATTTATTCATCAAAAAGACTCCAACAAGATAAATACTGAACACGATGTGTTCACCCCTAAAGCAAGGAAAACACTATGACAAACATGAAACCGGTGATTAACTTTGAAATATATTTACGGCATTTCATAATTGTCCTATGAAGGTTATTAAACAATGCACTGAGTAAGCCATTTGAGATACAACCAAACCTTGTTCACGTAAATATTGGCAGATTTGCTCTTCGCCATCATACCATGAACAAAAAGGATGCAAAGGTTGTGACCATCCATCAAATACTAAAATTGTCTGCATAAGATTTGAGCTCATCTGTAATCTATACCTGATATTGGTAGATTGAAAAACTAAGACTAGGTGTAACACACACACAGTTAACCGCGTTCACTTGCTGCAATCCGAACGATAAACAGTATTGCTGTTATGCTGCCGCCAATTTAACTGTACTATAACAGATATAGACTGCACTGAGAGTAAACATATGTCTTCACGTAAACTGTTCCTATCTCGAGTCCGTGAGGTACCTGACCGGCACCTTCCATTCGGTCAGATCGTTGTTGTGTGTCACGTTGCTTATTGGTTCGATTGCAGTATTTCCTGAAATTAACGAATTGTTAAAGTTTGCACCGATTTATTACTCATGCTACTTCAAAACGAAGGTGAATTTTTGGATTATTTTTCTCGTAAATCTACCTACGCGAAGGTGAGCCATTTACGCAACATTGTCTTGTGAAGCTTTGCGTTCATCACCAATAATTTCGCATCCACCACCAAACTAGCCTGTGTCCACCACCAGCCAAGGTCTACGGTGTCTATTTTGAAATGCAGAAATGTGAACGTTGTTAGACTGTTCTGTTCGAAATGTTTTCTTGAACACTGCACTTGACAGGCGGTAAAAAGAAAAAGTTAAATTTTCTAGAAAATGCTACTGATGATTTTCTTTGGCAAAATAAACGGATTGGCACTTGAATCACAAAATGTAACTCCGCACGAACTACCCCTGTAGTTGTCAAACGATTGGCTATATTCACTGTGACTGTCTAATATTAATTGCGCTTTTCTTCCATTTTCATATTTTGTCTTGAATCCTCTATTATTACTAAAAAGTGCTAGCTCACCATCTCATAAGATTATAACAATATTGGCTTATTTTTCTATAGGTTTTTCACGAAGTACTGTACGAACATTTGAATAAGCATCTGTTCTTTAGGAGAGATTGACTTCGCAAACGAAACGATGTTGTGACTACAGCGAGCATCGGTGGGATACATGAATTTGGGGGCACTATAAAAGATGCTGAAGGGACCTTTCAGCTAACGTAGACACTCAGGCTACCTACGAAATCACGGCAAATGTTAAAGTTAGGCCGACGTATATTACATGGCATGTATATTGTATATCCTTCTATTTGAAATTGCTGTCATATGGAGTAGGTTTAACAATGACCTGTATATTAATTCCCTGCTAAAAAGCTGCATGTAACACTCAAATATTTTACTACAATCTGCTGGTTAACACAAGCCTGACTACCCTTACACCACAACACGTATGATGCCACACAAATTAAATTGGAATTCAATTTGCTTGCTTTATAATGGTATTGGCGCAAAGACGAAATTGTTTAGGAACAGCATTTGTCAAAAGGAATCCTTTCATAGCAAAGAACGAGACACAATGTGGTGTTTTCTGAGTATATATTTCGCCTTCTGACTAAGAAACGTCAACTCTATGAGATGCATGAAAGTTACAGTTTAATTAAAACCCACTAACTTTATCCCTTACAATCTACTAATCTCCACGTGGCAAGAATGCAAAACCAATTAACCACTTTACAAAGGTTGGGACAATGCCTGTTTAGCAACAACTCTGGAAAACGTACTAAGGATAGTTAAGTGTATGTTGACGTCACAAACAAATAAACAACATCGTTGTAGGTTACAGAATACCCAGCGACATAACTTTCGGTGAATTGTCACCTATGTTACATTGAAATAGTTACGCAATGAGTCAGTGGATGTTTGCAACTGGTTTCGGGCTATAAACAAGTCAATGTAAAATCACTTCATATCTTCCCTTGCCGAGCACGACGATGTTAACACTAGAAAGAACTCCACAACTTTGAGTAGCAATGATAAAATTCCTGAATGGTTTCCGAACCGTGCGTTTTACTAGATTGTTTCAGAGCACTACTAATTGTAAATAGGCCTTCAAAGACTATAGGTATGAAACGTAGCACACATCAGGTTGCTAGACATTATGTAGGAAAGCATTGTAGCACGTCAACACTGTTGCTTGGGGTAAAAGAGCTCTCGTTCTAAAACCACTCAATGCATATATAGACGATTCCTATAATGATTGCGTTGTGAGAAGGAATGATCAATAAAGTAAATCAAAAACAACTCTCGTCGCAACAACACGTATGTATTTAAAGAGAAGCAATCAAGAAACAAACGGGCAAAACATGTTGTTGGTTGGTCAAGTGAGAAATGTGGACTAACGTCATTTCCAGTCATTGCCACAGAAACAATCAAAAGCTTGTTAATCATTAATTTATAGAAAACTTAAATGCAAATCTTCGCAGCTACAGCACTGCATTTTTGTCTATGGAAAAGTGCAATAGGCATAGAACGGAAAAGTGAGCTCCAAAACCTCAAGTTTGCATGGAAACTGTTGTGTTGCCAACAACTGAAATGATGTTTTATACAGTGGGGTAAACCGCTTGAGAAGCAATTCCACAATTGTTGCCTCGATCTTTCGCCATATGGATGTAGCCATCCATGCCCCATGACGTCCCCCAACTGTAAAACGAATGCTCAAGGTAAATTCACTTGCACTAACACCATCGATGAAAATACAGTAGCAGTTACCTGATAAAAACTGCTACCGATACCCAAGATTTAAACATATTTTAGTTGAAACGTTATAAATCTGCAGTCAATTTTACTCGCAAAATTTGGCATAAAAAGGATCTGCTTCTTGCTTATATTACAAGACCTGGCTTTAAGTCAGATACATATAAGTGATTTTACCAATGCTTCTCCCAAAGTGCACATCTCTAGTAGCTCAAACCTGTTCTTAACAATCCAATACTTCTGGCCATTTTCTTCACCGTATCCTACAACCAACATACCGAGAACCACTCTCCAATCACTGCATTCTGGCTCATAATAGACACCTGAAATTACCCGCAATAATTCAACTGTTACTCTTTAAATTAATTTCCACCGTGTAGTGCAGCCGCACGACAAGCTAAAAGCGACGCGTCACAAAATCAAACTGCAATTGCCATTCAACGTAGCGATTTAGTGAGCTGTTCTTTAATCGCTTGTTATGTGTAAGATTTCGACAACGTTATTCAAAACCTGTCGGGAATCGCGGAATAACTACAATAGTTTGGCTTCTTGGTACGATCAAGTCACTTTGTGGGTGCAAATACCACTTTGCATCTGGACTGAATGAATACTAAGGAAACGGACAAACGTTTCATTGAATAACTCTATGGATTGGTCGATTCACGTTTATTTTTCGAAATACTTCAACTTGTACTTCAACCCAGTGTTACTGCAGGATATGTAAAAACATCGACAAACTTTGTGATCAATTAAAATGTTTTTGGAAAACCACAGAAAGCATTATTTCATGAAAAAGTGATTCGTAAAGTTTGATGCGCAATGTTAATCGGTAAGTATGTAACGTGCACCCAACATGAGTTTTGGTCGACCTGTATTGTTCATTTCTTTCCTGTGAAGCATAGCATATGGTAAATGAAGCGCCTCTTTTATCAGCCAAGCACGTTTAGAAAGCATTCGATACTAGACATTGTGGCCAACAAAGGCAAATTCTAACAGTTGCTTTAAATGAAGCTTTAAAAATTATAAGGTTTTCGGTTTTGCCCAAACCACGAAAACAAATATTTGATAGTTTTATTATTTCTTTGAAAACAAGTGAATGTTCTGCGGAAAGTGAACTGCAGTGGATGACAAATTGCATCTGATTTTTAATACCTTTTTTGTAATGCTGAAACGATGGATGCGCTGCGTCCACTCTTACTGCTATGGGCCCAACAGTGGCCACTGCATGTTCAAGCGCAGCCTCACTCCCGCTAGCAAGGTGGAAACATCCTGTTACAGTTGCTCCGATTGTTTCCAGGTTAAACTGGCATTCCCCAGGCTGAAATTAAGAACGTAAAATGTGTTGCAAATTTGAAATGCATAATTGTCTTGTTCACTTTACCTTGGGTTTTCATTTTCCAGCGCTTGCTATTTATGCAAGCAAATTCTGTTTCAAAACGCATAATGATAAAACATTGCAAAGCTCCCTTCTTATTGTATTGTGAAACGTGTTACGAAGACTTAAAATTCGGAAGGTCAGTGTGCTAAACCCATACATAAAAGGGCAAAAAGAGTAAAACTAGTTATTTCAGCCTTATACAAGCTTGCCTTGGGCGATTTATCCTCTAACGCTGACTTTATTTAAAACATTTTCACACAACTCAATCAAATTAGAACAGAGCGTATGTTTTAATTGTGGATCACGTTTTCCTTCATTGGGTAAGTCATTGAATGGACTTTCATTTTTGCATATCGCCATGTTTCCCTCAGCACAGAGAATGCTAAACAATTAATTTATTTATTGAAGTTGAACACAGAACGTTGCAATTTATTCAGTGGTGTTTTGAGGAACATTTTGATCAATATTACCTTTTTCGGAGGATACGATTCCGCTGTATCAATGCCGTTCATATCGTATATGCATTTGTACAGTACTTCAACACTCAGCAAGTCAGGAGGAGTTCGGTTTCCACAGCAATCCACCAAATCTTGAATGCTAAGTGGTATTAGCTTTTTCGTTTTGTTAAAATGTTGGCCTTCAAGCGATCCAACCTGCAAAACTTAAATTTATTCTCTGGTGCAGAAATATTAGTGCATGCAACATTGCCTTTTTTAATATACAACAACACTTGTATTTACATAAAAGAATGTAAAACTTATATTTCCTTTGTATGGAAAAAGAAAGATGATATTTTAAATGAATAAAGATTCAAGTGATTCAAGTGCAGCTACAATCCATGTAACAAGGTATGTTTTTTTAGTATGATTATCACATTGTATATTCTGTTGACATCGGGTTTGTTCAACCACTGCAATGAATATATTGTAATCTTTCCTTTTGCAGCATACATTATAAACAGGTCCGTTTTCAAAATAATCTTAGAAATATAATTATATACTAAGACAGTGGTTCCCAAACTGGGGGTAAATTACCCTCCGGGGGTAATATGCAGTTATTCGGTGGTCAATGCTGTTTTATATTATGAGCGAACACTGGAAAATAAATTTTCGACATGAAATGCGAAAAGTTTTTGTTGAGGTAATAAGAGATAATCGCCACCTTGATTTGGGTAACGGTTAGAACAAGTTTGAGAAACACTGTACTAAGAGTTCGTCTACAAACCTGTGTAATGCTGAAAACAGTGAAAATGTATCACTCGAAAGCTCTTGCATTTCAATCATAGCTAAAGAATTCCTGCGTACCATACGGATGATTTAACTTCGCTCAATGATATATGTTCGTTTCTAAGTACAAAATCTTGTTCGGAGCAGTGAGGACCAAGCAGCCACTTTAACAACGCTGTTTTGCATCAAAGTTCATGAAACCTGTTCATTTACAAATCCTGTGAAATATATGGTTGTCAGTTATTTAAAAACTTGTTGTTCTTTAACTTCACCTCCACTTAGATTTGCCTTTTGTCAAACTTACCGCTGAAATCATTGAAGAAGTCGCATATATGCTCTTGTTGCACACGGGTGTCACAAACCCTTTCTTTCTCCAATCAACATGTGTTGGCAGGCTCGAGTTGATTATTTTGTGCTGGACTAAACAAAATGAATTGTCTTGATTGAAACGTGAACTTCGAAAAAAAAGCTCGTGTGATTCCTAAAAAATGTAAACGAAATTTTAGTTTAACAACTTTTCTTTTTCAGCTATTGTTTCCTCAAAACCTTTAGCAGCTTTGAACATGTTTGGATGTTTTTCGAAACTTCCTTCTCTACCTAAATCATACTGCAAACCTGAAATGGCAATAAAATATGCAAATCCATGGTTTGTATACAAAGGCAAAATAAAAATGCAAGTCAAAAACTGCACGCTTCGATATTACGTCTAATTTTCAAGGCATTCATAAAATTTGTGGCAGTAATTTTTTTTGATTAAGTCAAGCTACTAACAAGGTAACTTTAATAAACTCGCTTTGCAGTATCACTAAGGGACTGCTTGTTACCATCTCCACGTAATCTACGTCATGGCAATGCACCTAATTCCGCAGTGAATGCTGCACTTGTAGAGGCCAATGGCAGAAATCTATGTGAACCTTTCTTTCACCCATCAATTAATGCTGAGAACGAGATTTGACAGGCCCCAAGAACCGTTTTCAAAGTCTTTGGTGTGACTCGCCGGGATTTGAAACAAGCTTTCGAGTTTCGGTGGCACGCTCTATCACACTATCGTACTTAACCGGAATCAAGCTACTATAATGATAGAAATAGATTACCTTATCAGAAAACGCGTTTACTTCTAACTCATAGTGCTCAGTTCCATTTTCATATCTGGAGTTGTGCTTTAAAACATGATTGAAATTCATTTCCCATATTTCTTGCCTTTTACTTTCTTCAGCTGGGCTGTAGACTTTCTCTTAATGAAAATCATTTGTAAAAGCATTAAAGGTTACATGGAAAAATATTTGGAAGCTAGTCAGAGAATTTCAGCTTCACAGAAAAAGAAATTCACAGATTTATCAGACTTAAAAATAAATAAAAGTAAACTCCAAAGATAATGCAAACGTGTCATTGATTTCCAAGCAGATTTCCTGAAGGTATCGAACTTAGAAGATCATTCCATTTATTATGAAAACTGAATGCAAAATCAGCCGCAAAACATACTGGGAAAGCCCAAGTTTTATCCAATGTTCTATTCAATTGCTTTGTCAGGTTCAACAGTTGGGTGCGTCATACTCTTCTTCAGCAAAAGTTTTGCAAATATTCTTTTAAGTTAAAACACATTTTCAACAACATTGTCTCTTTTGATGTTTCTTGAGAAGCAATATCCCGCAAATCCTGAAGCTCATACAAAACTATAAATTTTATAAAATAAAGCGCGATTTTACTTTTATGCACATTCTGCTAAGCTTCGGAGATCAACTGACTGGACTAATTAACCCAAGTTGAAGAAAATTCTCACTCAATATAAAATCCCTTTGTCTTATATTAATGACATGTTGTGCATAGGCAGACGTACTACAAAGCATCTACACATTTTAATGGTTTTGTTTACACAACACTATAAATCGCCTTTGTTTTTTTGCCATATACCATGCCTTTTACTAACTCTTTACCTTAAAATTCAATCATCACCTCATCTTTTGCCTTCAACATTATGTGATTGAAATAAAAATCTAGACGAAATTCTTTTAGAAAGAGATCAACAAATGTTTACTGTTTGCGGGTCAAAATCATTGTGCCTTAAAGGTTGTGAGAATTTTTCACATGATCACTGCATTCTTTTCCTTTATATTGTTGTACCGAGTCGAAAGCGTCACACTCGTGAAAGTCCAGTGCATTGAAAGGGCAGGCTAGGGACAATACAATAGTTCGAAAAGTGCTGGCGTGAAACAGGTGATTTTTTTATGAGACTTTTGAGATCTGACATGCAACGATCACTGCGGATGAAAACAAAGATTTCCGAAAACAGTGTCAGAAGTGTTGTAAAGAAATCTTCACTGAACGACATACTCATTTTCAACAGTGCTCTAAGAAGCGCTTACAATCGCATCACCGGCCATCTTCAACGTGGCAACAGCAGAGTGAAGCAGAAATTTCAATGCATGCACTGAGCCATTTAAACTGTTGAATTAAATAACACTAGTTGGACAAATTAGGCTGTATATTCTTCTTTTGATTAATTGCACTTGCAAGCTTTGACAAATCTTGGTTGTTTTGAAAAACTTACATCCGAAAACATACAAACTCTCACTCTCGAAAACCGCATTTAGGACCCCCGATACCTTCTATCGAATTCCCAGGGTCCCCGAACCCCCGGCTGGGAACCTCTGTCTCAAGCAATGCGTTAGAAAATCAAGAATAATCTTTTCGTTGAGGCTCTGCCATTTCGAAGCTCCGTTTGCTTTGCTTGATGGATGTTTCCATGTGGTGTTTTACGCTTATCGTCTTCATGTTGATAATAAAGTTCTACTGCAGCAAACGTAATGAAAAATTATTCGAAAGTCGTAGGCATGTTGCGCAGTTAATACATATATGAGTCCGCTTTTACACGAGAGTGGAACGAAACGTTGCACGTAAGTGCGTTTCCGGGTAATTTTGCTGATGAATATTGAAATTACTTCAAGATTTGAAGCAGTGAAGATAACGCAGTTAATTTTAACGTTACTTGTGTGACAATCAACCTCGACTGTCATTCGTGGCTCCCTTGGACTTTGCATTTGTTCTGTTATGGCGTGGTGAACCAGGAACCAAAACCCTTTGCGCCATGGGCCAATCTCATACTTCTGTAGGAGTTTTTGTGAGAAGTTTACGAAATATGTTGACACACAGTTTGATTAAGGTGTGATTCTCCCAGTTCCAAAGCCGTTTGAAGGTTTGTGAGTTAACTTTTGTGCAAATAAACGTTTTATTAGGAATGTGAAATGTTTTTATCACAAAGGAGCAACAGAAACACTTTAAAGGCTGTTGATGATAGGTTCCGAAGGTTCAAAATAGTGTCAGAAGTGGGATTCGAACCCACGCCTCCATTCGTAGACCAGCACATACATTATAGCATTGCTGCGAAGAGACTTTGCTCGTGAGTCTGACGTTTTAGACCACTCGGCCATCCTGACCGTTGATGTTCCGCAAAAAAAACTACTTGCAAGATCCTCATGCAATTATTTTTTGCTGAAATAAGCTGCATCAGACATGCGGTCAAACAAGAAGACGTTTCCGTAATGACTGATAGAGTGGATACCAAATACCGCACATATTTTTTTAGTAAAGAACCAAAAGCTGTGAGAAAGAGAGAGCGATGTCTTGAGACTTTTGCCCACTTACCATATTTTAATTTCCAAGCTTTCCACAAATCATCAAGAGAACTATTCCCTGAGGCGTATTTCAGGAACAAGATGCTACAAATAATAGCTAGGAAATACAACTTCATTCTCACTTCACTATTGGGAAGTGCTGACGTTTGCCTGCAATATTTTCAAAACCCATATCCTTTGGTCGTTACCAGAAAAATATAAGTCAATAGCAAAATATTCATGCTCTGTATTCATGTTGCACAGTTACCAGCATGGGTTATAGAAGACCTAAATTTCAGATGCTTGTTTGTTTTTAGTTCAACTGTGCTTTGGCAATGATGCCATTTGTAATTACTTAAAGTTGTTTGCATAAATGATGCCATCGGGGAAAAGTTACTATTAAAAAAATGGAGAAATCAAACAGCGAGTCACGGGACATAGACGTTTTTACTGCGGAAGAGGTTTATTAAGTTGATTTCATGTTAGCAGGTCGATTCTGAGAAATATTCATCGATTTTTGATGCATTATTTGAAGCTTGCTGAAAATGAAAAATAGCTTTGCATGAACATATTTCATTCAATATTTTAGTGCTACGTACAAAAAGTATTAAAAACATTAAGAATACTTCGTGTGAAAACTTTGTGCTAGTGTATGTTATTAATCCAAAAGAGAAGCCCTACCTGGAATGTCAGAAAATTGTCAGATGAAGAGGTTAATAGTTACTGAGTAATGCCCTGTTGCCTTTGTCATTTTTTGAAATACGTGGTTCCACGTTGCCATCATTTGTTTCTAGTGCTTCTAATACAACGACTGTAGTTTGACTCTGGCGTTGATGTTGCGAAATAACTTAGCTTATAACCTCGGCTATTGTTATTTTTTATTTCCTCTGCTGTTCTTGCTTCTGCCTTTGCCTCATTGAGTGCTGTTGCACATATTACACATAAATCATGTTTTGCTCGATACTTCTACCTCTTATCCATGCTTTCTTGTGGAATGTAATTTCTCTAAAAGCCTTTATTTGGAAACCTCAAAGTGTTTTTCCCTCGTTATTACGCTCGACTGACTTGGGTTTGAAAATGTAGATATTATGGCTGCTGTGGTAAAGCTCTTCATTATCGCAGCAACCTAAACCAAACGCAAAGCAGTGCGCAAACAAAGCTGACGCGCAGTAATAAACGTCGAAAGGCAATTAACGGTGTTTGCAGCATATGATGGCATTTTATTTGTACAAGCGTCATGCAGAGTACGTCACCACAGCAAACACGTATGGGGACACATCGCCAAAAGACTTGGCTAAAAGGTTTGGAGTAAAAGCATTTCGAAAACTGTATGTCTGTCAAAAATAAAACAATACCAAACATCGCAGAAAAGCAAATTTTATGTGGTGTCCAGTATGGATTGCTCGATCCAAATGAAACATGTGCAGAAAAACAGTTTTATTAAGCTTATATTTGCAACTTTCAGGTAAATAATTTTGAGGATTATCTCGAAGCCTGTCAGTGTTATATTCATGCAGATGTAGTTGAGATCGAGACTGAGACTTGGTTCAAACGTCGAAACCGAAACCGAGGCTTAACCAAAAAGTCTGAGACGGAGACTCGAGACTTGAAATTGGAGACCGAGACTCAAGACTTCACAATTTGTGGATTTTGCTGAAATATTTCATCAAATTTCTGTCATTACCTCTAATTTTATTTTTTCGAATTTCTGGCATTTTTGGCGACCTGTTTTGGTTGTTCTTAACCACAAATGCAACAAACAAAAATTTGTTAAATTATAGAAGTTGTACTAAGTTATTTCTTTGCGATATTCCATTTTTTAAGACAAAAGGCTTTTCTCAAGACAAAAGGCCGAGACCTGTAGCCTTCGAGACCGAGACAAGACCTGACATCTTCGAAACCGAGACCGAGACTCGCAAAAATGGATCTCGACACCATGACCAACTCTCGAGACTCCATCATTGTACTCAAGTCTGCTATGGTACAGATCTACACAAAGCAATGTTTGAAATTTTGAAGAAAGTGTGCATTAACCTCAATATTAACCAAACTAAACCAGTTTTCAACAAGGTTGCAAAGCTAATTTGCCAAAAAGTATAGAGCAAAACACTTAGTAGTGTTGCGATCGGAAAGCCCGAGAGGCATGTGCGCAAAGCTTCGCACTGTGGCAGCAAGCAATTATGGATTTCACCCGACGAGATCACTCTATTATTGCTTGTTCGCGGCTTTTATATATGGGTGTTGCTCTTCGCCCACATTCCGTTCGTGGTGAACCACGCATTCAGCGCAACGCCAACCGAGAGCTTGCAACAGTGGACACATGTTAAATATTATAACATGAATGAACGCCGATCATTAATTTTTGAAAAAATGATCAATACATAAGGGTCTCTCTGAACGTATAGGTATATGTGAAATTATCATAAAGGATTTCAAACGCAACATGGAAGTTGCGTGTTATTGAAACTGATATAGATATTGATATGGTCTAATTGCCTTTGCCATTTAATATATCAGTTCACCTTGGTTGATATTTTTAAACGACTGGTTGATTCAGAATTTTGGTTCAGATTTTCAAAACTTTGTAGGAAAAACCTTAAATTAGATGGAGCTTTCTGATTCCATTCATTTTTTTCATGAACGGCAATACATGAATATGTAAATAAGAGGTGCCCCAGCATCTGATCAGCTTACGTTTGAAGTGTGACCGAAAAAAGAAATCAAAATTTTGCTCTAATTGTTTCTGTACTACCGGTTAAGGTCTCATGAGACCGCTTTCCCTATGCAGAAGGTCACAGGGATTGCACTGCAATGAGTCATCCAGTATAGTGGCCACTCACTGCTAGCAAAGCTGGTCAAGATTTCTCTTGCACCAACCCGACCACGAAAATCGTTGTAAAGGACTTGAAAGGGTATTTTTCAAGCTTTGAGGGTTTCGTGGTGTAATTTTCAGTAAAAATAGTCTAATCTTGGGATTAAATCCACTCGTGTTTTCTGTGACTTCACTCAGATGCTATTGAGATTATACTAAAAATAAAAATTGAGCAAGCTCTGACAACAACCATGTGTTTATCGTTTCATATTTCTCTATAGCTAACAGAAATTACTTTTAAGGTTATTTTAAAAAACAAAATAACAGCTATAACAATATTATGTATGTTCTCAGTGATGTAAACGATTTTCTACACTTCTGAGCTACCCTTGCCTATACAGTACAGGTTCCAGCATCAGCCACAAACGTGCAAGCTCTAAGAATGCATACGCAAATTCCGGTTTTTGCAAATATTTGCAGTGAGCATGATCAGGTGTGATATTTTCTAAAAAAGCATGTTTATATAAAATGCAGAATTTTTGAACACTTTAAATTGAGATAATAAATTAATTACGTGAAATCAAACCTAAATCAACTTGCAGAAGTTCTGCTAAAGACTTTTTCGACATTCACTTGAAAAGTTCATTACGATAGAGATTAAACAAAATCTTTCAACAGTTTATTTTGGGCATCTTTATGTAGCGTTCACATTTTGCACATTATCGATCAAATAATTAACAAAAAAAAAAACGTTTTCGTTGCTTTCTAAAAAAGCTAAAATTATTGCCTTAATAAAAGGTATGGGTCGTGATTGTGTTCTCATGCCATTTTGCACAAAGATTGAGTCGTTTTCATATCTATCGTATTTTCATGTGCTATGATACCTGTGCTTTTAATCCTTTTCTCTACGATCAACGCATGGATCCTTCACAGTAAATGAAATATACCAGCAAACCGGCATATAACACAATATGTGCAAAATCCTTTTGTTCAATGTCCATATCATACACGGTAAATTCATTTTCTAGAAAACAAGCGAAAAGTTTCCATTAGGCCTTCTCAAACGTTACACAAATATACTTTGTCAAAAGTTAGCTTATGTTTGCACATGTCTTGACTCCAAATCGTTCTGTGTGTGAATTGCTTTGCAGAGCACAGCATGATTGTCAGACATGTATTGCAAGTCACTGATAAAACTTGTTTCTAAATTTGTCACCAATCTCGCCCAAGTTAATGTCTGCAACCAAATTTGCAGTTTATCGTTAAACTAGTTTTGCGAATTATAATCCTTTGCGATACGTATAATTACAGTTGTCTGGCACAGAGAAAATCTAGTCGTTACTCAAAGGACATGTCTTTTCTCAATTTTGGGTGACATTGTAGTCCTTAAGCACCAAACACAGTTCACAGATATGCGTACATGAAGAAATCAACCACATTAACCCACCAGATGACCAATCATTCATTTTTACAGCCAGCTGGTTTCGGTATGAGAGGAAGCACCAGGAAACAAATATATGGTTAAAAGAAATGAAACTTTCATTATCAAATCAAAGTTCATTTTTCGAGAAAAAACTAAACTTTTTTCTCAAAAAACGTTGACAAATTTGAAGTTTCTACGTTACATTACCAAGGTTTGTTGATGTGGGTTGCTGGAGAAGACAACGTCGCACACGACCAGAATGGTGCAATAAAATGCACATAACATATACGCAGCAGGCATATTTTCTTTTAAATGGCAAGCCTTTACTCTGAAGTAGCGATCACGCATAAGTCGCAGCAGACCAGACGTTGGGATATTCATTGTTTGAAAACGGACAAAAAACGCCACCGGAAGCCCAATACGAGGTTTTTCAAGTGAATTTAGGTAGCAGATGGTTTCCCGGCTGCTATTAGCTTAAGTTTTTTCAGTTTTTCACACATGATTTGTTTTATTTGTAGCACTTCGGTAACGAAAGGTAATGTACTAAATGAACGTGTTTTCCATTTAATGCTCTCAAGTCTCAATCAATATATTTCGAAAAGCACCAAAACAACGACTGCAAAATGCTAACCAAATTTTCAACTAGTACCCTAAAGCGTGTGGTACCATTGCGCAGGCTACAGAAGGAAAAGCTTGTAGGGAATGAAACATCAAACAATAAGTGTAAACGCAAAAAGTCCCTAACGAAGCACGAATTGATTCGACGGATGCAAACTGCAGCTGTTGCTGCAAATGTGTGACGAGGAAACGATTCCTGCACAGACGTGTTTCGAATTCCACATGTTGGGTGTGAGAGTAGCTGACTGAATCGTTGCATCGTTGGTAGCAGCTGGTTTCAGCAAAATACGAAGCTATCGTTTCCATCCTGAAGCGCTAAACCTATTTTTCACTAACCTGTGACGTCTGAAGGAAGTAAAGGAAACCACACTGTTTGTTTGTGCCTGTATCAATGTTGCAGTATGTCGAAGCTTATACTACCGAAGACAAAACATGTTGGAGTGTTACTTCATCTGGGGCTACCCAAAGAAGCTTGGGCATGAATTTTACTTCAGAGTGATTAAAAATTAAAGCACTAACGTGGTGGAATTTCATTAAGTTCATTGGTTGCAAACATACCAGATCTTAATTTTGCCAAAATTGAGTCAAACATTCAGCCTTCATCACATGAGGAAACGCTATTTCACGCACTGAATACTTACCAAGAAATTATGCGAATGCACTCATGATTCCAGCTGATCAAGTTGATCAAAATTTTGCTGGAGATTAGGTCACCTTGGGAAAAAGTCACCTTAGGTCATCTTATGAGGATAGAAGAGTCGGTGGCGGAAACAACAAATAGACTTCCCTAAAGAAAGGTTCTCTCCTTTTGTTTAATATTCACACAAACGATTAGCCCGTCTCACCACAGGAACCAGAATTTTTTTATGCAGACGACATATGCATTGCAACACATACAAAATCCTTTGAAAGGAGGGGGAAAACTTTTTCGGTGACGCATTGCAAAATCTCATCCCATACTACACAACAAATTACTTCAGATTTAACCCAGACAAGACCCAACTGTGTTCTTTGCACCTCAGAAAGGGAGAAGCAGGTCGCCAATTGCATGTCAGTTGATATGGGAAAAATTTTCAACATGCAAGTAATCCTGCTTGCTTAGGCGTTACCCTGGACCGCTCCCTTACCTATAAAGAACACATCTTCTAGAGCAGGGGTGGGCAATTATTTTGGCTCGGGGGCCACTTTGAGAAGGCCGCATTTAGCGGAGGACTGTACCTTAAAGGCGTAGAAGCAAGTCTAGGTTTATAGCCTCAGCATTAGTATTTACTATGAGAACTTGGAGGAAATTTTAGATTTGAGGATTTTCCCGAATGCTTCTGCGGGCCACTGAAAACGCTGTGGCGGGCCACATTTGGCTCGCGGTCCGCTATTTGCCCACCCCTGCTCTAGAGTCAATACCAGGTGTGGGCAATTAATTTGGCTCGGGGGCCGCTTGGAGAAGGCCATACTTAGCGGAAGGCCGTACCTTCTATTCTAATGCAGTGTTTCTCAACGTTTTTCGGTTCCAGAACCCTTTGTTATTTTTACACACCCTGTGACCTCTTCCTACTCCTTTTTCAATACATATGATATCATAACCATTATGATTACAACAAAATGCTGTTCTAGAAAAATGCAACAAACTACCACAAAAATGCATTTCATAACATTAAATTTCAAACAGTAATTGAATTTCACAAACATTTTCAATGAGACGGTTGACTTTGCAGCCGTATGGCCAAATTCGAAATTCGGGGTTGAGTGTTTGACAGTGCTCATCTTTTATGATGCTCGACTATCCTTTGATTTCGTGCGTCCGTTTTGATGTGAGCTAGAGCTGAAAAACCACTCTCGCAGAGATATATTGTGGCAACGAAAGCAATATTCGGAAAGCTAGTTCAGACCGTTGTGGATATGATTCATTCACAGTTCCGCAGAACCGAGAAAATGGCATTTCATGAAAAATATCATGTGCTGATGAATCATTCCGAAAATCACAAAATTGGTTCTGTACTTCAACAAGAATACCGGCTATAGCCAGAGAGGTAGAGAACAGATTTCGTAAAAATGCATTTCCTTCCTCTTTCAGCTCAGAGAAATATAAATGGAACTTAATTTCGAAAGATTGACGGTGGTCTACAAGGACGGCGGAAGCGGTATGGCCGGTATGGCCACAGGGCCATACCAACCCAAATATTGCTATGGCCCGGTTAGACCAATGTAAGCATCCGAAAGAAGTTTAAAGTAAAGTTACATGCATTAAGCGAGAAATACTCGCATAGCATGTTCGACCTTTCATTGATGTTAGCAAGGGCGGCGGAAGCGGTATGGCCTACATGGCCCGGCCAGACCAATACAAACATCCGAAAGTATTTTTTAACAAAACAGTTAGAAAGGAAGTTGCATGCATTAAGCGAGATAGAATCGCATAACATGTTTGTCCTTTCGTTGGTGTTAGGTCCCAATCCACAGACTGTCGATTGCTCAGAAACAAAACTATTGTTGCAATCCAGAGGCGTAACGAGCGTGAGCAAGCGGGGCACAATTCCCCGGGCGACCACTCAATATGGGGGCGCTGAATCACTGCGGGGGGCGCCGAAAAGTTCCAGCAATGTCACAAGTACTTTCTTCAACGCAGTACATTTGCTTCCGAAAGACTTCAGTTTCGAACATGGGGGTGCCAAACTTGCTTCTTGCCCAGGGCCGTCTGACCTCGCTGCATTACAGCGCGTTCTCTCACAAATCTAGTTATTAGACGCTGAGGTAACGGCTAACTGGTACAGTACTAGCAGTCCAGCACGTGGTTGATTGAACAATCTCAGGAAGTGAGAAACAAATGGGATAGTTTTGGAAGCGTGAGTGCACAGCAGCCCTCTAAGAAAATTAAAACTATTGACAGTTATTTCTCACATGCCCAGCGCTTGAATCAAAATCTGTTGTTTCCCAGACCGCTAGGGCGCTAGTTTAGAGCCACCAAATAAACGCGAGTCTGAGATAACACCTACAGAGCATGAGAGCAAGATGTAGTGGCATAGAGGAAGATATCACGAATGCATTAAGCGCAGAAGATAGCGGATGTATAAGTACTGGCAAGATATTTTGTGCTTGTTTCGAACCCCACCAACAACAAAGGTCGTTTCCGAAGATTTTTAGTAAGGATTCAGATTGCAGATGTTTTCGTACCCGTGGTTTAAAGTGTGGGATTGATTAAAACGGCATGATAGTAAGGAATCCGTTTTTTGTCATCCATGCAGAATGGCCTGCATTCTGAAATTTCCTCACTCGTCAAAAGTAGAACTAGCGGTTTCACCGTATGGGTTTCAAAGGTGGAGAAACACCGCTCAAGCTTTTCGCGAACACGAGTAATCAACAGCACACAAGGATAATGTTCTTGTTTGCTGGAATTACAGCAAACAACACACTAAAGCAGAGACAATCACAAAACTCATTCAAGATTCTGTTTGCCGCTTAGGACTTTGTGCTGTTCAGCAGTTTCGTACTAATGCTGCATTTTCCTCATTTTGGGAGAAAACCGTGCAGCAACCTCAGGAGTTACAACTAACGGATCCCCGTATTCCGAGAGCGCGTTGACCTAAAAAACGGCAATCTGGCTCAAGGCCATGTACATTCAGTTCCCTGAAAGATTCTTATCTTTTGATATACGTCGACGTTGCCAACAGCATCAATGGTGAAATATAAAAGAAATTCAGACAGAAAATTTTTGATCTTTACGCAAAATGAGAGAAATTGCTGATTTCGCCTACAAACAGAGTGTGCGTGATCACAGAAAACTTGCAAGCCGTGAAAACACATTTTGGTGACGATCTGGATGCCTCAAGGTTGTTTAATCCGTTGGCTGTTCTGACTGATGAGGTATCAGGTGTCAGTGCGAAAATGAAAGACGTTGTTTCTAGCACTCTTGCATTTACTTCGAATTGCAACATTTTTTCTGACGTTGGTGAAGTTCTGCAACTTATGTACGTGCTGCCAGTTACAATTGCTTCTGCAGAGCGTTCTTTTCCATCTCTTCGTCTTTTGAAAATGTACCTGCGAACGACCATGAGTGCGCAAAGTCTGAATCACATATAGGCCTAATGATTTTGTCTGTTCATAGAAATTGTACAGAAAGTTTGAATGTACAAAATATAGCTTTAGAGCAGTGGTTCTTAACCTTTCTACCCACTCGTACCCCCTGAGCTTTCGTTAAATTTTCTCATACCCCTTGTCTGAAATCAAATAGTAATTGATACCAAGTTGTAGAAAATTAGCATAGTTGCCTGATCACATGAGACAAATACAGCTTGAAAGTTTATTAGTGAAGGCAGTGATCTTTTCCCTAGCTTTGATCA
>JGI24022J15233_10000093_pt1 | contig 34303 bp, 24 predicted proteins | sample Ectturendosymbi2_FD_15233 | JGI IMG/M metagenome (IMG submission 15233)
TGATCATAGCTTCGTTATTTAAAGTTTTTTCCTTCTTTGTTAGACGAAGCAGATTGGGAAAAGAAGTTGGCCAGACACTGTAATTCTTTTTATCACTAGGAATTGGTGGGTGCAGTCTATTTTCCCACTTAGACACCAGTGTGATCATGTCGTTCATCATATTGACAGGAAATTTCGACTTTTTTGCTTTGTTCTGTAAGCTATTTAGGCTTGTGAGGTAGTCTTCTTTTCTTTCATTTCTTTCTTGATTTCAGTCCACATGTCATTTTTGCGGTTTAATGACATCTAATTTGTGACCTTACAGTTGCTGTGATTGATAAAACTTAGAAGTGGTTTTAACTTGTGTCATCATAAAAGCTCTGCCTTCCACACTAATACTGTATAGGCCATGCAAAAACATATTAGAATGCTAGTTAAATGTGTCATAGAATTCAGACAAAGCTCTGAAACAACATGATTTTTTCATTTTTATTGCTTGGTTTTAATCAAATGATGTAAATCAATTAACCCTGTTTATAGTTGTGACAAAGCCTGCTGCAAATTAGTATGTCTAGGTGTATTCAATGCTTCTACCTTATCGAAGAGCTAAATCACTGCATAACAACTGTAGAGCAGAGCCCAGCTTTTCTTTTGTACCCTACAAAAGTAAGTCTCCTTTGGAAGTTATTCCAATCCTGTTGGGATCCTTCCTTGGTCAGTTACTGTTCAGCCAAAAAGTATTGCAGTGTTTCCTCACATTCATGTGATGAAACACTCATATGTGTAGAAAGTTTCACTAGTTTGGCAGACTGTAATCTCTTCTGTGAACTTATTATACTGTTGTCTTCACAACCTACATAGTGACTATCACACCTTTTAATCCAGAAAACCTGAATATCTGAGTTGCATCAATTGATGTGCCTGGCTGTTGTAAGTAGGCACAAGGCTACTTTTGCCATTTTTAATGCAAAAAAGGCAAACTTGCACAGATAAGATGGAAATCCAGTGAACATCTGGAAAGTTGAACATGTGGAATGAATCGATTTTGATGCTCAGATGTTCTAGTTTTGAAACAATAAAACAAGTGGTGTAAGTATTCATGAGCTTGTATTTGTGAGACCAAAAACCCATACAACTTCAAAGGTTTGAAGAAAAGAGCTATTTTCAGATATAAAATAGCTGTCTTTTTAGGTTGTTTATTTTCTATGTAATGCTGCAGGTTGTTCTTTTTGATTTCATGTGTATGGATATTAGAAAAAGCATAGCAGAAATAACCAGCTCGTTGAAATATCAATTTGTCAAACATTAATTAATTTCTCATGCTTAGTGATAGCTACATTCATGATGGAGAGCAAACCAAGTTGGGCATACCTGGTTTAAAATGTGAGTGGTGAAAGAAACCAGAGGAAACATGGTAGCTATAGCTGGTATAGCACAAAGCAAAACGACAATTTACCTGAGAAAAGATGAACAAAATTTTGCTTGAGTCTTAGGTCATCATATTTGCTTGATTCTTCAAATGTGCTGCTGCAACCAGCTGATATTTTCGGTGTTCGGGGAGCCAAACTGATTGTAACTTGTTGTCATACTATTTTTGTGGAAGGCAAAATTATTGTAATTGGTTGTTGTACCTGATAAGTGAACACATTGAAAAAAATTTTTTTGGGCAATTGCCTGGTTGCGGGCCTGAACTGCAGCAAAAGAAATCAAAGATTTGAGGCCTCCATCTGTAGATAAACAAATGTTTAGAGCTAATGATTTGAAAAAGTACATGCAAATTAACACCTCGATTTGTTTTCAGTTTAGTTGTATTGTTACAGACTTACTCAACAGCTACTCTCAAACAGAGTCATTTTTTGGGTAAAGTACGTCTTCTGTATGTTTTGAATGGTAAACTTAACTGCAGAAAATTGGGTCGAATACTTTCAGTATTTCTTTTAGCTATTGGTCTCTAGTGAATAGCACCTTTTTTTCTAATAAAGGATGATTACAAACAAAAAATCCTGCCAAACTTACAGAAATTTGCTTATTACATCAGTTTTTTCCATAGCATGCTGTAAAAATGTCGGTAATATCTCCATTTGCTTATTTTAGTGCGGTGGAGCCATTTTAGCTAGTGTTGCATAAAATCAGGTGCAGCCAAGGTGAACCTCCGTTGTCACTTGTTTTTAATGCATTGTTGTTTGCTGATGCCTCAGTGTGTTTGTTCTTGTATTTAACCCGTCTTTTGCAAGGTTAGTGTTGCGCATTGGGCATAAGCGTCCACTTCACACATTTGTGTGACAGTTGCTGCAAAAAGAGTCTGCAATATTATGTAGCACAGATTTCAATATCACCAGGTTTGAAAGTGTTTTTCAGGAACTTTCAGTGTTGTGTTAAGATATATGTGCTGAATTAATGCATGAAAACAATTTAACAAGCAATAAACCTCATGGTGAAGAAAATGAAATTGAAACATTTAATAGCAGATTCTGGGGCTTTTATCTGCAATGCTAACCTTGTTGAACTGGCTGAAAATGTATACACTTGTCATGAAGTTGTAACTGAGGTTAAGGACAAGGCAACGAGGCAAAGACTATCGGTATTGCCATATGAATTGATCTTGAAGGAGCCTTCACCAACATCCATTTCGAAAATAGTGGAAGTCTCGAAAATCAGTGGAGACTATTCAAGCTTGTCACACACTGACATCAAAGTCTTAGCTCTTACGTATGAGTTGACCCGTCAACATGAACCAGAGGTTGGGATTGTGGAAAGCATCCAAACTAAAAGCGAAACGCAATTCGGGAAGAAGAATGTGCGTGAGTCAGACTTGCTTGGGTTTTACATGCCACGTGATGCCGAAGAAAATTCAAACAAAGCTGACGATGATCCTGAGATTCTGAAGAGCGGTTTCGAAAAAGATGCTTTGGAATTTTCAGAAGGCTTCTGTGTAGCTGAAGGAAAGCTTCCCAAATTTGACGAAACAAGTACATTGACTGCTGACGAGCGAGTGTGTCATGCTGATGAACTGTGCGAGCGGTTGGAAGATGTTGGGCTGGACATTGATTGCTCAGACAATACCGGAAACTGGATCACGCCTGACCTGCTCAAAGAAATCAATTCGCATGAAAAAAATACGGAAAAACAACTGAGCACCAAAGTCGCCTGCTTGACCACGGACTTCGCAATGCAGAATGTTCTACTTAAAATGAAAATGCGTGTTGTTAGCGTGGACGGCTTGCTCATCAAGACCGCACGAAGCTACGTTCTGCGGTGTCACGCTTGCTTCAATGTGACGAAACAAATGGAAAAGCTGTTCTGCCCAAAGTGCGGCAACAAGACTCTGAAACGGGTACCGGTCGAAATACAGGAAGACGGCACAATGAAGATGTTCTTCTCGAAGAACCCGAAAGTGCTCAACCCCAGAGGACTCCGATATTCACTGCCGAAACCGCAGGGAGGAAAGCATTCGCGCAACCCGTGGCTGTGCGAGGATCAGCCGATGCCTCACGACCGTCCCAGTCGTAAGTCGCTGCAGAGAACTGACGTCTGGAGCGACGATTACGAGTGCGGTGCGTCGCCGTTTGCACCGAACGAAATCAACAGTCGAGCGTTTCGATTGGGCGTGCGCAACGGTCAGCGATCCGGAAAAAGGAATCCCAACGCTGTTGGGCGCAAGTTTGTCAAGCGAAAATGAGCGCTGTCCATTGTGCTTTGATGCCGTTTTCTGGCGAATGTGCGCGAAAGAAACAATATAAGCGCTGAATAATATCGTATTCATTCATGTGTGATTGTTCGTTGCAAAGGAAAGTTGACATGGCCAGTGTTGCGAAGGCGGTTTGGTGACTTGAAAGTGAGGATGTGTCTCCAGGAAAAATGAAGCTGCATGCGTGTTTATTTACTTTTTCGCGTTTTTGCTTTATGCACGCTGGTTGGCTGATCAGTTCATTAAAAAAGTAACGTTTTGTGATCAAGCGTAAGCACTTTTCGACAAAACGTTGATGGTCGGAGATCCATTTAAAAAAGAAATGCTGCTGTCAATGTAAATTCGCAACATCCGCTATCCAGTAAACCGTGGGGTTACCACCTGCAGTGTTGCGGTTTCTCAGGCCCGCAACCAGCTTGGGACACCAGTGGGGACCAGCTTGGGACACCAGTGGGGACGAAGAGTTTTCTGAGAGGGGCCAATTTTTTTAACTACATCCAATAGTTTCAAACATTTTTCCAGGGAAGCGAAAATTTTTTCCGCCCCTCCCTACTCCCCCCCTATTTACGGGCCTGCGGTTGCTGAGTGCGTTTCAGAGGTAACCGTCTTGTTTCCTACTCCATTTCAGAGCCGATTGAAATCCTTTGCTGCTTTTGGTAAATCGAGTTGTTGGGGCAAACGCTTGTACGATTTTAACGGAGATAATATTTAATATTTTCATTCTTTCCTGTGGTATCGGACGATTTTGATGAAGTGCCGTCGAGCACTCTGTACTTTTGGGCGATTGAACAAAAAATTATGTAAGACATGAAAAAACTGGAATCTACCATCGTAACTTAATTCAATGGAATCTACCATCGTAACTTAAAAACTGGAATCTACCATCGTAAAAACGTAACTTAATGAATCCGCATTTAGTTGATGCCAAAATGACCTAAACATGTGTTGGTCTTCGAAAGCTTTATGAGATGTGTTTGACATAATTTGATGTTTCAAGTAAAGTAAGCAGTAATTGATCGTCTCGGTTACAGAATGGGCACCAGAGGGTCATTTCATAAAATTTATGCTCTTAGGAACGACTTCAAATTGGCATTAAGATTGATTGATCTGTCCCTTAATCTTCCTCTGATTGTAGAACAACATTCACACCATAAGTTTTTGGATTTGCATTCAATGTAAATGTTCAATGTGTCACAATTAAAAAACGAACTATTTACAATGAATATAGCAGATTGGTTTAAGTAAGAATGGATGTGACCAGTGGGTAACTGACAGGGGGGCGAACTCCCCCCTAGTGTAGGTACTGGGGTTGTAGGTTATTGTAGAGGTCCCTAATAGTTGAGGGGTCAACCTAGTTGCAGGAGCACAGGTCGGTCTCCCAACTAAGCAACCTGACGTCTTGAAGTTGCCAAGGCAAATTAAAAGGCTCTCACCAATTTTTCCGCTAATAACTCACCAGTAGTACTTTAAGTTGACTACTTCTTTCGATTATATTCAGATATACAACAAAAAACTCCAATACACTTGAGCGTGAAGTCAGAAACACGTAACGTAACGGTTCGATGTAAAATCAGAATTAGAATGACAACGAACAAAAGCGTTAGGCGTTCGAATGCGCCACAGGAAACAGCGACCAACTGTGGTTATCTAAGTTTGCAGGCTATCATGTTGGCGGTCGGACTATTCGCAAACAAGTACATCGCGTTGAATCACGAATGGAATATTCCTGGGAATTACGCAATAAGAATGCACAAAACATTAAAGCACTAATGTGTCCACTATACTGGAAAGCAAATGTAAAAATCGGGCCCCTGCAAACATGTATTAATTTGTGTTTTTTTGCCTTTTTTGTAATGTTTTCCGGTGAATTCGGGTTTTAATATAGACATTCACACCCGGATTCACTGTCATTTCTCAACGTTTTTTGTGATTGTTGGCTCCTTTCACCTGCGTTTTGTCCCCTTGGCTCAAACGTTTAGTTACGCCACTGGATGTGACGTGACGTACTGACGATTGGCAATTTGATGTAGTGGCATCAGGCAGTCGGCGTGAAATTGGTGCAGCTGTGTTAATTCTGACTTTTCTGTAATTTTGCTGCACTACTCGAAAATAGACATAAATGCAGTTTTTGATGTGACTTTGTACTTGCATAAAAGAGTGCGCAGCATACGCATGGCATAACGCTGCACAGAGCTTACACAACCATCGGAGAATGACTGGTTGACGGGAATCTAAAACACAGAAAAATGTTTTTTCTTGCCTGCGAAAGCAGCAAAGCATACTAGCTATAAACTTCGGCACAGTTGAAAATATGCATTTCATAAATTAAAAGTACTGTATAGAGCAAATTGCGATAGGTACTTGCAAATTTGCCGCGCGTCCAAAAATGTTGCTCTTTGCCATCATGCAAAACTTCTATTAGCCATATCCGTTACGCACCACCTCCCCGAGTTCCTGCCCTCTAAGTCAAAGCATCTGTTGGAGAAACGGGGCTGTTCAGTTTTAAATTGTGTTTAAAACTGCGTCCCAAGGATTGAAGAAACGCAATGCGACAACCAAGGAGACAAACTTTGGNGAGTTCCAAGCCATTTCCGAATGTTTCTTTAAATTATTACTTGGGCACACCAAAACTTGATTTGTACCTTTGTGATATACAAATTAAGGCGGTAACAAGTTTCGAACACTCGTTCTTGTTTTCTCACCACCACATTCCCGAAAAACGCAGCTTGCGCTGCGGATTGCGACCACCAGCATGTGCAAAACGGAGGAAAAACCCTTTGTTTAGTTTATGATGAGGCAAGCTTTGCACGTCTTACACCCAGCACTTCCTGTATTCCACGTATGGAAATCAATATCGGCCAGTGACGCAATAGCGTAAATTTCTCACTAAATGTGGCGACAGATCAGCCCCGTCGCCATGGGGCAGCTTTGGTAGGCTTAGCCCCCCAAAGCTCCAACCCCCCAAAATGAAACATGACACACTATATATCAGTGGAGTTTTTGTCAATTTTTAGAAAGTCAAGCCCCCCCTATTGAAAACTTTCTGGTGACGGTTCTACGACCGATGCTTGTGCTTCGTAGACCTCTGGCCCCACAATGGGGCTAATCACGGGCGTCGGAAGGAGGCTCCTTGGTCCCCTGGATTTTGATATTTTGCTATTAATTTTCGTAAATAATTTCTTTTTCTAAGTTCCAAAGTTGTTAAAATGAAATATCACATTGTTTGCCACCTCTGGAAAAAGTCCTTGTGACAACCACCTGAAAAAATATTACTTACCCCCGGAAACAATAGCATGTCAGACCATTTTAAGTGTGTTTTTTGACACGGCAGTTGCTGCAGGTCGAAAAAAAATCTTGGATGACAAATGCGAACGGGTCGCATAAACAAAGCACCGTTATATCGCAACAAGATCAGCTTTCATAATTCTGGCATTACAGTACCATCGTTTCTGCTGGTAAGTATTGTTTAGTACTTTAGCTGGATACACTGTGGGAAACATGGATGTGAATCACCATACTGTTTGCTGATGTGTGTGATTGGTTCGAGCATCAGTGGTTTTTAACACATGAAAATTTGTTGTGGTTAAGCTGCTGAACTCGAAATTGTTTTTTGTTATAACAAGGCAGTCGGTGTGGTCAGGTGCGGATTTACCATTAGGCTGGAAAGGCTTAAGCCTAGGGCCCCCGATTTTGGGGGGGACCAAAATTTCCGGAGTAAGGACATTTCCAGCATTTTTGTAAGCAATTATATTTGTATTTTTTTGGTTCAACGCACGTTTTTTGCTAGGTCGCTAACAAAAGATCTATACAGAACAGGGTCTCCAAATTTTTCATCTGAGAGCCACATAAGTTAGTAGATAACAGTGCGAGGGTCGGACATCTTACGTAATGGAATTGTTGCGGGATATGTCACATTCTACCAAATGAAAAAGCTTTTCGTCAATTAATTTTTCATTGTTTATACAAAATGTATTCTCGGGCCGGATTTGGTCCGCGAACTGTAGTTGGAGAATGGTTTTGCAGGCCGGATGTATAGCTTCGCAGCCAGGATTGGGCCCGCGGGCCGTAGTTTCGAGACACCTGATATAGAAGAAGCGCAAAGGATTGAAGTGAAGGACGATGAACATTCTCCTTTTATGGCGTTGAGACTTGGTTATTGTTATGTATAATGTGTGGAACAAAACTCCTGAATGCTTTTTCAGATTACACGAGGCCAGTGAGGTATTTTCGTTCAGCCCGGGTCTATCTCTTGTTGCTTTGTATGGGTAAGATACGGGGTAAAGGCAAGACTAGCCTGCACTGTAGCTAAGGCAACTGATATTCAATGGCGCAAAATGCAGTGGCGTGTCTGTGCGAAATGACGCCAACGGCAAAGTTGAAATGTGCGCCCTTTCTAATAATTCATGTATTATATATAGGCACAATTTTTACGAAAGATAAACATTAAGAAAATAAATGTTTTGAAACGGAAAATATTTGTATTTATCTTTGCTTCGAATTTTCAGCAAATATAATATAAACTATCCATAAGGACCATAACTTACTTCTACTGTATACTCATTAACTTTTATTATGAAGAATACCAAAACATTCAAATAACAACACAGGCCTATACATAGTGATGCCTGACAAAATTGTACATCTTAGAAAAAAATCAAACAATATTCTGCAACTGCAAACGACAATTTTTTTTGAAAAGAAAGGCATTTAATTTGAATTCTACAATAAATTATTTAATGCATGTCGCGCATCACTTGTGTTCGAAAAACACAATTCCATTGAAACATTAATATATCCAGCCTTTCCCGGTTAACTTACACAAAAATGTCCCTTGGCCTTTCCTTACCATAGCTAGATCACACAATCTGCCCTGACTTACTACTAGTCAGTGAGGCACGGAGGTATGAAAGGACCAGTCTCAGTTTACCTTTAACGCCTCCAAGAATTTTTATCGGGACGGGCCAGTCACTGACGTCGTTTTTAGTCCGACGATTCCATTGCCAGTCACTAACGTCGCTTTTAGTCCGACGATTCCTTCCGTTTACATTCTAACAGTTGAAAATTAATATAAAACACCAGTAAAATTATCATCAGATTTGTTTCGGGGAGAGATGCTGCAAAGTCTTGCTATTCCGTATGCTGAACACGGTTTAGCTAGAGATAAAATATGACAAAATTTTCAGCTATTTTGCAGACAAAACCCGTCGATCGCCGACTGTGTACAGTAAAAGGCTGTTAGGTGGCATAAGAAGTACAGGTGCTTTATTCAAAGCCAGCTCTAGACACTTGCAAACCGTGCAATTGCACAGGGAACTCAAAAAATATGTAATGGGAGTGTTGCCAGATAGCTTCACCTCTGCCATTTTTGTTAGTTTCATTATGACTGTTTTTGTTCCTGATATCGAGGGAATTCAAAATAAAGTAATATGGTTATGAATTGGAACAACTTGTTCAGTGAATGTAGCGAGCCCGTGTAGTGCTAATTTGTATGACATCAGTGGTCGCGAACCTTCCAGAAGGGCTCCCAATTTAAAATAGCCTAGGGCCCCGAAATTGAAAATTCGCCTCTGGGTGTAGTGTTCCTGAAAAAGTATAAACAACGTACAACATTCTATTTCAATAAAAGTTGATGATGCCCATCCGGTAGGCAAAATGTATACTTTAATAAGACATCAGTGTCTGATTCGTGGCTGTGAAAGGATTGCTTTTGATAGACAGCCTACAGCATCAGTTGTTTCTTAGTGTGAAGTTTTCCGAACAGGTCAATTATCTTGGTGTGTAACTGCATGCCTCACTGAGGAATGTTATCGACATACAGAAGCACTTTATTGTGCAGAAAACAAACTCAGAAGCACCTTTCGTTCAGTGTACTGTTGCACCAATCGAGGAGCAAATACACACACAGTCTGACACCTCCGTACCGCCTACAACACGCCTATCGAATTTTGCATTGCATCCACGGGAATGTAGCTGTCAGCCCATATCAAGTTCCCATTGATTCAAAACAATTTGTATGCTTTTGTTCAACGATATGTATCCTCAGCTTACTTTTCTGTCCGCTTACTTCAAATCATAGGTGTAGGAGCAGGCAAATCTTTGGGGGTGCGAAGGATTTTTGCCCAAACACCATTTTTGGCCAAATTTCTCCCCAACTTGCCCAAATTTTCCAAAACTTGCCCGTAGAGAACTAAATAAAAACATAACCTCAAAAAAACGTCTGCACTTAGATTTTGGGTGCCATGTTTGTAAAACCAAAGCACGTACAGCGATTTTGCAAACGTTTTCATAAATTTTGCCCAAATTTTCACAGATTTTGCCAGGATTGTCACCAAATCTAAAGTTTTGGGGGTGCAGTTGCACCAGTCCTGTCGCCACGAGGGGGCTTTGATGGGCTTATCCCCCCCAAACAAAGCTCCAAGCACCCCAAATTGAAACGTGAAACACTGTACATAAGTAGAGTTTTGGTTAATTTTATAATGTCAAGCCCCCCCAAAAAACGCAAAGCCCCCCTATTGAAAACTTTCTGGCGACGGTCCTGGGCTGCACCCCCGCTTTCTACACCATTGCTTCAAATGTCTGATGATTTTTTGAACTTTCCATTTTTTCCCACAATCTTACACTTCTACATGTCGATAACCGAATGCAGCAGATGCTGGTGCGCTAGTTAAATGTTTGTTTCTCATCAGTATTGCCTGTGTATACCATCTGCCGTCCTGTACTGTGAGGTGTTGTGACTAGAATCGTCGCAAGAAAATCTTCAATAGGGGGGCTTGATATTGAAAAACTGATGAAAACTCCATTGATTTATAGTGTTTCCTGTTTCAATTTTTGGGGGTGGTGGTGGTTTGTTTGGAGGGTAAGCCCACCAAGGCTAAGTCGTAGCGACGGGACTGGTAGTGATAAACCATTTTTGTGTCCTTGTGTTCTATGCCTAAACATTGTGATGTGGGCCATGTGTCTAAGACAACACGCGTAAATTAATAACAAAAAGCTTAATTCAATTGATTGAACTCTTGATCTTGTTTTGCATCTCTGTTGTTTCTAACGTACCAAATGAAGTTTCCAGGTTGATTGAAACTAATTTCATTATGCCGTGAAAACCACAATTCTGTGCTGAAACTTCAACGTATTTTTTCAGACTGCAATGTGTCAAACGTGTGAACATTGTTTTGATTGTTGGTTGCCTCTCATTGCTGTTGTCAAAATTCAAGAAAATTTTCTTGTTTGAAATTTACTTTTATTTGATCCTCAAGTTCTTGCAATGCAGTTTCGCTTCCAGACTGAAAAAAAATCGTGAAATTCAACCAAAGGTCACATGCTTCGCGCTGTGCTGGTTTTGCAGTGGACGTTGAAAGTTGTGCAAACCGGGTGCTTCCCCGTGAACGCGAGGATGCTCTTGCTCACCACACGTGACGAGCACACCGTCATGAACACGTTTGGGCATGCCTCCCAATTGTTATAGTAAGCCATAGCTTACAGAAAGAATTATACGTAACAAATAAACAGTTTGAAAAGCCATGGCGCAAAGCTCATACAAGGCTAATCAAATATGATTCAGTACACACACGCAGCAGATGTTTATTGGTATGCACTCAGTCTTTTTTACTTATCCCAGACTCAAGGTCTAAGACAGAATGAAATGTACCAGCATTTGAAAGCATTCTCGCTTTCAGTAAAAGAACCTGTTGCTAAGGTGTTTCCCCTCCGTAACTCCCGGTTGCTTGCGCAATGTTAGCTTTATTTGTAGCTGAAGCCTTGCAACCGTAATTTTCCCCATCCTCTTTCCCCGCAGGTTATTTCCCACCAGTTCAGGAGCAAAAACAACGATATCAGAAAACAACACTTATTAATCTCATCGTTTCGATTATAATTGATAACAGAGTTGGCTTCATTTAGAGATGTTGCTCTGCGCACCTTCAGCTATTGGGTTTTCGCAAGACACGATTAGCCGGGTATTTCGTAATAAAGAAAGTGTCAATGGAGCTATAGACAGAATATTTTCGAAGCAGCTGGCCGTTGAAGATTTTCCAGCAGTTAGCGTCGTGTGGAAGGATAGCAAATTTTACAGCATTGATAACAGACGACTGTACGTTTTTCGAGTACTGCAAGTGGAAGGAGTTGTCTCAGAGATTCCGATTCGACTGATCGGATATGACCACAGATCCCACGCCCGTAAATTCACTACCAAAAATAAGGGCATGTCTGTGATGGTGCGAGGCGGTGTGACATTCCAGCACGTGATATCCAGAAGGTGAGCTTTTATTTCGCATTTTGTCAATTATTTATTTTCGATGGAAATGCTGCTACCATGAGTCTTTTTCTTTAAAAACTTACAGTAGGATTATCACATTCTGGCTTGGTTTTGATGATTACAAAATTATCTGGCACGGACAAAAGCATATCTGTAACATCAGATTATGTTTTACGTTGGAGTCAGCTCGAGGCCGTTTAAAATTTAGCGCTTGATTGGTTCTCTTCACCACGGCGCCGTCATTTCCTCCATTTTTAGAAACACGTTAAGGTACGCAAAGTAAGCTGTACCTAACAGCAGTTGCTGCTTGTCAATTTTTACGACATTAGTTTGTCTGAAGTGACAGTTCACGTTAGCTGCAGGTTGGTCCTACCATAAACGCTACAGACCACACTTTCTTAAATTTTGAGGTTAGGCCTATAATAAAAGATCGGTTCCAAGCGTTCTTTCGTAGCTTTTTTACCGTTCTTTGCTGATTCAAATTATCTACCAAAGGGGTTACTATGGTTTGATTCAGGATAAAATTGTCTCCCTTGCAGCGACAACAGGTAAACTCAGGCGACTTTATTGCAGACAAGCAAGGCCCACACTTGTATTTTCTTTTTTTTTCGGCTGTTGCGAGGTTTTATTTCATCGGCAGAAGAACAACTTTGAACGTTGGATAAATATGAAAGGAATCGCAGTGTAGCAGCAGAATAAAGTGGAAGGTTCAGTTTTGATATTCAGTTAAGCTTTGATGTCTAGAATAAAGCTTTGATGTCTAGAATAAACTATTAGAATGAAATTCAGACAAAACATCGAGTATGCTAGACGTACGTTCATGCGTGCAGAATCGTCGCCAGAGTCTTCAACAGTGGGGCTTTACATTCGTGCAGGGGCCTTGACATTATAAAAATTGACAAACCTCCACTTATTTATAGTGTTTCGCATTTCGATTTGGGGGACCTTATCTCAACAAAGCCCCCGTGGCGACGGGACTGAATGCGTGCACCTCATATAAGAAAAATGCCTCTCAATGAAAACACCTGCACCTGCAAGGTTGCATGTTACTAATCGCAAGCAAGATTTTGTTAAAGAACACAATGAAATCCTTAGTTTTTGCTAGATCCAATCAAAAAGTTTGTTTCACAAAAACAAAACTATTCATTTTTTTAAAAACGAAGTTTTTATGTTGTTTTTAGGAAGATTGTTTATCAGGCCCGTAACTAGGGGGCTCATGGGGCTTTCCCCCTTCAAAATTTTTCACCCACTCTGGAAAAATGTCTTGGACATAGTTTAAAGCTATTGGACATAGTTTAAAAAATTAGCCCCTCTCAGAAAACGTTTCGCCCCATCTGGTGCCCCAAGCTGGTTACAGGCCTGTTGTTAATCTTTACTTGAAGTCAAATAAACTTTCCGTTGTGTATATAGAAGTGTGTAGGCTATGCCTTCCGCAGTGTACACGCGATTGGCTTGTGTCTAGAATGTGTAAAACATGAGTTTCAGCAGATGTGAGAGTAGCCTGTGCCTTTAACATTTTGGATAAAGTTTTATCTAGCTATGTACCAAAATGAAAAATTTCCGTCTGAAATACATTGCTTTATAACTTTTTGTTTGCAGAGCTCCTCCAGGTCAGACACCATACAAACAGAAAGCTCGTCGAAGTGGTGCATGTCACTCGGATACTGACCGCCTGAAAGCGAAAAGCGAAACTGGATATTTTTGCCAAAAGCATAGTCTGGCTGATCGTCTCAAGAAGAGTGTTGGTCTGGAAGGTGGATACTGCGAAAATTCGGAAGTGAAGGGCGCAGACAGTTATTTGAGTCCATTGGAACGGCAGCTCAATGGACTATACATAACCACATCACCACGGGAGAACAGTTTGGTGGGTCAAAACCGCGATATAAGTTCATCAGTGACGAAAGGTGATATTGCTGGAATCATACCTGTGCAAAGAGCCTTCACAAGGTCGACCGCAGGTAACAACTGTAGGAACAGCTACGAGACTTTTGCTCATCAGACGGAAGGCTCTGATCGCTTACGTCAAGTGGTGCGGTGGAAATATAAGACAAAGACGATCATTGAGCCAAGCAAAATCTTGTTTACTTTGAAAAGTGTAAATGAGAGCGAAGATGTTTACAATGCTTTAATAGAAAGTTTGGTTTCCAAACATCTAGCTCGATTCAGCCGTTATCTTCAAGTGCTTTCTTACAGAGATAGGTATTATTGTTTTCCCAATCATAAAAATAACATACGTTTATACATCTTGAAAGCACTCGAAGCTAAACAGTGTATTAAGCTGTGCAAAGTTAATGTCACCGAAATTAAAGAAGACCTTTCGAGCTACAGCTATATTACTTTCAGTGGCGATGTATTGAAGCATGTTGCCCCCGATCTCGACTTTCTGACTAGGTTTTTTCGCCCGCTTTCAGCGGCGAGTGAATCTTCTGATAAAATGGTGCTTTAAATTGCGTTTATTAGCAGCATCTCTCCACAATTGTGCTGTATCTTGTACATATGAACAACCGTTGCTTTGTTATTAGGTTTTAGTTTTCTTTATTCTTCAAAGGCACAGCAAGAAGTTTCGTAGCATATGCTAGCGCCACTGAAATGTAAAGAAATGCTAATCGATTATGCGCTTTGTTTGAAATTATGTCTTCTCTTTTTGACAATGTGAAATGCTTAGCGATTTGATGCGAAGACGCAAGTGCTGTGAACTAACATTTGCGTTCATTTAGGTTAGAATTAGGAAAAACTACAGGATCTCACACTATATGCTTTCCTTGTGCTTTTGTTTGAAACGTTTTAAAGACTCTTCGCCATTTACATATGGACCGTGAGATTTGCAAGAAGCCAGTTTTTCAACAACCTAAATCAGTGATGGGCAAGCTGCGGAAAGCAAAGACGAATGAGGTGGCCCTTGAAGGTTTCTTGAAAGAGCCCCCGGTACGCCGAAAATACTCCGCAAAGTCAAAAGCGATGGTGTGATGGTTGAAAGTTTCTTAAAATTGTCTCTCGTACGCACAACGAATGGAGAGCAGAGCAAAGAATTTTTAATGCGGGCAAATTCAGTGGGAAATTATGCACAGGCTATTCAGTTTTTTTCAGCGTTTCTTGCCAAACATCAGAAAAGCGCGAGGAAACCGGGTGCGGGTAGCACGAATCAGCAATGGCTCGCAGCGTGGTCGCGGACTACAAAACTTACCCACGGTTGCCCATGTATCTAAATCTTCAAGTTCAGAAAAGCATGCTTTAACTGAAACTGTGCTCCGCTCTGGATTGTTTCTATTTTGCAGCAGTGCTTTATACATTTCAGTAGATAACGTGCTCAGCTGTACATAGTTGCTTCTGTTTCGCCCGTGCAACCTGCAAATCTTGTAAGTTCGCGGATTCTTCTCCGTAGTGTGGCTCGCAGGTATAATCTGATACACAAACCGCTTTAGACTTCAACGCTTCTGAAGTAAGTGGACATTCACAACGCCTTACCATGTGGTGTGTTGGAGGCGAGAAGGCGTGGGCACAATCTTACATGCGTCAGATAAACACGTAACACTTTTTGCGTGTCATAGGTTTGCTAGGCTTGCTTCGCCGACACTGCAACCTGCAGAAAACGAATTTAATTTCACGCGATTCGGTTTTCGAAGTAAAACTGTCGTTTGCAAAGCCTTGAGAATTACAGCTTGCATTAGGTAAACGCTTCACACTTTCGACATATTAAGGTGTGCTTCTTGCTTTATTCACATTGGTATGTCGCGAGTACAGTAGCGCTCATCGCTCATGAATTGTGTTTGAAGTTTTTCTTAGTTTTTTGATCTCACCGTCGTCAATCGTTATCATCGTATATGCCGTTTGCAAGGTAGCATGGGCGTCGGAAGGATTTTTTCCAGAGGGGGCCAACAATGGATTTTTCCAAGGGGTGCGGTGAAATTTCACGTACCAACTCGAAACTAAGAGAAAATCATTTTTCTACAACAAAGGTTAATAAGAAAATATCAAATTTCAAAATCCAGCTTTGACCCTCCCCCCTTTCCGACGGCTATGCAACGTGGTGCGTTATTTCGCATTACAGCGAGTGTAAGTTTGCAGCGTGTTCTTCGCGACTTCGTAGTGCGTCTTTTTGGTATGATCCTATGACCTCAGAATAAATGTACAGCAACAATTCTTCGTTACAAATAACTGACGGCGTGGTTTCGCAAAACCCATCGTTGTACGGAGCTATAGACAGAATATATTTAAAGCAGCTGGCAGGTGAAGATTTTCAGCAATTAACGTCGTGTGGAAAGATAGTAAATTGTACAGCATATAATAACAGACGACTGTACGTTTTTGAGTACTGCAAGTGGAAGACATTGTCTCAGAGATTCCCATCCGAATGATTGGACATAACCACGTATGCCTATAGAGGTGAAAAAGAAACGAGAGAGTCGAAGGCTAAGGTCCTCCCTGGATTTTGAAATTTGACATTTTCCTACCCCTGGAAAAATCCGCTATTGCCAGCCCCCTTAAAAAATCTTTCCGACGCCCATGATCATAACTAGAGATTCTAAACCTTAACAAATTTTTCTACTTGAGTGATTTTCGCATTTGCTGAAACTGGGAATGCTTTAAGAAAAAATTTGTTCATCTCGTTGTCTAGTTTATTAAATCTGATCAAGTAGATTTATATGGCAACAATACATTTTTAATACTAAAATTCAAAATTGAGTGGTCAACCTTTATTCTGTTTCTTTTGTATAGGTGGTCCTAGAACAGTGGCGTAGCCAGTCCAAAATTATGGGGGCCAAATCTTTTGACATTAAGCGAGCAACGGTATTTTGTTTGGGACACTGCCTCTCAAAAGCACAAATTGACAAGATATGTCCTCTGGCTACGCCTATGCACTTTGAATCAGCACATGTTTATGTTGCTGCTGATAAGAAAATCGATTTCGCCGTGTTCACAGCATCTTCTGTTCAAATCAAATTGTACGTTTTATACGTTTCTGAGAACATTTTTAGTTTACTTCAGTACAAAGATAATGTCAGTTGATGCTGATCTACCATAACGGTACGTTGATAACTGTGACTTCAGAAATTTTTTCTGAAAAGATTCTAGTAGACCAGTACTGTCTTTTGCATTGTGTGTATTACTCTGAAAAATGCTTAGAGACTTCGCGAACGTGGCAAAGGTCAGAATTATAAAAATTGTTTTTTGCAATAAGGTGGAAATCTAGGCTACGCACAAAGTGTTTTCCTATTTTTGTAATAAGATTTTAACATGGCGCGGGAGCTTGGCAGCTTCTAAATATGGAGTGAATGAACTAACTACAGCGATAGCGGTATAGGCTAGGTGAGCATCTGCCTTTAATAGAATCCAAATAACAGCGTCATACCCGGGCTGGTACCGGCATTGTTACACGAACAGGCAATCTTGTGGGTCATTTAGTGCGGCTTACTGGAACGGCGACTGATGTATTGACTTTACTCGTTGAACATTTTCGTTACTAATGAAGCGATTTCGAATTCCAAGCGAGAACAGACAGACCAAGCCTGAATGTGCCGCCGGGCTGAAGTTCAAACGAGGCCCTCCTTTACTGTAAGTGAAACCGAAGGAAAAAGATCAAACAGCGTAAACGAATCTACACAAAAAAATTGGTTGCAAAATGAATGGTCTCAGGCAGTATAAATTGTTTTTATGTGCTCAGTAGGTAATGCTTATAGAACTAGTCCGGGATTTGACGCGTCTGCCTCTCGGTGAAGTCTTTGATCAAATCCCTGAAATCTGCAGAACTTCATGATCTACGCTGATAAGGAAAGTAGACATTTTTTGCTTTTACCCATGCAGCTTCTCACTTTTTATGCTCGTTAACTTTGAAAATGGCCGTTCCCTACTGCAGTTTGACGGGATCATGCAGAGGTATATACACAGAGTGTTGTGAACATTCACAAAACGCAAATTTCATATTTATTCAAACAGAAAAGCATGTTCAGCTCAGAACCTTGTTCTTCTGATTTGTTCTGCCCTTTTCCGAATTGTTTCTGGACTATTTCATGTTGAAAGGAAACTTTATAATCATTTAGATATTCTTTCAAGTTGTTTGTTGCTTTTCAAAGGTCATCATTGCTGAGATCGTTTCAGACAATGAATTTTCCATGAAACAGATTTTCGCGTTTAAAAAACATCTCAGGGAAAAATTCAAAAAGATGATTTATAAATTCATGTTGCTCATAATAACAAATTTCATTATTTTTAATGATTTTTGTGAATAAATTGCATTAGTGTATTCTTAGTCAATCCAAAATGTGATTTAGCAATCTTCCTAAATGGAGAGCTTTTGTTGCATGGTACTTCAAGATTGTGAGGAATGCATTGCAGCTTACGATTCAATCGAATTCCTTATAGCAGTTGAGGGGCTAAGCGAGTTGTTGCAGGAGCACGGGCCAGTCTTCCACCTAAAGGACCTGACGTCCTGAGGTTGCTAAGCCGAAGCAAGGCGAATTAAAGGCTCACACCACTTTGTCCGTAACTTTCTAGTAGCACTCTGGGACAGATTTTATTAATTCCTTTGATTACATTCAGATATGCCAAAAAATTTTCGATGCACTTGGATGTGAAGTCAGAACAAGGCAACGTCAAACGGTTTGGTGTAGAACAGAACAAGAGCGGAAAACAGCGTTGACAGTACACAGGAGCGACGGGAAACAGCGACCAATTACCGTGATGCATGTTAGCAGCCTATCATGACAGCTGCAAGGCTGTTTGCAAACAAGTACATTGCATCGAGCAACGAATAGAGATTTTCTGAAATCACGCATTAAACATGCACGAAACACTAAATAAAACACATATGTGTCCACTATAGGCTACTTTTCAACTTATGATCGCCTGGTCAATTGCATCTAGCGTCAAACAAGCAATTGCCGCACAAACAATGGCCATGCCTTATAGTGCACAGGGACGTTTTCAAAATACTGCAGTCCCAGTTATTGTTCGCAAGCTTAGAATTTCGCTCTAGAAGTTTTTACAGTTGTTTAGCATGCAGTCAGGGCCGGCCTTAAGCCGATGCAACCGATGCAACGCATTGGGCCCCGCGCCATGGTTTTTAGGTAGATTGTTCATTTTTTCTAGATACACCTTGCGCTTTAGAATTCAGTAGAAACGGCTTATAAATCTCATTGTTTAACACATAGGCGCAATTAGGTGGGGGACACGGGGGACGCGTCCCCCCTACTTTTTCAGACAGTGGGGGTGTAAAATGCCATGTCCCCCCACATTTTTCTGTTTAGGTTTCGTAATATGTTGGTTTCACACCAAGTTGTCCCCCTCACGATTTACAACAAAATTGCGTTCATGGTTTAACAAACAACGCTCTTACTAGAACTAGAAATAAATTTCCTCTATTATCGAACGATAGCTAACGTGCCCAGTTCTCGTGGTAAAGCTTTATATCTGCGCTCTACCATGGTCGTTTAGCACGGTTAACTGAACACGATGACGTCATAAAACCATTGCTCAGAGGGGCCCCGCGCCTAGGCCTCGCATTGGGCCCCGCACCTGCCAGTGCCGGCCCTGCATGCAGTTACACAGTTTTTATTCACATTTGGGTTGCCAGTTATTTCAATTTTCCTGTCTCAAGAGTAAATGTCACCAAAACTAGAAAATAATTGTAAAGGTATGAAAAATTCAAGTGTTGCTTGCAATGAAAAAAAACTATTAAAAAGTTTTTTATGTGTTTGCTAGTTTTTGTACGTTTTACAAATTTTTAGGCTCTTTGTCTTTAAATGACGATTCTCGTAATGCTGTTCTGCTAAGTGACATTTTTGCACGACTAGGCTCATAATACGTCACGCACTCCAGGCCGTCCCAAGCTCCGTCGCAAGGACGTAGGTTGAAGCGACCGAGCACGATTAAGTGTTTTCTTGAAATCCTGGATAGCTCCGAACCGAGAGGCAAGGCGATCCCTTAGAAACGGCTTTCAACACTGAGAAACACATGCGCTTCTCAGTTATGAAAATGGCGAGTCCATCGTGGTCAAACACAAGGAATGCCATGGTGATCACTAGGGAAACCAATTTTTCGACCTAAAAACTGAAATGTTGACTTTATAATTTATAAATTTGACTTTATTTTGACCTGTAAAGTTTCTGCCTTTGCAACTGCAAAATAATTCAGCCATAGGTGGTGAGGTTAAACCAGAAGCATTTTCATGCATTTTATGCTTTGAAATTAAAAAAAATTTGGTTGTTTTAACTTTGGGGATGATATATTGAAAATAACAATAATAACTACAATAGAGTCACACCTGAGAAAATTATAAAGTTGAAACACGATATGCATAATGGATTGAGCATTTACCAAACCAAGTGCTACAAGACCACATTTCCTGCCTTACCACACCCATTTTACATATATAATATTCAATAGTCCAGTCGTGGGCAAAACAACATTATTACGTCAGAAATCGCAACAAACCCATTATTTTACAGAATTGTAACTAAACCTACAAATGCATACCAATATACGTTGTTGTAGTTTCAACAAAACATCGATAAAGAGAAAAAAACTGTGCTGCAAGAAAAGTTTGACCCAACGATAAATTTTGACCTAATGATAAATCTTTACTTTTTTTGACCTAAGAACTTGGGATTCCCTTATGGTATGAGCGTGTAATTTGGTTTGTAGAAGCTTCATAAACTTTAAAACAGGCAGAAAAGATTTGACTTAATTGACTTTTGGTTGCCGTAGTGATTACAGGAATGCTTTTGCAGGAAAAAACGTCTAATCAGCATTTTTTTCCAGACACTAAAACCCGACGTTGAATTTTTGACCGTTGGATGCGCTGTTAAGACATCTGCTATGCTCCAATCTCGTGAATATCAGTGATGTAGATTTTTATTGGCTGGATAGCTTTTAGTGTATTTAACCATTATTTTGAAAGATTATCAATAAATTAACTAAAAATTGTTTAGCAATTCACTGTTTTATAGCATTTAGACCTACTACTGTACTTATCGTTGGATTAAAAATACCATTCAGTTTGAACTTTTGGGCACTAGAACTCGTATCAAGTTTGGGATTTTTAGAAAGTTTAAGCTTAGGACCATTGGCGTATAAAATAAAAAAACAAAGTGAGAAAACAATCTATTGTCAGAAAGATTTTTTTTTCTATAATGAAGACGCTCGAGAGTTTTTTTCTGAGGACTTCACGGAAACCTGCAACAGTGACCTTGATAATCTGCTGCAGCACAAAAAAAGAACGAGAACGCTATTCCTCTTTTAAAATCCCCGACAACACAACTGCATTCAGTCCTTCACCGCGGAGTTAAGCAGATCACCAAAACTGGAAACTGCCGGACTTGTTTCCTAAATCGCAGTGCAAGCATAGTAAGAACATTTTGGGCATCCACACAAGGCCTCGGTGGACCAGTTGGAACTTGTTTCCCACATAGTATCTTCAGCATTTCCACGCTGTGATATCGGTTCATCGACAGACCAGAGTGGTTTCGTCTTTTGATCCAAGAAAAGATTCCTTGCAGATGTGCTTCTCTTTTCTTGTGGCTTCACCGAGGAAGCGTAAAATGAAACGGATCTGTTAATATTTGCAGCATCATTTTGATGATCTCTTTCGCTGGTTAAACCCGTTGCTGCACTTGCGTTTCGACCTCGCAAGAATGTGCATTTCTCAAATTGAATAAACGTTTCTTGCAAAGTTTTTGCAGAAGCAGTATTGTCGAAAGTTGCGGTCTCAGCAACTCGGCGGGCATCTTTTGAGTTGACTGGTGTAGCAACTCGATTTCCTTTCGAAGCCTCGGAGTTCGAAACAGTGCTTTGCATCAGTTGTGCATTTATGGCGTTAGGCGACCGTCGTTGCGTCGCAATAGAAAACAGCGGTTGATCAGCGTTGAGCCTAATTAACCCCTCACTCACATGCTTTTCGTTTCGCTTATGTAGCGGAAAACCTGCAACCGCTTCCGTTGACCAGTTCGAACAAGTTTCCCATGAAGATTCGTCGCGGTCTATTTTAATTGATTGAAACTTAAAAGGATTTCCCCAAAACAGACTTTCGCTGCTGCAATTGGCTTCAGCCTTTGTGCTATTTTTTCCAAGAGTCGTTTCCTTTCGAAATTTTGATCTGTTGGGTATTTCAGCGGGTGTGTGACATTCTGCGGTAAAAGGCGTAAAAGCCAAAGTAGAAATTTCTTTTCGTGGTTTTGCTAAAGGAACAGTGCTGCTTATCGTGGACGCCGAAATTGCGCCAGCTTGCGGACGCCTTTTCCGCGTGATTGAATTAATGGTCTTGCAAGGCTTGTCTGGCTGTGCCAAAGACCAATCTAATGATGCCAGTGTTTCATGTCTCTTCGTTATGTTTCGCCAAGACGCTTGGGCCGAACTTTTGCAAGGAACGGATGAACTAGTGGTCCGTGAGTCAGGATGCTTTTCCGTTTCCTTAGCAACCGTCGACTTTGAATCACTGTAAACAAAAACACAGGAGCTCTGTCAACATTTTTTGGATTTTGACAGTCGAAACGCCGCACCACTCAGATGTTATAATGAAATTTGTTTGGTTTCCAGAATATTTAATCTTGCAAAAGCGTTTAGCTAGCTTGGTATCGAGAAGTATTACATGTCTAGTGACTGATGAATGTCTTATTGAATGTGACCATGTTATCGTTAAACGTGGGTTAACTTCAGAGATGTTCAATCAATCTTCTCTCCGTGAACGCTTTAGTTGGAAAGTTTACTTTAGTTATACAGACTTGCGTGGGTGATTCAGAGTCAACAATGTCAGTTTTAAAAAATAAATCCAGTCTGACTGGAAATTAAAATAGTTAAAATATGACGTATAAACCGAAAACGGCACAGTTGTTTCAACATTTAGATCTTCACTCTTGCAACATGTTGTTGTTCAAACTAGTGGGGTTATACTAATTTTTCTTACTAACACTGCAGTGGAAAAAGTATGCCTATTTAGATGCTGATGCGTCATCCAAACTTTGTGTAAATTGTTGCATTTTTAAAGCAGAATATACAAAAATGACGTCACTAGGGATAAAAAATCTCTTCGCCAACACCGTGCTAAATAAAGTTTACGTTACAGCTGAGAAAAAAAGAACTACTTTGAGTTGAGCAAACACAACCCAAATTTAGGCCTTGTATTGACTTTTCCTCTATGCATTTGTTTACAAAGAAACTACAGACAGATAAAAACTTGAAAGAGTTTTGGAAAATCTTGTTAGGATCAACAAAGGAAAAAACCAATGATCTATGCCAATAATCTATGTAAATCAAGGTTGTTAACATTTGTGCTCTTGTTAACCCCTAATAATAGTTTTGGCCATGTTAAAATGCGCTCATACAACAATGCATTAAAGGGACATTAGAAAAAAGGGTCTAAAGTATCGTTGGTTCCTGCCCTTCAAGAAAAATAATAACACAATGCCCGTCCTTGTCTAGTCAGGCGTAGTGTATGTCTGCAAGTTCCGTAAACACATCGCACAGCCTCTCCTAACACAGATGTGCCTGCAGCAACGTCTTTTCGTGGCACACCAGTTTAAACAATAGTTGAACGCAAATGGAGCAACCGGTTGCCCATAGGTATTAGCTACGCAATTATCTTCATGAAATGCGCTAGAGCAATCAATGCCATATCCAATTGGTTGCCGCGATAATCAACAAGGACTGCGTTCGAACTTTAAGCAGAGGAGCTCATTCTAAAGTTGGTGGCATCTCCCCGACCAGCCAATCATAGAAAGATCCCAGTTTACCACTGCTACGCATCTGGGGAGGCAAACGAGACTGCGCAGATTTCTACGGTGGTATCGATAGATCACATAGCTACACGTAAACAGCAACATTGCCGTAATCTAGCGAAGGAAAAATGGAACACCACGCCCTTCATAGATAAAAAGCAAATCGGTTGAGGCCGCCACACAAGATTGCTTGAAAATTGTTGGCATCTCTTTGACTAACGGTTGTGGTCTAACCAGGCCCGTAACCAGCTTGCGACACTAGGAGAGGCGAAGAGTTTTCTGAGAGCGGCTCAAATTTTTTAAACTTTGTCCAATACTTTTAAACAATGTCCAACATATTTTTCCAAGTGGGCGAAAAATTTTCTAGGGGGATTTGCACCCCCTGCGCCCCTCCTGGTTACGGGGCCTGGGTCTAACGCTGCCGGTTGGATGGAAACACCTTTACTCCGGCATTAGGGTAATACTGTTGTCTGCCTACTCTGAGGTGGGGACACTCGTAAGACCACAGATGGCATGCTCCGTTGATGAATGAATCCCGCAGGGAGGATCGGTGTGCTTGTTGAAGCTGACGCTCGCTGCGCTTCATGTAGATACAGGCTTCAACTCAATTGCGCGATATCTCGAGGTCGTGGCAGAAACTAGTGATGCCCCGGGAATAGGCTCATAGATGACGAATCCAAGATCCTTTTGTGTTAAGGAATTCCCTGGCATACTCGAGTGTAGCAAGTGGCCTCCCTGGCCAACTCGAAGGACCAACGAACTTAGCGATCATTCCTATGTGCAGTATATGAAAGGAGAGAGGAGGCAATCCACCAACTACATGGGCATTTCCCTTCTTAACCTTCCTAGAAAGGTGCATTCCGATTGCTATAGAAAAATACCGCGAGATAACTGGACCTATAAACTAGTTAATGCTCAGTGTGTCTTTATCTTGGTCCTAGTGAACGACCGGGGCAATCATTAGCCGGAGCTGGGGACACATGGAAATCTACCAGTGCGTAGTATATGACAAACAGGAAAAAAGACCATTGCATCTAAAATGTCGAATTTAAGATTATCAAAATAAAGACAGGCTATCATTGTATTATACATACACAATAACAAAAAGCTCACTAGGTAGCACAAAACCTTCGAATGCAGCTCGCAGGTTGGAACTAGCTGTAGTAGGATGCTTACCACGCTAGCAAACGTAACCACTGGCTAATTCATGTATTAGAGATAAAATCTGGGTAAGAAACCGCAGTAGTCAGTGCTTACCTCTAAAACTTTCATTTTGAAAAACCTACTTTATTGTTAAAATTTGAAAAACTTGTTACTTTGAAAACCTCAGTTTGTCATTGATCATAAACTGCCTCTAGGTAGTAACATACCAATCACAAATGATAGTGAAAGGTTTTGAGTTTTCCCTTTGTCTGAATTTTAAGGTCATGTTTGGGTATGAACAATCATACCCTAGGCATTAATGGGTTTTAAACGCGATTATTTTTAATCAGATTGTGTCATATTATCAGTCTGTTGCTGCATTTTTGTATCATGGAACACTTTACTTATTTTCTTCAGAAGGAGCTCCTTTCAGGTATAGGCTTCTCAAAAAATTTGAACCAGCCATTCCTTTTGCAACAAGATAGTGTGTTAGCAGGCCCGTAACCAGCTGGGGTAACCAGGAGGGGCGAAGAGTTTTCCGAGAGGGACCAAAATTTTTTTGTACCGTGCCCAACATTTTTAAACTATGTCCAACACATTTTTCCAGGGCAGCGAAAATTGTTCTAGGTGGTTACGGGCCTGTGTATTAGTACCTGTGCTCATGGACGTCCGCAGAAATTTTTCCAGGGGGGCAAAGTCGACATTTTGCTTATCTTTTTCAGGCTGTGGGCAATGCAACGCAAATGGACGTATACAAAAATGTCCAGTGTTACGCGGCAACAGTTACATACATGGTTTTCCTTGTAAGAAATTTTACACTGAGCAAATGTGTGTTTAGTGAGCATGGATATTTAATACTGAGTTAGCAGAGTTCTGAATGAATAAAAAACTTCGTGAAATTTTATAATAAGTGTCAAATGGTATGAAAATACGAACAAACTACACATTTAATTCAAATAGCTCATCCTTGTTATCGTGCTTCTCCGATGTTTTGGAATGTTGCAAGTGCGCGAGAATGAGATTTCACTGCGCAAAAGATCTGGTCGTACGGCGCATTTGCGCATATCTAGAGGGAGCATTGGTTGTAAAACATGCGCTTTGTTGGCAGCAATTTACACATTGTATCAACCAGGGGTGGGCAAACTTGTTCAATGGAAGAGTCATTTGCAGAAAACCAAAAACACCAGCGAGCCGCAAAACCAGTTTGTAGTGTCAATACAAATACAATAAAAAATACAAGTTTTACATTAAATGATGTACAGTAATTGCCAGTATTAAGTTTTTGTTTGATTTTATAGTCCCCGAAAATCTTATCATTACCTTGCTAAAACTGTGCGACTTAATTCTCCCAAGTCTTCATTTTCAGGGTTGCAGGATGGTTTGGTTTTACAAACTCCATTACAGAGAAAACAATTCACAGCAGTATGTTGTGCTATAAACAGAAATGTTTTTTTTTAATTCTGGATATACAGTGATATTTTAAGCTCTGGGTATTTACTTTCTGGAACCTGTCGCCAGAAATAAAGTGTAAAATGGCATTGACTAAAGTTTGTTTTGAGCCAGATTTTCTTGAATTTCGGTCAGTTTTATTTCTATAGCAGAGACGTTTGTAACAAACGGTTGGCGAACTGGACAGTCATCATCGTCACCGACGCATCTTTTTGAAAAATTTAAATTTTCTTCTGTGAACTTAGTAGCCTAACTTGCGATTTAGGTTCACTGTCGTTGTTATCAAATCGCGCCGACTCGCTGGTCCGTATACACGTGGCATAGCCCTTTCGAAACGTTTAACTAGTCTTGTGTCTACTATCTATATCAGGGGTTCTCATTCTCAATCTTTTTCCCGTTAAGTACCCCCGAGTCATAAAACAATCAACCTGAACCCCCGGTTAGCTGACACTAAATTAAGTGGTAATATATTTACTAACAGTTAGTAACTAACAATTTTAAAGGGTATTACAAAGGATATAAAGAAAGTATTTATTTCAAACATTGAACACTCAACTGCCATCCAAATACCCCTGGAAATCTTCCCATGAACCCCTGGGGGTTCGCGAACCCCAGGTTGAGAACCCTGGTCTACATGGTTGTGAAATTGCATGCGCACCAAAACAAACATTTGCTCAATGTAGAATTTTCTTACAGGGAACACTGCTGGTGACTAACTTCACGAACTTGTGTACAACACTAGACAGCAGTTTTACGGCGTATACACATAACACATGAATAACCAAACACAAAATAGACATTAAAACTCGTCAGAAACATCGATATAATACAATTCCACTCCTTGGAAGCCTTTTCTTTTCCTGTAATTACACTGTCGCACGTTTGTTTCTTGTCAATAACATTGATCATTTTTAGGGCAGAAGTAAAATTTTTTCAATATTCTGCGCACTCTGCATGGTTATATACTCTTTTCAGAAGAGATTTGTAATGAATATGCAGCTGTGACAATGTTTTTCCAGAGCTCAGCTTTTCCGACTGAAAAAAGCCAGATTTTGTCTGGCCTTTTTTTGTTTCCAAAAAAGCCGAGGGTGTTAAAAAAGCCAGAATTTCCAAATCTGGCTTCAATAAAGCCAAATTGGCAACCCTGTACCACCGTGTCTTGAAGGGCATCTTCGAAAATTTGTTGCCATGTTATTGTTACGCAACAAAGGCCAATAGTAGAACAATTCGCTCCCGAGTTTCGCAACCTGCCTCTGCAGGTAAAGGAGGCGTGAGTGAACTGCAAGCTCATAACTGTATGTTACCAAAACAGTGAACCTGACTCTTGTGCAGTGTGAGTGTCATATCGGCAAACAAACAGTCATTGCAAGAATTAACCGAACTAATCCGAATTAAACTGCTGATTTCACGTTTTCCAGAAATTTTTGCGTCTTAGTCCCAATTTCCGGAGGGGGGGAATGCCCGTTTTCTCCCACCCTGCGGACGCCCATGTCTGTGCTATTGATTATGTTATGCTAATAAATGGATTGCATGGTGGATTGAAGGTGTCTGTACATGAAGACCATAGACGTACGCATAGGTGGGGCAAAAAGGGCATTTTCCTCCCCATGGAAATTGGGTCAAAGAACCAAAAATTTCTAGAAAACTTGAAGTCACCAGCTTTATTCCGGTCAATTTATTTATTTCTTGCAATGGCAGTTTATTTGCCGGCATGACCCTCACACTGCACAAAAGCCAGGTTCACTGTTCTGGTGTCATGCAGTGATGAGCTTGCAGTTCACTCATGTCCGCTCATTTGCCTGCATAGGCAGGTTGCAAAACGTGCGAGCGGTTTGTTCTACTGTTGGTCTTTATTGCGTAACAGTAGCATGGTAACGGATTTTTACATGTTCACTTCAAGTCACGGCAGTAGCTGGGCCGGATTTAAGGGAGAACAATGTGGGCACCTGCCCACGGGCCTCCACAAAGTGGGGGCCGCTATAGTCGTGAGCCGTGAGCCCTATTAGGAAACATAGAAAAGTTGATGTTTATTGAACAAACAAAGTTTTTTATTTTTTCTGGAATCTTGCATTCATCAAACTGCACAATCATTTAACTAAGTTTAATGTACCACTTTACACATATGATTACATCTTTGCAGTTAACTGACTAATAGTATTTCCTTGACCTTGAATGCTATTTCCTTGAGGTACTGAGGATCTCAACACAAAAGCTGCCCTGGGGCCTCCACATGTCTGAATTCGGCCCTGGGCAGCAGTCGTTTTGCCGCATGTGACTGTTAACTCCTGTTATCGAAACGTCTGCAAAATGTCGTATGTATCGTTTTCTCTGGCTATGATTTTCATTTTGAAGCAAACATTAAACATGAGGGGACAACTCAGTATCAATTTGAGATACTGCTTTAGCAGAAGAGCCACACAAAACGTATCGACGAGACGCCTGCGTCTCGCGAGCCGCAGTTTGTCCACCATTGACCTATTCTCTCGACTGTTTTCATTTTGCTTGCTTTGCACGAATAAGTAACTTAAGTTACGAAAACGTTTGAAACGCATAAAAATTGACTGCGACACCAGCTGAACTTCAACTTACTTCGTACGTAAATTATGTCGGTATGTTATGTCTCCCCGAACTCTCACAGACAAGCCATTGTTATCTGTGGTAAACTTGCGTTGATGTATATAGGGGTTGTAGGTCACATATCGCACATCTATGATGTTGACTTTGCCGATGAGTTGAAGCACTCGAAATATATATAGGCGACGGTTGTCGAGACTGTAAACTTGACCACTCTTGGATACGACGTCTATAGGAAGTAATACATCTGAACTCAACTTATTGCAGGCAATCTCTCGCAGTGTCTCATTTACAGACAGAGTGTATCTTCTCTCTTTAAAACGCTTGCAAATAGAATCCTGTGAAAACCTGATGTCAAGTGGTGCTAACATTTTAAAAACTTGGCCATTTCAATCGATCCTCTTTGTTTTAACGCAACCAGCACGTCCAAGTACAAAACATGATGCAGATCACCGCAAGGGCAAACTATATTTTCGATCATGGTACTTGAAAAAAAATCCCCGTTCGAGATTTCCCGTCAACGCTTGCTTGCACAAGGTCATGTGCTTGTCTTGACGATTTTAACTGGAACGACCAGATTCGCACTGTTACTTGAATTTAGAAGTCTTATGAGCAGTGCTATAACAACATTTACATTTTTTGAAGAACTGTGCCAAGTTTGTTTATCTGCTTATGGCGCGGCACAAATATCTAACTTACTCAAATTGTTTTTGCAGCAAGTGAAGCTTGTATTGCTGGAATGTGCTGTTTCTTGCCACACAAACAAGAGTTCCATGCAGTGTTGGCATGTACTACTGCATTTTTTGATCTCAGTTAACAAACCTTGCTTGGTAGCTGGCGGTCTGGGTGTTTTTTGCTCCGGTTCTAGTTCATACTTAAAACATTTTGTTGCATACGAGTATGTCTTATCCAGAAGAATCACAATATCAGAGTAGTCAACGCAAATTTTGCAAATCAGAAATAGGTGATGGCAGTTCCCCTCCGAATAACTTTTCACGTCATAAAGAGTATTTGATTAGGTTCAGAAACTTCCAGAATAGACATGGGTAAAGCAAAAGTTTGTCATAACAAGTGTGCTTCTCCCATTTCATGAGGTGGTTTCCGGTCGACTGATTGGCTCCAGAAGAAACTGCATGGAAATGACTGCAATCGAACTCACACAACTTGAAAATCTAGTTTTTTCTTTTGTTGGGTTTAACCCGACTGCGTTACCAGGTTGGCAGATTTTCTCGCAAGTACGTTTCTTCAGAGTCCACATTCGTGTTTCGGCATGCCCACTTTTTTGATTTATTAAACTTTTAAGGCAGACCAACAAGTCGTAGTTAAAGGCTAAAGTCTAATCCAAAATGAAATGTGTTTTTGACAAAACTTGTTTTTCGATGAAATCTTAACTTAAGAGTGGATGTGTCCGACCGTAGCTGTTGGAGATTTAGAACATAGCCCAATAAAGAGATGCGCTTTCTGGAATTTAGTCTTACTGTGCATTATAAATTTGTGTATGGCAAACCAAACGAGTCCGCAAAGATTAGTTGCAACCATTCCAATTTATTGTCACATGCTATCCATGCCACAAGTAGCTTGCCTGGTGGCTATAAGGCACTAATGAATTCGTAAAGTAAAGCATGAATTGATTTATACAACTTAACATGTAACATACGCTACACCAAGTTCCAATATATTCCTGTGTTATTGCGGCTCAAAGCCTACCTGGTCCTGCTCTACTTTACTGGCGCAAATCGATGAAACGTAAAGCTTTCTGCCATCAACATGCAGGGAGAAAATGTTTGTGAGCGATAAGCTGAACGATAAACATCCTTCTGTTGAGAAACAACGAATATTATTTGAACAAGGGACGGCGTCGTTGCCGGGTGTAACAAGCGCTCTCTGCGGACATTAGAACTCTAGAAAACATGTTGTTCGTGGGCTAAAACTGCCATCTGGCATTCTAACAAGCGATTGAAATTACCAGTGATGAATTAGGAGTGATAAACGATTAACCCAGGGGTCGGCAACATTTTTGCACTGCGGACCGGTTTAAAAACTGAAATTTTTTCGCGGACCGGCTTTCGAAAAACCACAAATGTTCAGCAATGAATATATGAATATCTATTACAATGAATATTTATTACAATGAATATTTATTAAAAAATGAATATTTATTACAAAAAAAACAAAAAAAACTTGCTGATCGATTCCTTGCTTTCACCCATCGTGGAAAGTACATACTTGAACTCATATAAGTTATTACAACTTTGATTCAATGAGAACCTTGAGCTTGTTTTGCCGTAACGAGACGCTCTCACCTAGGGATTATGGAACTCAATGATACCCGCAATTTGTCCCTCACGTCCAGTCTGTTTCGCGATTTCGTCTTTGTTGCTGCCATCACAGAAAATCTAGACTCGCACAAGTAGGATGTCGGAAATGGCAGCAAAGTTTTCAGTGGTTTTATGGCAAAGTCAGGGTATTCTAGCAAGACCTTCATCCAAAACATTGGTAGAGTCGTGTATGAAAAATACATTCAGGCCACCATCATTTGCAATATCCAGCAGTTGGTCCTGTTGTCATACAGGTAAGGTCGATTCACCTGATTTGAAAATAAATGGATTACGGATCCATTTGTTTGCAGTTTGAGGGTCTTTAGCGCTTGGAATATAGCTCTTGAATTCTTGTGAAAGAACACGCAAGTGACTGTGCACAAGGTCGGAGAACGCTTGCTCAGGCCCGCTGTCTTTCAAAGTCTCTGCTAATGTTTGAAATATGTCAAATGCCCCTTTGTTTACGCGCTGCTCGCACAATTTAAGTTTGTCTTTAAATGCAGCCACTTGATCTGCCAACGTGAATAGAGTTGTCATTTTGCCTTGAAGTGAAAGATTTGAGCAGATTGAAGATGTCGCACAAATAGGCAAGTTTGAGAACCCAATTTTCATTACTAAATTTGTTAGCAAGATCTGAATTTTTCTCCAATAGAAACCTTTGCAGTGGTTCACGTAATTCAAACACTCTGTTCAATGACTCTTCTCGGGAGAGCCGTAGCCACCAGGCCGTAGCTCAGTGGTTGCCGACCATTGGATTAACCCATTCAGTGAGCTTGATCATGCGTGGCGCGCATGTAGCCATCCACAAAGTGGCGCAAGAAGTCGTTTACTAACTTCATTTTCTGTGTTTCTGTGTCCATTGTCCAGCCGAAGATCGGTTAGACAGTATATGCTAGCCTTATGCTGCTTAAGTCTCATTTCTGCAAGGTCATTCTCGCGTGACGGTTGCTTAGGTAGAAAAACGCCATTTACAGTGGCTCACTATCGAGCGCACAAGTTGTTGAGAAACATAGATCCTGATGTGCAGATCTCGAAATTATAGCTACTGCATTTCACACATTTCCGATGAAATCGGTCAAGCTGCATATGAAAATGCTTTTTGTTGCACTGTCATTTCCTGCAACCCTACTCCTTTTTTGTACTGTCACTATCTGCAACCAGTTGTAGCATACTCTTTGGATATACAGCAATAAAATCCAAAGTTTGTGTTGGCCTCCATACTCTGCACTCAGCCAGATAAGATTTTATGAAAAAATTTCACATGCCAGAACACATCTGTAGCCTACACCTGATATTCAATGAAAACGGCTCATATAACCGACCTAAGCAAAACGACAAAAAGCCACCGTTTTTTTCCGAATTGTGACGGGGGTGATGTATTTTTGCCACAAATTGCATTGGTTATATATATTTCCACTAATCATCAACAACTCTACACATGAATCTCTATCAGTCACCTGCAATGCAAGCGGTGATAGATTAGCTAACTAGAGAAAACAGCAACTTGCTTCACGTGCGTCACGTCACACTTTTTTAGGGTGCAAAGGATACTTTTTGTACTTGATTTGGTGAGGGGAATTGGCGACAGGCCTGAGCCTGAAATTTGCTTCTTTCCGGGGGGTTGAGGTGAACGCTCTTGCCCAAGGAGCGCTACGGCGATTTACTCAGTGGCACATTGATCGAACGCACATTGTTGCAATTGTGAGGCGATCACTCTACTCTTGAGCCATCGCCGCCCAGATACTTTGCCTTGAATTTCCCCACACTTGCCCAAAAAGCTTTTATGCCACATTCTTTTTTTCTACAAATTTTCTGTAGCTTTTGGTACAGTCTAACTCTGAGAAACCAAAGATTTATGCACTGCGTAATCGGGGCATAATTTACAAATGTTTTCTGACTTATGCGTGAAAACAATTGCGAGAAATCTGAGATACATATCCTGCTTGTTTTTCAGACATAATTCAATGCAAAGAAAATGTTATATTTGTTGGCGTTTCAGAAATCGCTACAAAAATTAATGTGAATAAATAAATGATGAATATAAAGCGAAAGGCCCGCTTTAGCTTTAGATATTATTCTATTTTTCCAGATGCTATTTAAGGAAAACCCCGAACCGGAAAAAATATGGAAACAAAAGGGTCTAACGGGGGTAAATATAAATCACAAAAGCAAAGTAGTGTACTTGGAAACATTCCTAATTATAGCATCATCTTTCATGTTGTGATCAGCGTCATCTTTCATGTAATGATTAGCATCATCTTTCATGTTATGATCAGCATCGTCTTTCGCAATTATGAAGGCAAGATGACCGCGGCAGGATATTTTGTCACGTATCACAGTAGAAACAAAACATTCAAAAACTGGTAAACTGGTAATTTCGCATGCCACTGGTAACGTGAATGTTAGTGATGAATGTTAGCGAACTAAATTTGTTTCAAAAGGAAATATCCCGCAGTTTGCATGCTAGTAGTTAAGATTTGTATAATAATTTTTTGTTTTAAAATCTATCAAGTAAAAACTGAGGCTGCTTTGCAAAGTATGCAACCGCTATGTCAGCAACGTAAAAGTTTTACAACAAACAAAGCTTAATCTGCGAGAGTAAATGTCAAAATCTAAAAAAATGATCGCATGTGAAAATCAAAGAATTGATTGAATCAACTAAAACTTTGAAATAAGATTGCATGTTGGATGCTATATAAGGTGATTTGTATTTGCGAAGCGATTTGAGCATTTTTATTTCTACAAATACATATTGCAAACTGACAAGGACGTCCTGATGCAAAAGTAAATTATGCAGCTTGGTGGTTTTGCGAGCTCGGGTAGGTTTCTTTTGCATTCCTTGATGTCCCCACGCGGCAGTTGTTATCTACCAGTGTTTAGTTCGCCATAAGAGGAACTCCAAGATTTCGTGAAGATGTTGCTCAACCTCAAATTTAAATCAGAAAATATTGATCGATTCAATGCACTTAGAGTTGATGTTTCGTCTTCGAACTGCATTTGTAGGTTCATTTAGACGAGTCTTGATTCTCATTTGGAAATTTTTGCCCATGGTTGCTTTTTCAAATAACTCGAAAAGGAGATTTTAAAGCGGTAATCTCAGTACCCTTTTGATTGATGGCGTGTCATGCCACAATGCTTTCGCATTTTACCTAGACTCGACCAATTTAGGAATTAGCGCCCTACTCCGCAGTAG
>JGI24022J15233_10000096_pt1 | contig 34140 bp, 13 predicted proteins | sample Ectturendosymbi2_FD_15233 | JGI IMG/M metagenome (IMG submission 15233)
CTAGTAGGAGGCCTGTATGCCTCTTTCAGCTAAGTTTCTCCTATAGCTCAAGCCTCTAGTTCCGCCACTGGTTTGTTGATTGCACGAAAATCTTATTAAACTAATGTGATTTTTCCGGTGCATGATCCTTACAGATTAGTAATTTCGTTTATTGCATTTATTCATATCGTATGTTGTCTGAAAATATACTTATACATTAAACCATACAAATAGGGTTTGTTTTCGTTCTTAAGATGTTTCAAGACAAATGTAATCGCGATTGTAATCGTGATTACTTTCAATCGTGATTACTTTCGATTTCGTTTATTCGTAATTGATTACATTTGTGCTGTAATCGCCCCATGCTTGCTGGATACTAACTGAAGCTACGTGCCGCAATGATCAGGTTGCAATTACTTAGCACAGTGCCTACGTCATATTTACGTGTAAGTTACGACGCATACCCTAATACTCGTATTAAATTTTCATTAAAGTTATGTAGCATTACATGGTATGCAGGCCAAGCTTCGGTCATAATCACGTAGTACGTTGTATAGGTCAAATGTAGCACGAAAAAGGCAAATCGAACTGGTGCAGCACACAGTCCTGGCCAAAGTTAATGAGGCATATCGTTCGAGTCACATTTGGGTTGTGGGACAGCTCAAACTTTGGTCAACGCTATGTAGCACATTGTTCAGGTCAAAGTTTTGTCAAAGGTATCCAGCAAGCTATGCACGCAGGTCAACTATCGGTCAAAATTACGGAGCATACCGTACAGGCCGAACTTTGACCGAGCGACAGAATGCAAATGTAACATCTAATATACGGGTTAAACTCCAGTTGGTATGATGCAACGTTTTGTAGCAATTGCCCAAGTCAAATTTAGGAAGCAGATTGCTCGGGTTCCACTGACGCAGCAAAGCTAATTACAGAAATGTTTTCACAGTGAAGCAAATGCTGGGAAAACAAAGAGAGATGATGAACGCTTCAGCCCAGTGGCCTGCAGGCAAACGTTTTTCGATTTCCAGCAGTTCAGTAGGATGTCTATGTCACCGCTCTCACGTGCGATTCTACTTATTTTCAGTGGAATAAATGCGCATAACCTTCATACCCAGGAAACTTTACGAACCTAGTTTTACGGCAGTCGGGAAAGTTCAAACGGTTGCTTACCTTCTTCCAAGTTTCCGTTGGGTATAGTTGCGTAATCATTGAAATTACCTGGAACCGCAAAAGGAAATCTAAGTAAACTTGTCAACAAACAACAAGAACAAAATACGGTGGCGCTTAAGTAAGCAGGCAAAACTGACTAGAATGATCCATACGTACAGGTTTTTTAAGGGTGTGAACTTGCTGACCGCTGCGGTTTTGAAATTTGAAACGAAGACAGCTGAACAGAAGAATTCCATAGGCAGGTTTTTTTAAAGGTTTGACCTTGGCGACCTTTAAGAAATTTTGAGAGATTGCAACTATTTCATCTAAATACCAAGATGGTCGTAAAGTAAGGTTTTATTCATTTTGAGAGACTGTTGCGGTCTTTCAAAACACTTTTTCGCAGGGTCAGCAGGAGAGAGACCACGTTTGTAATCGTGTCACCATTTTGCAAAAGCGAAACGTACGTGCCGAGTTTTGAAACGCTTGTATTTCTACTACTTCGAGACAAAGTTCAAGGCTAGTGAACGNTTAGAATCTGGACCACCACATGACACCATACTGCATGCCAATTCTGCAATATTACAGGCTCCGTTTTTAGCATCAACACCCACAAAGTTCTGTGAGTATCGACTCTATACCGACACAAACCCGTCATCTGCTTCGGACACGAAAATGGGCGCCATATCACGTGCACACACGTGCGTCTATCGACAGCGCGGAGGCACACCGACGCTGTGTACCCATCGATACGGAAACTTGCGACGAAAACTTTATTCAGCGCATCTCACCTTTTCTTTTCGCTTCCTTCAACGGAGACAGTGAAGGGGGGAGTCTTACATCATCGGCGACCGGCAACATTGATTCAAGACTGCGTTGCAACAAGCGCAAGTGTGAGACGCGCTTCGAGCAATCACCGCTGCTGGTTTTACAAACGAACAAACGACCAACAGCAGCATGTTGCCAGTGGGAACGGAACTGATCGATCCAAACGAATTTTTAGTGTTGGAATCGATCAAAACACGCACAGGAAAGTTGCAGAATATCGAAAATTGGCTTTCTAAATCAGCTCCGCTTTTTTTTCACGAACGAGTGAAATTCGGTCGCGGCGAAAGGCTGACTAACAGGCACAGAGCAGGGGTTAGGAACCTGCGGCCCGCGTGAACATTTGATACGGCTCGCATCAGCATTTCCGTTACCCAATTTAGAGTACAAAATCACGTTGAAACGAAGCTCCATGATAAGCAGGTACTTAGGTAGGATGTAATAAGAAGCCTCCATCCCTCACAGTAAGATAAAAGTAGAATTTTAGGATATAATCAGTTGTTATTTGCGGCCCGCCAGTAATAATCCATAATTTATGCGGCCCGTGATAGTAAATAGGTTCCCACCCCTGGCATAGACCATTTTAAATCTTGAACGCAGCGCCTCAAAAAATCAAAATACATCAGTGTTGGTCTGCGCTGCTGTTGTGACCAAAGTGAAACCTGGATTTTGAAGAAGTTGAACTCACCACTGGTTTTTGCTGACTTAGTATTTACATAAATGCTTACGTAATGTAACTTGAAACAGGTTCTGAACAGGACCTTTATAAAATAATGGGCGTATTTTCCTATTACTCTTTCGTATATTCCACAAACCACTCAGCAGTACTTACTTCGTAACGTTGTCGGAAACGTCAAAAGGCTTGTGCGACCGCTGATCTGGTTTGGACTCCACGTGGTCGTCGTAGAATGAATCTTTGGAAGGATGCGTCTTACCAGTTTCTTATGAGAATAAAAAATTGTTAGCCCCCAAATAAAGCCGCGATGACGCACACTTATAAAGTACAGCGTTACGCGTGGCTGAGGTGATTGAAAAAATGACGAAAAGCGTGTATACTATCAGATTGAGAGCCAAATGACGCCAAGAACACGAATCTTGTGTTTCGCAAAACCAAGGTTTCAACTTGTACTTTCGCTCAGTTGGTGAATCACAAAACTGACTACTTCCTTGCCCTGCATATGATGGTGTAGATTGCGGTCAAAGGTACAAGTACGAGTATTACAAGCAAACATCGTGAAAGTATACATACAACTTTGTGCCTGAATTTCTTTTTCGCTGAGACATTCCGGTTATTTGTCTGAAATCGATTAAAATCTTTGTCATTTTTTCGTTTTAGGACATTTTTGTATGACTGAAAAAGGTATTATGACCGTATTGACATAATTTTTTCAGTCATTTAAAAAAAATTCCGTCAATGACCGAAAACAACCAGCTTTATTATTTTAGTATGTTTACGATTCGTAATGCATTGGTTCTAATAGCAACTTCCAAGAGCCGCCCTACAATATAGCAACAGCTCATTCACATACTTGACGGAACTTTAACGTGACTTGCAGCAACTTTGCTCTTGGCTGCGTCTGAAGCAGGAAGTCTTGCCCCCTTTGCAAGTTTATCCATTAGAATCGCCAAGTGTTTCTTCAACTGTGTAAAGAAAAAACAAATTACAAGTTTCCTGCAGACTAATCAGGGTAGATTTCTTGCAGAGCAGGGGTCACCAACCTTCTCGAAAATGCGAGCAATTTCTTGTGCACCGATTAATGTCAAGGGCAACTAGTTTGATACACACTTCTGAAATAAAAATTTTGCTCAATTTACCTTCAATTATTTTAGTATTGATATTCGTTAATGTTAAGACATTGATCATGCTAATGTTAATTTTAGAACAGGCCGGCGGGCGACCTACTTGGTCTTTGCGGGCGACCTGGTGCCCGCGGGCACCACGTTGGTGACACGTGTTGTAGAGCATACAGGTTACTACATTGTATAAGTTCGTACGAAAACCAACATGTCGCAACAATTGCTAACCCGGCTGTACCGGAACACAAATTGCAAAACTGGTGCCGATGAATACGAGATCGAGAAGTCGACAAGCCAATGATAAAGAAAGAGATGCGTCTGCAGTTAGTTGATTCCCCTCCGCCTCCCTTCCTTAGCATGTGATGACCCCAGTTTCCCATCTTCCGGTGTTCTTCCAGGAAGCCATGCAAACTTGACACACACGAGTCAGCCAAAGAACTTCTCGATTCAATGCTTTGAGCACTCCAGGTCGTATTTCATCACAACCTGCATCATTCAGTGCTTCGATAGCTGGGAAGAATTCGGTCGAAGCGATGGTATTTTGCACCCCTGAACGAACCCCTGTGTGTCTGATGGTCTGAGAGTCACTGGACTCAAAAGATCTTTGAAATACTCTCTCCGTCTACCAAGGATTTACAATTGCAGAATAAGACAACATTTTTGTCTTTGATAGTAACCTCAAGGTTACTTTTTGGCCATTATTCGCCACACCGAGTCGTTTCTGTTCACAGACCCGAGTAGAACACGATGTTACAATTGCAACGTGCATAGCGGGAACATTCGAAACAAGGACGATACGCTGTCTACGAAGGTCTTTCTTACATTCTTATTCACCAGGCCCTATCACTTTGTTTAGTAGGACCTCCTAGTCCTGTACGTTCTTGTAGGTCCTGTTGTTTTTTCCAGGCAAAAGTTGCAGACCACCAGTTGGTGATCGGTGGACAGGTCTGCACCCCTTTTGACACGAATGTGTAACAGTGATCGGAAATGAATTTCGGTACATCCGTTTCGGAAAACAACCTTTTGCGCAGGCAAGACTAGTATCAGCTAACATTCGTTTTTTAGGTCAATTTTTTGACTCATAGGCTGTTGCGCAAAATGAAATCCAACTTCATATTGTATGTTTCGACACTTCATATTGTTCAAGATTAAAGAAGATGACACGTACCTTTACTGTGTCAACAGGGAGTTCCAGACTGAGTTGACTGGTTGGTGTCACGTGATCTCGGGCTCCCGCACGTGACATCGACGTACGCAGCAAGGACGTTAAAGTGGTGTCCACCATTTCTTCCCAGCCCTGGATAACGTCATGTTGTAGGTTAAGCTAACATGAACCTGGAGTAAAGTTTAAAGACACACGTTCATCACGAAACCTGCATTACCAGCAGCTGAATGAAAATCTTTCTGCGTGAATCACTGCTAAAAAATTTCAGGACGGCGGAACAACTTGGAATCCGTCAAATACTACGCGCTTACTAAACAGAGATGAGACAGACAGAAATGGCTGCGGTAAATGTTGAAGGTGGCAAGCTTGTGGCCGATAGAGACGAACAGCGCCTAGCCATTTATCGTTGCCGATTTTCAAATACAAGTCTGCATATAACGACTTTGCGGCGGAGAGCGTCTTCTGCAAGGCCGTGGCTACAACTTTGACCTTCATCAAAGTGAAATCACGTAGTCCGTTGCGCGTCAGCATGTTAACAGCTCAGTGTATTTATTGCCGCGGCTTCGCATCGCACGATTTTATGGAGAATAGCAGCCGCGTAAATGTCTCAGCGATGAACAAACGCATGAGTGCTGCACGACAACCCGGCCTTTGTCGCCTGGTCATTTCCATAGTTGTCATTGCTAAAACTATATCAATAAACTCATTGGTGGTGCTTTGGATCTTGGTGCTCCTGCCACAAATTGTGCAATAGCTTCTCAAATTTTTTTTTATAAGGATTTGAAATAGACGTTTTTTCCTGTTTACACAAATTATTGCTGACCATTTCCCAAGTAACTTCACTATTCAAATCGAAAGTTTGAAAACTGTTTACGCTGATGGTTAATGCCAGTCTTTTTGGCGTTGCAAGAAATGTTTATCTTGGCGTGTTTTTCATTTATATAATGCAGGGGTGGGGAACCTGCGGNCCGCGTGAACATCTGATATGGCCCGCATCGGAATTTTCTTTATCCAAGTCAGAGTACAACATCGCGTCAAAACGAAGCTCCATGACAAGCAAGTAGATAGTACGTTAAGAGTAGTCACTCTTCCTCGTAGAGTAGTCACTCTTCCTAGTAGTTTCCTAGTACTCGTAGAGTAGTCACTCTTCCTCTTCCTACGTTAAGAGTAGTCACTCTTCCTAGTAGTCACTCTTCCTCGATAGTACGTTAAGAGTAGCCACTCTTCCTCGTTCCTCGGCCCGCCAGTGATAATGCACAATTCATGCGGCCCATGATAGTAAAAAGGTTCCCCACCCTTGATATAATGCAACACTGGCCAGTTATTGCCACTACTCGTGTACAGCACCTGGTAACACGTGATCATCGTAATGTGACGCTCAAAACAACCGGCGTGGAAACGTGGAAGTTTGTCGAATACGTTCCTCTGCGATGGTGGCGAAAAGTGATTGAACTAAGAAGGGAAAAAAGATTTTCAACTTACCAGACCATTTTTGCAGAACGTTTGCTCCACGCAGAGCATCGAAGTCAGTGTCATTTCTTCACCATCGGGCAACCCTCTCCAAAGTTTGGTTAAAAGCACCAATAACCGACAAGCGCTACTTAAACTGCTGCTGCATTTCCTCAATAGTTCTTCGTTTTCCATCATGGCATCTGCCACAGCCAGCAACTAAGAAGACAATACATGAGTTGACACAATGAACCCGCGGGGTTGGCTCACTTCCACAAAATACGCACAGTTAGAATTTACCAAACCGAATTCATTAATAACGAAAATTTGCAGTTCGAGTATTTGTGATTAGTACCACGACAAAAAAATAATTGTAAAATGGAGGCAGGCTTGGAGATATGTTTGGCAATGAACCGCGTGCAACCATCGCGATGCGGTGAACAATCCCAATGCTATCATGAAAAGAACAGTTTATTGATAAGTCAAGCTTCAAACAAATATCAAAATAACTTGTAACATGAGCGGAACTCGCAATGGCAACCGCTCAAGAGATTGGATGTGAGGCAAGTCAGGCAAGATAAAGTCGCACTGAGATCTCTTGTTGAGTTGAGTAAGAGTTATTTCACACAGCACTAGTCATTATGAACCAATNACTTTCGTTTACAACCAAAGAAGTCAAAAGCATGCTTGAGCACTTAATGCTAGCGAAGAGCAACCTCCTACTTCAACTTTAGATTCGACGATTATCTCATCCGACCTACAGCGATGAAAGCGAAAATGAATAAAACAATTATCATTTCGCACATTTGCATACCAAGTATTGTGCCCAGACTAAACACTCTGCAAGGGTTTACCTACCTGAGTGTGTGTTCCTTCCAAGAGGGTGTCCAGGCAATTCAGCGGTGCTGGAGTTTTGTCTTTGAAGCGGGCCAGCAGTCTGCGCTGTATCGCTCGGTACTGATGAGCTCGCTGTTCCAATAAACGTCGGATTTCTTCGCGTGCCACACGAAGCTGAAAAACAACGAACAGTGGCGTTAAAAACCGGACAGTAGGAACGAGCAAAACATCTTTCGAGCTTTCACTCCATCTCGTCAGAATCCAGCTTTAACACATGTAAAAAGAATCATTGCATTTTTACAATCAGTGACTAATCCGAACAAAGATGGGTATGTTACTCTAGTCTTGATATAGATTGTACTGTAAATATCCGATAGCCATATATCCTGCCTTTCCTGATGCCAAATAGATAACAAAGCAGCTTCCAATCCACGAGCTCACCTTCGGTATAGTACTTTAATGATTAAATCAGCTGCACCGTAACTGTGGTCCAAAGATCAAAGCGTCAGAAAAAAACAGTACTGTACTTGAAAGTGCTCATCAACAAGCAACGCCAGTTCACCCAAGCCGGGTTGGTCCTGAACGGTTAATCGCACGTCGGGCTGCATGGTGGTGACCCTGCGCACCAGCTCACTGGTGATCAGCCACAGACCTTCGTACGCGTCGCTCTGCACCCGGTAGCGATCTGTCGAAACATGATAAGCGATGTTGCTACGATCACTGAATAGAGAATAGAAACCATGCGACAACATTATTACAAGCGCTAGCTTTGCAGCAAGCCGTTTGAGGAATCTCCTGCCTGATGCTTACATCTTCTTGCGATGATTCAAGCTTGCACTTATCATTTCTAGCAATTATAGTCTTAAGTCACAGCAGTGACCCACACCAAGCCAATTAATTGTACAAATAGATTATATCTGAATAAGGACTGAAGATGTGAAACACACGAAACAAGTTTCCTTGTGCAAATAAAATGCGATTAATTGGCTTGGTCTGGGTCACTGCTGTGACTTTATTGCTAGAACCACGCGAATACGCTTGAGGTATGATAGAGTGGTCGTTTCACAAATCTCACCGATAATAACAGCAGATTATTTTGCAGAAGCATTACTCACAACCCCGGTCATATAATGGGGAACGCCTACTTGGCGAACTATAGCTCGAAACCACATCGATAGTGACCTTTGGCCGTCTGTTTGTAACTTAAGAATAAAAAGAAACACATAACAACTCACTTGATGACTTTGATGTAAGAATTGTCGTTACGATTCCATCAAAATACTCAAAAGCAATGCAGTTCGGGCCGCTGGTATCGCACACGAAATCTATAACAAGAAAACAGGATTTCGCACAAAGAGTTCAACAACACACCAGCATGAAAAGTGTGTAGCACCGAATGCGCGCATATGTTTGTAAATCATAACTGTGCTGCTGTCTCATAACACTTATACTACTATGCTATGGGAATGAATCTGGGGTTAGCAGAGTTTGTAAATAGCTGCGCTGCAAAACTTCACTTTTGCGCGGATATCAGTTAAATGTTATTCTCAAAAATTTTTTTCCAGTCGTTTGCTGGAGATTGTTGTAACAGAAATGAGCTACAACATGCTGCGATTATGGCAGGGACAAGATCGTTTTAAGGTAAGTTTTATTATAAAACCTTTTTGCAGGTGTAGCCAGTCTTGGAGTGCTGCAGTGTCATCAACACCAAAGATATTTAAACCACATTAAGGTGAACTTGTTTCAATCTGCATTAATACTTGCGTTGCAATGTGGCAGTGGCAGAATCTCTACGAGATGATGATTTATTTGAGAAATTTTCCAAAGCGACCCTGGGGAAGAGTTAGAATCACCGATTTGTCTGGTCACCAGCAGACCACACTTCGCATCCCCTAGATCAGGGGTCGACCTCCCCATGGAGTGCATGCTCTGACGGTTCTGGATGATGAGACGATTAAATTGCTGTCTAACACCTGCTCCGAGATCTTGTGCGGCCAAGCAGTGGATATAAAGAACTGACTCCAACGATGCAGAAGGGGTGGATAGCCTAATTACTATCAAGGGTCATATATGTTGTGGAATATCAGGGGCTAGCTAACCACTGAAAATTCAGATCTTATCGTTTGATGAAAAATACAACCAGGAACAAATGTTTTTTTATTACGCCGCAAATCCAGCACGTTTTTTTTTTTTTATTTAATACGCAAATCCAGCAAAATTTGGCAACGAAAATTCTGACGCGCAAGCCACATTAAATGGTAACGCGAGCCGTGTGCGGCCTGCTGGACGCAGGCTCCCAACCCCTGCTCTAGATTGTCCAAAGAAATCCGTGGCCAGTATGATGAGGCTAGGTTCAGTTTCAGGGACAGCCGGAGTGGAACCTGGCTATCGGACCCTCATACTTTCCTTGCATGGTTGAAGAGCTCAGATCACCCTCAGAAGACGATTTGATCCGCAGCTGAAGCCCTGCCAGGCGTCACTGCTTGGGCCAGAGTGGACCTGGGTTTCATGATGGCTAAAGTTATTCCTGTTTCCCCCCAAACTGTAGTCCTATCCTGTTGCATGCAGGCGTCACGGAGCAGTGTGCCCAACTTTGGGGACAAATACAGTTGTGGCCACGGCGTTACCTGAAGCTGTCCCGTTTACGCTCCGTGTTTTCTTTACGTCAAAATTAATTCGGCTTCAAATTTTTAACACACAGCTGGATGTTTGGGTATCGAGTGCGTCACAATTCTTATGAAATAATTAGAGCGTAAGGAATTCCTTCGTCTGTTGATTTTCTTATGACACAGTTCACTGCACTTCCAGCATTAAAAAGGACATGCACTTCACCCTCGCTATAACTAATACGTCATTTTCATTTGCTACAAACGATATACGACGCAGCGGCATGACGGCATAGCTGTATGTGAACGCAAAATGCCGAAAGCCGTTAAGTCTGGTAGATAAGCTCAAGAAAATCACTGAAAATAACGATTGAAAAATCACCATTTTATATCTTTATTTCGTGCAAAAACGTTCTATTTTTTTGATGACATGTTCGAGAATGTACAGTATATATCCTTAGTTTCATTGCACAGTATCAAAAAGCATTAAATAAATCGCTCATATCCCCCTAATTTGTAGGTTTCATTGTTAATAGTCATTTGTCAGGGGCTGATGAGAGCAGCTGCAGGATGCGAATAGGCTTCGGATATCATACCTGCAAGTAGAGAAACCGTAGTACCATAGTATCAGCCATCTAACTTAGCATTTCACGCCAATCTTATTAAAGCAAAGCAGGTTCAACTGATCGAAAAAAGATCGCGCCTGGTCGCTCGCTGCTCCACATGCAAGCCGTATATTCCACAGGTCAAAATCTGACGAATGGTTCATAAACGAAGCCTCAGTGCAGGTCTTCTAACAAGACAGACGTCACGCATTTCTGCGTTGGGACAAGACAGTCAAGACTCCTAACAAGGTTCGATGTTTCTTGGACTATTACAGTCGCTGACTAACACAGACCACTTGTGGCCGAACAATGCGGGCATGAGGGATGAAACAGACAGAGACCTTCACGAACTCGACTTTTGATTCTAATTAGGACACAAAACGTTATTACGTTTCATGAAACTACAGACAAACAACCGCACCTGGGAAAAGTTCCATTAAATTGATGCACGGCTTGTTGCATTCCAACGTCACGCGATGCTCCATCTTCTTGACCGGCGACGCAGACCTGGCCACCAGTGACAAGGGCAGCAAGACGCTGGTGGTGACAACCCGCGGTGCACCTGGACACCAGAATTGCTAGCGTTTGTGATTTAAGTGACAATCACGACGACGGCATTTCGTAAACGCAATTGGAGAAGCTTTATTCTGTGGCCATGTAGATAATCTTCACAGCAACTCTCCTCTGCATCTCTAACAAAAACGACCGCCAGCACACAGAGGAATACTCGTGAAAAAGCGCTACCCTCCGTCTTGGGCTTGGTTGACTGACGCGTCAACCTATCCCGGTTTTGAAATTCGAAACGAAGACAACCGAACAGGAAAAGGATAAGTATACAAAATGCATTCCTGGGTGAAATTACGCAATATGAGTTTACTGGTCAACATATTGCAAAGGTTTGCTGTTATTACCGGACGCTTGTTGGTAATGCACAGTGACATCTTGATAAAGACTTGATGGCGGATAAGGGTCTTCCAGGAAAAACGAACATCTGATCAATGGAACAGGGTCGCTGTCCGCTGAAAAACATACAAGTTTAATCAGAAAAAAATGCAGCGGTAAATAAGCGTCTGCTGATGGAGTGGTTTTGTGCACAGAAGTGAATCGTGTCGAATTTAATGAACAAAGTTTGTTCCAACAACCCCCCCCCACGTCGCCCAATCTGATGTGCGGAAAGTCTGATGAAACGCAAAGAACACAAAATCATCAACAGCAGAACTTACACAGGGCTTGGATAGACAGTTGCTCGACATTTGACTTGATCGGTTTGCAACTTTCCACTGACAACTGCACACTAGTGACGCGCCGGGAAGCTTTCAACAAGACCTGAAAAAAACACGACGCGGTTCCAACTTACATAATTCCGGGATCTGCTTCGTCCGCAACAAAACCACGGCACCAAGCTGTATTTTGACGGCATATTGCAACGCATACGGACGTTACGTTAACCACCGATGGTCAGCTCGAGTTGCAAGCAAACTGTCTTCTCTACACACGCACTATAGTAATGTTTTCGACATGGAAATCATTTCAATCGTTGGGCGCAGAACTTCGTTTGACGTCATGAGCGACAACAATTTAGCGCTGCGGTCTTTGTGAGTCAAAGCCACAGAAGTCAGTTTTACTGTAGCAAACAAGTATTTCGCACTTTATGGTGATTTCACGAATAATTTGAGATTTGTACTTCTGAGCGTGTGCGAAAAATCGTTATCTAACAAGAACAGTGTTGCAGTGGCAAGGGCCCGTTTAACTGAAACCGTTTCAAGGTACAACGTTTGACCGCGATAAGAGCTTTCTAGCAGATTTGGCCCTGGGGATGGACGACTGCCATCAAAACTGAAAAAGAAGGAAATTTTTTTCACGCAAGCAACTAATTGAGATGTTAAAAACATATAATTACAGGACAAAATTATCTGAAGGAATTTAAAAAAACACCGTGGTTGTGAAACACTTTATTCCAGCAGAGAAAAATTCCAAGCTGAACTTACCTGCACTGTGATTGAAGGTATGTCCGCGGCAAGAGCGGGAGATTCAAGGGTTGCCACCTAAATTTTAAACAAATGAACAACAAACGAAGTTTTGCATTTAAAAAGATAACCGCCTAATGCTGCAAACACTTGCACTAGTATTAGCCAGCATTAAAATAGGAAAACAATAGATACGCATGTTTTCAAATAATCTAAAGCTTTGTATTTCTCAGCATCAGTTTCGTGCTATGAATATGTGCGTCACGGCCAGCCAATAAAGATTAGTATTGTACAGTGGGTTCGATGTTCTTTCTTTGTTTATTCACAACGGCGGAATCCACAAGCGATCCTTTCAGATCGACGGGTGGTGTTCACTGCTGTCCTACACCCTCAAAACTATAGGAGTAGCTCAACAGCCGACTTACGGATCGTTTATCCAAGTCACCCGGTACTTCCACGTTTAGTGCAAGATCTTCCGTACTCTTCTCCACAAGTATGTCGCTTCCTGTTGAAAGTTGCAAAACAGGAGGATTGCTTCAAATTTTCGATTTGAAGAAGCACCAAAAAGGGTTAATTGAATCAGATAGTATGGAAACAGACTACATATAACAGTGGTTTGATAACTGAATGACATAACGGAAAATTACCTCAACAATTTTCGACCACATTGACTTTAAACAGATTTACTATACACAGTGATTAATGTGATGTTTGCGGTTACCTCAAAATATTTTTGGGCGCTGGCAAGGTATTCTATCTGCTCAAGAAAATGTAAACGCAACTAGCGAAGAACGCCGTTATTTAACAATTCAGTTTATAAGACCATCTCACCTTTGGTCGCATGCAGCTCGGCAATTTTACCATTTAATTGGCACAGTCTAGAATCTAATGTATCTACATTCATTTCACGTTGCTTGGACCGGGGAAGGCTGAACATCACGGGAGCAGTTCCCAAGTAGCAGCACGAGACTTTGCAAGTATCGGTGATCAACACCAGCATACCAGCGATGTCACTGAAGAGCACAAAATTTAGAGCTTATAAAATATGCATCTCAGAGTTGTAATTAAGAACGTTTGTTGCTCTCTTGAGCTGGCAAAGATAAGGCGAGTTTACATTTAATGCTCACGACAAGTGAAAACAAATAGGGTTGTAGGGGAATAGACCGAACGGTTTGAAGAGAACTTTAATCAGTGCTAAGAACCAAAGACAACATCATGGTCCTCATTTCCCTAGAAACAAGGTTAAAACCCCCAGTACTACAAGCAAATCAGCAGCAACATAAATTCAACCAAAACCATCATTCTAAAAATCCCAGTAAATTCTTTTGGCGCTGGGTCTAGGTCCAAATGGCAACAGAGTTCTCTTTATTCATTTTCGTGCCACTTAAAACCAAAGACGTACTAACTAATGCAACGTCTGCGGTCAGAAATGCTTACAACAGCAGTCTAGGTGCTTGTTTCACGGTAAAAGCTTTAAAATCCTCAAATTACAAGTCTGTTACTATACAACAGTCCTTGCGCACAACCAAAACAGCGGTCAGTCTACATTTATGCCGTAGGACATCACTTCTTGCGAAATTTACCTCGAGTTCTACCTGGTGTGTGGTGAGGTAATTATTGCATCGCTAACAAAGGAAAAAAGCTTATGATTATGTTTCAATTTGAAAATTATCAAGTTATAATTCTACCAGCACGTCCGGTTGTTCAAAAACCAAACAAGGTTCACGACTGGTAATCACATCACGAACCCCCGTCACAGGCAATCCACAGCTTCATAAAAGAAACACGACACATTCGCCAAACTTAGCTAGCGTTGCAAACACAATCGTAAAACATTTGTCACCGAGAAGGTTGTGGAGCGGATAAAAGGATGCCAACCAAACTTTCGACTGCTAGCTCGGACGTTTCAGTAAGTGCTTCAGCACAAGAATATACAGTTTTTACTGCTCAAAGAGGGGGCAAAGCCAAACCTGGTTAAAACAACGGCTGCGAATCTAATTCAATAGGCGAGGAGAAACGGTTCCTGTAGAAAAGCACGAGCGGAAAAAGCACAATGGTAAGCAAAAATAAACGTCTCATATTTGAGTACATGTTCGCCAGACTTCCACATTTTATTGACGATGTCATGCCGAAGATTCCACATTGCAGAAAGACGACGCAAAGAACTACGGATGACGGAAATCAGCTTCAAGCAACTTGGAGAGGGGTACGTATTGCTTTGTGACGAGGTTTTAAGGCAGAAGTTACGAAAATATCGTCCGTTCTGTCGCATTAAGCAAAATGATAGCGCAAAACATAACCTCTACTTCTCAGTTGCATTGATTGCTTCATGACTTCTCATGCAGTATACTCAGTGGACTCACGATATGCCCGCAACGCTTCCCCATTGACTTTTCCAGTTTTTTTGGCTCATTTGACATAGAATGACCCGTTTGGTTTTTAGGGGATTCCCGCAAGTGGAGACTGCACTTTTCGGNCGCTACACATCTGGGGAGGCGAATGGGGACGCCGACCTTGCTATATTAGTGATTGGGAACTGGAACATCACTTCCCTTAGAGCGAAAGAGCAAGAACTCGTTTAAGTAGAGACAAACGACATTCCTCATATGTTGTTGGCATATCTTCGACGAAGACCCGGGGTTCTAATAGTGAAGCTGGGCGGAAACTCATCTACTCTGTCGTTGAGCTAGCAAAATCCAACAGTTTACCTAGGATGGGGGTATTCTAAGAACATAGCTAGCAAACTGTGTTAATGAATGGATCGCACTGGGAGGAATGGTGTGCTGTTCAGGCTGAAAGCCTCCTCCGTTGGATACAAGTATTCCGCTCAACACAAGCGCACAGTACTCGGGATTCTTGGAGGGAACTGGTGATGCCTTGTGAAGGCTTTAAGCTAACGAATCTACGAACCTTTTGGCAGACTTTAATTACACGTTGGAAACGATGCAGGGGTATAGAAGGGTTTGATGAGATGACATAGCCATGCTGACCTATGCATCATAGCACTTTTTCCAACACGGAGATTTGCTTTAAGTACATCTGGTGCAGAAATTAATTGGGTTAACGGCCACTGGTTGATTTCTGCAACGTTTCAGTTGGTTTATTCTAACAACTCTCGCAACTCGAGAAAGTATACGACCAGGTTGCTCGAGAAACGCTTTGGGGAATTTGCCAGAGTACAGTGTTGACGACCACCTGTTAAGTCATTGTATTGCTGCTCAGAGGTTGGTGGCCGTGTCAGTGGAGTTGAATAAAAACAGGTTCAGCGTGGGTGTTTCACTCCGACGAGGGTGTGTGCTGTCATCACTTCTCTTCATGGTTTGTATCAGCCATGTCCAACCCGCGGCCCGCAATGGTCCCAGTCGAAGGTTTTGTGCGACCTGGTAAGCTTTTCATTATCGTGCATGTACAATACATGACAGCCTATCTTTATTTTCATAATATCAAAATTTGAAATTTTCGACGCAATGGTCCATACTGCCTGATTATCATATACTACGCTCTGGTGGAAGAGTTCTGCAATCCACTGACAATTCGGTGCAAAAGTGATTTCTAGTTTTCTCATCTCCACTCGTGTGTTCCTCTACACTAAACGGAAACAGCATGCCCTTTCTGTTCCATTAGCACGAAATTAGCCTATGGCAACACAGTTTGGGAGTGATGAAAAGCACCATACAGTCATACCATTGTGGCTAGTATGCCAATGCTCTCAGTAGCTTTAACCTAAACTTTGGTTTGCTACAGTGAAAGTGCGTGGCTCTCACGAAGATAGTCACAGAGTTTCGGCCCAGAAAGGCATTTCGGTTGGGCATGGTTGGTCTATATCAGCTATGTCCAACCTAATGGCTTACTGAGCCAAAAACTACATCACTATCTTGACCTGGGCCGCCCACTGAATGACATATTATCGAGGGTCGCCCATTGAATGGCTTACTTTGATCTTAGCAAACTAAATTTAGCTTTAACGAATATACTGAAAGTTTTGGAATCCTATATGCAACGGTAACAGATGTGACAAAGTGGCACTGAAGAGCACTTGCCTCAAAAATGTCAAATTCAAGATTATCAAAACATGAACAGGATGTCAGTGTGTAGGATACTTTTACTACAGCGAAAACTAAACTGGGCCACAAAACCCTCGACTGGGCCGCATGCGGCCCGCGGGTTGGACATAGCTGGTCTATATGAGCTGGATAGACAATTACAGCCGAGGCCACTGGAGTATTACTGTTGGAAGCTGCGGGACCAACTTACTTTTTGCGGACCATTTGATGCTGTCTGCATCCTCTGAACAGGCACTTGATCGGTTTGTAGCTGCGTGCGACCAAGCCGGAATAAAAATCAGCAGTAAAAAGGTTGAGGTATTATGTTTCTCGAGAAACCGAAGTCAATGTATGTGAGTAGTAAGCGGCAATACACTACAGTTGGTTGAGGCGTTCAATCACCTCGGGTAAGTATTCACAAATAATGGAAGACAGAAGGAACAAGCTGATACACGGATTAGTGAGCAAAACGTAGTTCTGCGTGAGCTTTATCGCTTCGTGATCACTAAACGGCAGCTTTCAAACAACACACAGCTTCAAGTTATAATGTCAGTCTTTGTTCCTATCCTCATTTATGTTCATGAATTTTGAGTAATGTCTGAAACGATGTTAGGTCAACTACAAGCGGCAGAGATGGAATTTTTGCGATTAGTTCACGGCGTGACATTCCGTGAGAACAGCTGTGAGATTCATAAAAATTTCACCCTGAATGTCGCCAACTTATCCTCCGAATGCAGAGAGATCCTTACCAGCGACCAGAATGCCCCGAGAAAGATTGGCGGGCAACNAATGCTGGCTACACCACGGAAAAGTGACCCAGAGGTCGACCAAAGAACAGGTGGTATGCTTAACATCTCCGACCTTGTTTGGTCCCGTCTTGGGTGTGGAACTAGCAGGGTCATCAGAGGTTGCTGAAAAGCCTGAGGCGTTTCGAGATCTCTTAGGACTGTTTTTCTGGCAAACCTCCCTAGAGGAAATCCGAGTGGAAAGTGCGTGAGCTTTAAGGAAACAAATATTTATAACCTTCCAGTTTTGTGTCAGCGCCTCCAGCGGCTGTTTAAATGACTCTCTGTTGCACAAAAATCATCCGGTAACTATGCAGAAAATCGTGGCAGTCGTTAAAGACAACCATTGGAAGCATTCTTGTTCACAGGGAAACTCACTTGCTCATTGACTGAACTATTGTAACGGTCGTTTGACGTTCAATCCTTACCTGAAGGTCCCGATGCTGACACTGATGGGCACAACGTCTAATTTGGCAGCCCACGTCAGCTTAACATCTTCGTAGACGAGAAGTTGCTGTGAGTTGGTGCAAATAAGTGACTGAACTGTACGGCTCTCATTCAATACTGATGCGCGAAAGCAAGAGACGCTGCACTCAAACTTCTTCATAAATCTCAGATCCCCGGATTCCTCGATACAAAAGAGCGACCGTTCTCCTGCAACGAGATTGGACATGGATTTTTTTTCTCGTTATCAACAGTGCTTCTTACTGTAGCCCGGAACTTTCGAGTAACGTTCCGTAATTCCAGTCACAAAAAAAAGTATTTGGCTAAACGCAAGAAGATTTTTTAAAAATCAACATAGTTGTTTGTGGCATCTATGCAATTGAATTTGCGTTTACGGGTCTGATTCTATAAGACGTTGATGAGCGCTTATATACGCGCGAGCTTCGATTACACAATAAATTATAATCTTGGTTCTAACAAATACGCCAGGAAGCTCCAAATTAGCGTTGGCGCCAAGCCTCTTCACGCCTCTCATCAGAGCTTTGTTTTTATTGTTGAAAACAACACTTGTTCCCGAGGCGGAAAATTTTTGTTTTCAACACAATTTTCTCCGAAACAGTCAAGACATTTTCATCATTAAAATTGACCGCTGCCGATAGAGTTTTGCCTGGCGTTGACTTTTTGTTGAAAACAAAATGAACTGACAATTTTTTTTCTCTTTTCTGGCAGCACTTATTTTTACGACAGCTTTGGCAATTTTTACACAGCTCCAGAAAACACAACGTCGCGTCATCACCAAGAACAATATTGCTCTACCACCAACTTGAAAAGAAAGAGCTCATATTAGCATCCAAACACTCTTACCGCAGTGAAAACACGCCTGAACGAAAAAATCATTTCTTCACCCCAACACTACAATAAACAAAAACTACAAGCAATTGGATGCTTACGTGGGGGTTCTACTTCATGAAAATGAATTTGTTTTAATTTCAATTTTCTTGGTTCCAGCCAAGTGTAAAACATAAAAAGGTTGATGATAGCAAGCACACGTTTGAAAACGTGTACACGAAAGCGACTGAATGTTCACAATTCGTAATAAAACAAGAGCATATTTGCAAACAGTAACAAGCACTGAGAGTTGAGAAAAACTCAGTACAGTCGGCTCTGATGTAGAAACTTATATCAGACGGTCTTCTGGTAAATCCTGCTTTATGCCAACTAAAGACATCAATAACAGAAATGTTCTAAACCTCTGAAATCTCCAGAATCCCAATCTGTGATGAAACCATCTTTAGTGGTTGTAATCTAGAAGCCAAAGCGTTGCTAGCAAAACTGTGGATTATGTTTCTGTATCCGTGCAACTCTGAAAACTTTACTGAAACATCACACCTGGCATCGAGACGATTGCCTTAACCCCAAGACTGCAAAGCTCAGCGATAATGCAATTGATTGTGTAATTGTTTCCACATTCCAAAAATTTTTACGCAGTGATATTGCATGATACAGATCTGCTCTAATAACACCTTACCCAGAACCACAATGACCGACTTCTCGTTCTGCTCCAAAATAGCAATATCTAAAGCGAATTCCCCAATGTTCAGATTCCAGTCAACCTGCAGCAGATTTAAATAACAAGAGATTTTATAAAACAATCTAAACGTTTACGTAGCAACGATGGGGAAAATAAAACAAGAAATCTCACAGTGATTTTCTTCCCACCAGACTGACTTTCTTCTTTCTTGCTTGACTGTGATGACACGGCCAACACTTGGTAGCTGAACAATATTGAATTTAAGAAACGCTGATGTTCATTTCACGGTAAGGTATATTACTATACAAGCTGCTTTCGAAAACGTCTGAAATAAGCAAATGACTTCACTAAACGATAGCAAGGTTTTTTCGCGGTGAGCTTAAAGGTGTTTTCCAAAGAGTAACGAAAGGCAAGAGAAGTGGCGGAACAAACATAGCAAAGTGAGTGCAATCAAAACATAGTTGTATCAAAAACTTGCGTTTTTTAAAGAATTCTTTCAAATGGTTCAAAGAATTTCGGCCGACCGACGATAAACTGAAACCAAACACAAAAACAATAGCCGTTGCGAGTTGACGGATGAAATTCATTTTAATGCTTCCGTCGGATTCTGGTTAGCCGACCATGACGTGTTGAACGGCAAAGATCATAAACGCTGTCGTTTCCGAGGGTTTCTGTGTTTTGCGCATGTCAATCATGCAAATATGGCCTGGCGTTGCAAACTTGACCGCTGTACAGGACACTCAATAAAATCAATCGTTTTCGCTGCTAGTTGGGTTACAACGAACGCCCAAACACAAGTTTCGTACTGAAAGAGACCACAGCACTCGCGTTAATGCTACTTGACATGTACGGAAATAAGTCTATCATACCTGTAAGACTCAACGAAAAGACTGGACGAAACAGTGACAAACGAATCCGTGCGACAGTTGTAGGCTAGCGGTCCGGGAAGTAAGAAGCCGGGAAGGAATCGTGAAAATGCGAAAGATTCATGCTCAAAAATGGACAAGGCGCCGTCTATCGATTGTACGCATATCAAATCCCGATCTGACAAGAAGCAGTAAAATCGCAAAATGAATGCTATATTTTAAAATGAAGTATTTGTATGAATGAAGTCACAAATAATGGATTTTTCAGTTGAGTTATTAAAAATACCGTTGCAACAAACAACTAAATTCGCCTCTTTAATATAAAATTGAGTTAATGACGCTGCTTTATTAATGAAGAGCCACTTTTGAATATTTTGATTTTTGATAAATCGAAAAGCCAAATTATCAGAACTTTTGCATAAACCCCACAATAGTGGGAGATTCAATGAGGTTTCCAATACACTCCAAGACTGAAGAAAGACAATTGATTAACTAACTAAATGTGATCGATGAAGAGCAGTGTCTACAATGCATTCAAATCTCTCACAATTCAAAAAAGCAAATAAATTTTTCTTTGGAGCAGGGGTTCTCAACCGGGGGTGAATTTACCCATTGGGGTACATTTTTCCTATTCTGAGTGTAAATTTAATGATGCGGAAGTTACAATACTTTGTTTTTTTTCTACAGCGCTAGTGAGTAAACAAAAAACAGGGGGTAAATTCTATGTTAGGAAGCTGGTCAGGGGTAAACGGGAGAAAAAAGGTTGAGAACCCCTGCTTTAGAGGGTCTGCATGACACTAAAGAGCATTGCAAATAAAAAAATAAAATTTACTTTAACCATTACCATCTGCAGTTAGCCAGAAACATTATAATCGCACAGCAGTTTGTTCTTTCTCAACCAGTGCTGCATTTACAGTAGTTCGAACCCCACTAGCAGCAAAACAACTTTTGCGTATTCCAGTACCTATTGTGTAAATTCGCGTATCTACAACCCGTACTGTTTTCCACCCACAAGCGCTTCTCTCTAATAAGAACAGCATAATTCTTCAGTGAAATTTGAACAACTTCACAACAAAGGACCCTCCTATAGAAGGAAGCTGATGTTACTTTCAGAAATTACGGTCCAATAAGCTTTCTTAATCAGGATCTTTGACATTCCAACAAAAACAATATTTCTGAGTTCTGATTGAGATTTCCCTGTTTTTGCCGTATATTACTATGTAAGCACACAACCCAGATACAAGTACACTGCACAGGTAACCAACGACACAACACATTATTGGCGTAACAACTCATGAGGATAGGCACCAACGACAAATTCATGAGTAGGGGACGTGTAGGACCCATGAAACGGATTTTTTCAAACAAGCGTAGAACCTTGATTCTCTAGCAAGTTTCTGAAATTTTGCCCAGTTGAACGTTTATGGACCACATTTGTTAATTCCAAGTTTTAGAAAAATCAATGAATGTTTAGTATAGTTTTTTTACGTTTAAATTTTTTTTCATTTTTGTTCCGCAGATCCCACCCCAGTGGGACCTTCAGAACACCCCACAGGCACCCATGGAACATTTCCTTATTATAAATAATAAACAACAATTATCTCGGTGATGCTTGTAAAATATTTTGAGTATGCTCTGTCGTTGTTAAAAATAACCTGGATCAGAAAAAAATCAGTTCACATTGGCTAAAGTTTTTTCATTTTGTATAAATATATAAAAGTTTATCGTACATACATGAAAAATGTGAACTGTTGAGTGCTTTTGCCGATGCTATTTCGCAATATGAAATTACGTTTGAACAAAATTCTATCCGGATCATATAATTTTTTATAGTTTAGTTGTAAATCTAATTTATTGGGTAATCTAATAGGATAAACTCATAATTTTCATTAAAAATATATTATACGTCGGAGCCATTGTGTAATATCAATACATGTAGGGAGTATCTGTAGTGTTTACCCTACTTTCATCTCATATCCAGATCATTCCTGGTGAAACTTACAAGCGATTGTTCAAGATATTCTAATTTTTGAAAAGAGCTTTAAATTATGACGACCAAAGACCAAGTTCATGTTAAGCTTGTTTATTCTGCCTTTCTTAAGCTGAGTATGCTATGTCGCTTTGTAAATTCTCTCAGCAAATCCTGTAGGCTGCTGCAATAGTTTCTGCTCCCATGATTTTCGAATGTTCTTATGCTTAGCTTTGACATGTTGAAATGTAAAGAGATGCGCTTTCTTTTTGTTCGATGCACACATTAATTTTGATAATAAACCACATGGTCCTTTAGAGCAGGGTTTCTCAAACTTTTGGTGTTATGGAGCCCATGAAGAGATTGACCATAATTTACGGAGCCCCACAATAAATTTCAAAAAATAAAAACATAAGCAAACAAACAGCTCGCGGAGCCCCGAGGTTTCTCTCGCGGAGCCCTGGGGCTCTGTATGGAGCACTTTGAGAACCCCTGCTTTAGAGCACATTCCTCATCTCTGGTGACCTAGACACCTGCACAAAGGATACTTTATGACTTTATGTTAACCTTACTTAAAGCTAAAACCTCAATAAATGAAACTTAGTTACCTAAAATATGAGCACAGATTTCTTCGAAATCATCTCCTAATTACTCTGAGTAAAAGTTTTAAATCGGGTGTAACGACGGAAGGGTGGCCAGTGGAATATCTCTTGTTTGCCACTTGTCTCAAGATCAACAGTTTTTTACATCATAAAAGGCTTTATTTCAGTTGTTCACAGTAAACAAACCTCTGTTCGTCTTTCTTTTAAATTCAGCATCATTTGCAATAAGAAATTACAAATTGAGAGACCAATGGAACACCATTGTTCCATGGGTCCCATCTTTAGCCATATTTGAAAAAGTGTACGATTCTACACTGCATCTCAAACCTATCATCACAATTTTCTCAGACACATTTCTTTGACTGCTAACATATCCTGTGAAACGTTTGGAACTTTCTACATTGCAATTATGATAGGCAAACCAATTGCTAAACATTTGCAAAATATTTTATTTTGATGCCTCAAAAACAAAAACTGCTTAAAATTTTTTCTGGTCAACGCAGCTTCTTCTTGTTGACAGACAACACTGTTGTCCACAAATGCAATATTCACAACCAGATAGCAAAAACAATAAGGCTAATAACTGGGGAGTAATTTAAATGGTTCTTCGGTCCCTGTGTTTCAAGGGTCCTGCACTTCCCCTATATGCAACGCCCAGAGACTACTAACGCATCTTGTCATATCGCAGTTGTGAAGCTTAGGTTTGACTCATGCTACTAGAAATAGCAATTGGGACCCCTAAATTATGTGCCAGTGGCATGATCACCATTACTCATCTCTCATGACGTCACTTAACCAACAAAGAGGAAGCAACAGTATGCATTTTTCACAAAACTTTATGCATGGGTGAATGGTTATGGGGGTCTGGCATTGATTTTTTTCAAGAGAATGACCAAGGAATGAAGAAATAAAGACCACGTTGCCATATAAGAAACTGTCATTGGAAAAACACTAATCTCAGCAAACAGTACTATCTTGCAATCTAATAATTTTTCCAGGGGTCAAACAAAATTCATATCTTGAGTTCACAACGTTAGAACAATGACAATCAAAAGGAGGAAAAGTAAATTTCCAAAATCTGGAAAAAAACTTTGGAAACCTTTTCAAAAGGATCCATGACCAGTGTTAAAGTTCACATATTTTCAATCATGAAACCTTCATGTATATGAAGGCCATAACTGATTTGTTATATGTCAAGATCAGGTTTCGTGCAACTAATTCCAGGGTGAATGATTCATTGGAAATCATTACTGAAGGCCTCCAAGACCTGCAATGCATGAAATGTGCCATTTGTTGCAAAGAAACCTATGAAACTATTAGAACTGGTCTATTTCAAGTTAGACTTGGATCCAACAGTTAGTCAATTTATAAATAGACAGCAAGTAAAGCAGACACAATCTTCCAGCACATTAACAACCTCACAACAACACTGCCATGCCACAAAACTATGCATCTACAAGAAATAACCAATGGCACATGAAAAAATAATAAGGAAACTAAATAAAAAAAACAAAGGGTAGTAATTACTTTGTATCTGTCCAAATGGACCAATCACCATGTTGGCAGCTGTTCTTTCAAGCTTGTGCTGATAAATTTTTTCCAATTTGTATTGATATCCATGATCAACTGCACCTTCACTAACAAAAATTTTGTAGACCACAAGTGAACGAGGGTGCAAAATTGCCAGATGAAGATCAGCAGAAACTCTGAATTCAAAACATGACAAATTATTAAAAACTACATTTTTCTTCTTAATCCTTTTATTCCATGTATGGCTATACTGCAGAACTTGCAGTAACGAACATGCTTATAATTTCGGCAAACCTTGAGCTGAATGAACACTTCTACTCTAGTTCAAACCACAAAATCCTGAGGTATACTCATTAAACCTAGCATAATGCTAGGAGCAAAAACCCAATAGTTATGCTTTGTACTAAAAACCAACACAAAGCCAGATTGAATAAGTTGAAGTTTGAACCAAAGTGCAATAAGCACATTATTCAGGTGTTTTTTTTACAGGTGGTTAAATTGACCGATGACAGTGAGGCTTGTTTTGAGGAAAAGCAGAAAGCTGGTCTGGTGCTTGTTGACCTCAAAGCAGCTTATGACTCTGTATGGCACCAGGGCCTAACTCTGAAGCTCCTACAGGTTGTCCTGGATAGACAGATGGTGCAATTTATTGTCAACATCCTTTCAAATTGTAGCTTCAAACTCAAAACAAGCGATGGTCAATGAAGTCGTTTGCGATGCTTGTGAAATGGCCTACTACAAGGCTCATCGCTGGCACCGCTGCTATTCAACATCTATATAAGTGATATTCCCTCAACTAGGTGATGTCAGTATGGATATGCCCATGACTTGGCCCTACTCTATACGAACAAGTCTTGGGAAGAGCTGGAGAAAACTTCATCCGTGGATATGTGCACAATCGCCAACTACCTCTCAGCATGGAAACTGAAACTTAGTGTGACTAAAACAACATCAACTGCTTTCCACCTAAACAATAACGAAACAAAGCATCAGTTAGCAGTCAATGTCCAGGGCAACACCTTGCCCTACAACCCCAATCAAACTTATCTTGGGGATCATTCTCTGTCAACTGTCCCAGCCAGTCAACCCACCATCTCAGATTTCCCTCAAATATCATAAGCAGATAGAACTTTTCATGCTGATTCAAAAAAACTAAATTTCATTGAAATTGGCTAAGGTTTCGTGAAGTTAAGGACCGTACAAAATGACCACCTTTTGTGGTTAATGAAGCGTAACGACTAGCAAGAAAATCATCAACTAACTTCAAAACTAAATCATTCTCTCTGTAATCATTTAATTGTTGCAAAAACTTGACAAAAAGTTGTCTAAAGTATCTTTTCTTCAGTAGTGAAGAAAAATTTTCAAAAATATATGCGCTGACCCCAATTTTGTGGTAAAGAAAATGGGTAGTCATGAAAATAACTCATGCGTGATATAAATTTTGAACGGTGATAAATCCACGGGCACACATGCTATTGGCATATGCAATACATCATCTGAAAGCTCTCACTGAGGAGGTTTTAGTCGTAGAATATCCTTAAAGCTTATTTTATAAATAATCCCCAAAGGGATTTCTGGGGACATCCCTAATTTTGTTGCCTTTTTTTGGCCATAACTTTAGAATCAGAGATGCTAGAAAGCTAATCAACCCCTGTGAAGACTCGTAGAACAACCTGGTTTCCAATAAAATTTCAAGTCAAAAAATTGGCTTTTGACACTGTCGCCCTGGGCCTGATAATCTTATCCAAATATGCATAAACTTACTCCCATTATCATGTCACCAACAAAACAACAAATATCTAAAACTTTCCAAATTTCCTTTTCAAATTGAAACTACAAGACTTTCCGCATCGGTGGAGTGTTTGAACAGTTCTCCTGCTCAATTGGCTGATGAGTTATGGCCTTCAGCCAATATGGCCAAGGTTACCTTTTGTCCGACTTGATTTTTCATCAAAATTTGGGTTTCAGAGCCATAATTTTAGATCCAGAAATGCTAAAAAGCCGATCATGGACTCTAATGACTTGAATTATAGCCTAGTTTCCAATGAAACTTTGAGTCAAAAAATTGGGTCATTGGTTTGACACCCAGGGCCCGATGACCTTGGCCAAAATGCGTGAACCGACCCTCATGATGACGTCACCCAAAAGAAAACCAAAACCCTAACTTTTCCAAACTTTAAAAAAATATGAACTACAAGACTTCCCGCATCTTTAGAGGGTTTGAACAGCTCTTTTACTCAATCGCCTGGCGAGTTGTGGTTGTGCAAAGTTCAGCAAAAAAGTGGTGCATGTGGCACTGAAAGGGTTAAAATATAATTGCATTGAAATACTAGACAAAAACTTTGTGGGATGTTTATTCAAAAGAAACAAAATAAGCAATGAGGATATTTTAAGACTAAAATCTTTCAGATGATGTATTGCACATGCCAATAGTATGTGTGCTCATCAAGATATTACCATTCAAAATTTATGTCACGCATGAGTGATTTTGTTGACTACCCATTTTCTTTACCCCAAAATTGGGGTAAGCACATGGATTTTTTGAAAATTTTCTTCACAAGTGAAGATAAGATACTTGAGACAACCTCCTGTCAAGCTCTTACAACAATTAAATGATTACAGTAAGATTGATTGAGTTTTAAACTTAGTTGATGATTTTCTTACTAGTCATTACGCTTCATTGACCACAAAAAGTAGTCATTTTGTATGGTCCATAACTTCGCGAAACCTTAACCAATTTTTTAAAAAATTAGTTTTTTTGAATCAGCATGAAAAGTTCTATCTGCTTATGAAATTTGAGGGAAATCTGAGATGGTGGGTTGGCTTTTCCAATTTTTTTGGCTCATTTGACATAGAATGACCCTTAGGTCAAGCTGGATCATCAACTGTCCTACAAGTAACAAGTTGAGGGCCTATGTCAGAAAATCCTTGCACGCAACAATCTCCTGCACTGCCTTGATTGCTCGTCATGGGGTGCCAGTACACCCACCATTCGTACATCAGCAATCGCATTTGTCTTTAGTGCAGCGGAATATGCTGGCCCAGTTTGGTGACGTAGCTGTCACAGCAAAAAACTGGATGTTGGACTAAACGACACGCTGCGCCTTATTACTGAATGTTTGCGTCCCACCCCAACTGGGCTATTGCTGATTCTGTCAGGCATTGCACCACCAAACCTGTGTAGGAAACAGCTTACATATAGACTGGGATGCCAAGCCGCAATTCAACAATCAACACTGTACAGGTCTATCCCAGATCTGCAGAGCCTCCAACCACAGCATCTGAAGTCAAGGCGCCCTGTACACTGCCACCCTGATAGCCTCTGGGTTTGAGATCAAACGAGCATGGATGAACACATGGAAGGACATTACACCTCCCTCCCAGTTTTGCTTGAGCCCAAACATCGGCCTTTCACCTGGCTCCAACTCCCCCGTAATCTCGGGGTCACCTTAAACAGGCTCAGAACTGGAGTTGGACGGTTCGGCTCTAACATGTGTCAGTGGGGGCTCAGAGAGACAACCTCGTGCATATGCGGGGAAGAAAACCAAACAGCACACCACATTATTTATCATTGCAAAGCCCTCCGGCCACCAAACTCCTTTGACGACTTGGTGTCTCCCGGCCCAGGAGGTGTTTGTTGGTTGGACNGACTTGTTGGGATCGCTTGAGGGTNGCTGCTCATACGAAAGAAGCACATTATTCAATACAATTAAACAAAAATTTCNAGATATTTCAAAACTTAGACTGAATCCTTACAAGCAATCAACTTTCATCATGTGCATTATGTAGTGTACAATGCTTTTTTGTGGCCGAAGAATAGCTTGAGAAACATAAAATTCAAGACTGAGAGTTGAAAAATGTATAGCTGGTGACATTGATGATCTGGTACTTCTTTTACCTAGTGCACAGTTTTACAAAAGGTATATATGCATTATTTCTTAACTACTGACAAGGTAATTTTTTCATGTAACAACAAAACTCTACAAAAATAATAGTAAGCTACTGCTGTTAGTGACATTCATAAAAACAGCAACCATCAGTTGCAGAAAGGTGGTCACAGTTCAGAAACAAACTTGCCAGTAGCTTGAAATATGTAGCAAGCTAAAATGATATGCCACAAGAGCTATATATGCAATAAAAAATTTATAAAAAAATAAAAAAAACTTACGAAACAAATCTACCAGCATTGACTTGCAAAACAGGCAACTGCAAACTTGTTTCCAGAAGCACATCATGGGCTTGGTTCAAGTTGTTAATAGGACCATAAATGTGCAGATTCCCTTGGAAAGAACCACATATGACTTTCTCTGTAACACATGTTCATTAATAAACACAAGATATTTCCAGTGTCCTGCATTTAACATTTTCAAAGTGACAATAATGTGAAAAGCAATCCTAAATCTACTAATAATGAAGTAAAGTGTGCAAATCCTTTACCATTTCCATCTTTTGCATTGTCAANGTTAGCGACACATAAACATCCTTGACCACATTCTTCTTCAGCATCTTGTTGGTTACACCACCATTCACGAGTTTGAAACAGGGACATTACAGCCAGTAGACGTAAGAATCATAGGTAAAGCAACATAACACAGCTTTCTCAAATAACATTTACAGTTCATCCACAAACCAGCTGAAACATTGTACAGCATAAACGATAAAAGGACTGTGACATAAAATTGAAAACTTTTACAGATAGGTTGCCAGAAAAAAATTGAAGCTGAAGCACACGTAGCCAGATACCTTCACTTAAAGAAAATTACAATAACATGCTGAAAAATCATTTAAAGCAGTTTCCTGTAACAACTTTATACATGGTCAGATGCCAGAAAACTCCTTTGCAATCAGCTGAAAAACATTCTAAAAACCAGGCAACAGTTAACTAAAACCAGTTGAATTCAGAATCAAAGCTAATTACTATACTAGTGAATAGCCGATAGGTTTCTAGGATGCTGGGTGAAATGGAGTGTGATGAAACACAAATCAATCAGCTTATTGTCAATATAACACAAACACAAAACATGTAATTTTCACATTCTTATCAATGACAACACCAATTTCCTGTCATATGAATCACATTATACACCAAATCTCAAATCAAACAGTTTGCTGAGAAATGCAACTTATTTGTTTTTCCACACTTGCTGTCAAACAGTCACAGTATGGACCATCTTTTCAAAACTTTTGTTTTATTTACCGTCTTCATATAGAAGCATGGTATGCAGCTTGATGCAAAATTTTGAAGCATGTCTCTCTCATGCACATTTGGATTTTATGCAAAACATCCTATAACAGCAACATAACATATTAATTTCAACCAGTAACCTAAGTAAAAAGACAGGAAGCTTAACCAATAAATATCCTAATTTGTTTTATTAAAGATGTATCACACTTCAGTCTAACATCCATCATTAAAGCAACAGCTCAATACGAAAACTGCCAATTTTCCAAACATGATCATGGAAATGTATACTGTTGCAACCAAGCAAAATATTTCTGTTGTTTGTTTTTCAGGTTACTTTTTAGAAACACTGAATGGATTAGAATCTTGACTTTGATGCAAGCTACTTTGTGACTGGACATTGATCCAATTATCAAATACATAAGATGGTTCTATACGATTTTCATGCACATACAAATCACGGCCACCAATGATGGTAGGTGCTTTCACAGAATCTGAGACACCAGTTTGAGAACCACATGATAAATAGGTAGGCATAACTTTTTGGAAACGCTTAAAATTTTTTATTCCATCTTGATGGATGATTTGACCACGTGTCAGAGACTTCTGCTGCTTTATAAGGTTGATAAATACTACATTTGTGCAATTTGTAGATGGCAGTGATGTATTCAAGCCAAACTCACTTTTCACAAAAACTGCATTTTTTTCAGGAAGTAAGGCATGCTTTGACTTTTCTTTATCAGTATCACAGCAATCACCAGTAGCAACAGGATAAACATCTNTCTTATTTGATGATGCTACATTTGCATGATGATTCTCACAGGATAAGCTATTTTGGTTCATGATCAAATCAGTTGATTTTTGCAACTCATCTTTAACTTTGATATTGCACATAGTAACACTACTGTGTGAGACGCTGTCACAGACCTTTGAATTCTTAACATGAGCATTTCCGACATTTGATGAAGTCCACAAACTGTCATCACTAATACAACTATCAGGAAGGTCTTCCCACGCTTCCTCGTGAAATTCAAGAACAGCAGCATTGTTAGAACGAATAATTGTTTTGGGAATTGTCACTTTTTTACAATCAAAACTTTTGTCATTTGCATGTGTGTCAATGGCACATCTTTGGTCTGAAGTATATGTTGAAGATTTTGCCACACTGTTTGATGCAGACACACCCACGTTTTCTGCCACTGAATCATGTGTGCTTTTTCCATCAGCATTCTTATTAACATTAATTGCTATTTTCTTAGGTGGTGAATCACTATCATCACAATCAGAATGGTGTCGCTTTTTTCCTCCACACAGGGAGTCAAGTGAAGTTGTTTCTGTCATTTCATCCACAACAGTTTCTGGTACTCTGGAAACAAAAAGAGATTCAACAACTTTATCTGGCATTTGTGGGATTTCATCATTGTTTGCTTGTGACAAGCTTGGTCCAGGTAAGCAACATTGTGATAAAGTCTCTGCACTAGGAAGGTCAAATGAAGGATTGCAGTAAGCTTCAACAGAACAGTATACCAAAGCAAGACCAATTTCATGTTCTTGAATAAATCTTAACTTATTCTGAGTCAGTTTATTTTGTACAGTGTCAAACTGGTTGCTTGAAATCAACTGTGACTCCATCCAGTCAGAAGAATAAACAATAATTGTTTTAGCAGTAATCAGCATGTTTTCATTAAATGTAGGGTCATTTACTAAAATTGCTGTTCCACCAGCAAAAATGCATGTTTCCCCAAGTCGCTTCCGTTGCTTGTTGGACATAAACACAAAAATCTTATTGTTGAACAAATGCCTGCGACTTGATACAGGCAGAAATGAGCAATCTTTTTCATTCAATTCCTCTTCAGCAAGTTTAGGTACAAAATCTTTAGGATGTGGTAAATTGTTCAACTTGCTTTCAACAGCATTCACAAGGCTGCTGAAATATGCTTCAGTAACAATATAACAATTAGTTGCTAAAGCTTGGGTAACTTTAACATTAAGCACTATGCTTTTCATGCACAAATGAGTGACATCATTTGACCATGAGGTAACAACTTTTCCTCCAAGTTTGTTAACAGTGTTTCTCAAATCTTTGAGAGAAGCTGAATCAAATTTAGAGGCTACTACCACAAGTGGATTTTTTACCACTTGAAACATTGATTTTAAAACACCCACACGAACAATGTCATTTGCATTCAATTCAGCACTTCCTTCAACTTTTTCAAACTGCAAGTTTTCTTTTGATGCGCCATGATCAACATTCCTTGCACAAAACGTACCATACTTTGAAGTGTCATTGATTACTAAGCACTGCTGTTTAAGTGACATTACTTGAATAGAGCAATGCTTTCTGCTGACAGAGGAGTCATTTGAAATGATGATATCAGTATCTCTTCTGCCAACAGAATATACCTTGCCACAGAGGAGATGGGTTGCAGATTCAGGACCTTCCTTTAAAAATTCTAGATGCCACATGGTTTTAGTGTATATAATCTAACACACAACATCAATTTTAAAACTATGCTGCAAAACAAACTCAAATTTAAATTAACATAAACTTTACTTAAACATGATTTTTTTAAATTCTATTTAGAAGTATTCATTTATGGCATTTCCTGCAAAAGAACTATGTTTACACAATTGATTAAATTTGATATGCGCCTTTTCACAAAGTTAGCTTGCTCACATATGGTTCAAAAGATATAATCTATTGTACATCTTTAACTGCATGGAATATGAGAACGGGGTGTTTGGGTTCCGCTTTTTAATGACCAGTCTGCTATTAAAATTGATCTGCTAAGATCACAGATTTCATCTCCGCTCCCCAAGAAAACAATATTTTTGACTGCACAACTTAAAAATAAAACATTTTTTGTTTAGTTTTTGGTATTCTGCTATCTTCCTTGCTGGCTATCTGTAGCAACCTCATCCTCTGCAGCAACATTGATTGTTTGATCATAAATGCATTTACAATATAATATATGCTGACATTGACTCTGTGATTGCTAAAGCAGCAGCAAAGAACTTTAACTGCCACTTATGACATGTTTGTTACCAAAGAATTTGTTTCATTGCCATTATTATACAGCAATAAAGTGGACAAAAATACAAAACCAAAAATGGCAGATAAAATTAAAAGTCAAGATAACTTTATGCTCCAAAAGACATGGTTCTGGCTTTGGAAAAACAGCTTTTTGTAAAATGTCCACAACTGTTTCAGATGACCTACATTAGCATTTATAAGAGACAATTCTTAAAGCCTTTTCATATCATTGGTTTTGACGATAGTCTTTTCAAATGCTCCAGTGACTCAGATGGGATGCAAGTGAATGCATACCAAAGAAAATTTATTGACAACAATATTCGTATTGTAAAATGATCATGCTGAATGCAGGGTAAAATGTGCCAAGATTTTTAGTTCACCACATAAAGAAACACATTTTCAATGCATTCTATAAGACCTCCAAAGCATTTACCACTTCAGTTTCAACTAGTTGCAATTGAGACTACTATATGTATGGCAAGACCTCTACTCCTTTTTTAAGTGGCTTCACTCATAAAGAAACTTGTTTATATGTCTTTGTTTGGTGATCCCAAGGAGTGAGTGACTTTTTTGATGATCCCAAGGAGTGACTCCACCAGCGCCTGTCCATGGCTGTGGTAATGGAAGTGTTGCAAGCATATTGGTCAGTGATGCCAGTTTATTTTACAAAAATAAGCAAGTCAATTTGAAAAACAAGCCAAAAATAAGTAATTTACCAAAAAACAAGCCCAACATCACATGCATTGGTTGCCAAGAAAATTCAGCAAAATAAAAAATCAGCAAGAAAATTAAATTAAGAAGCAGAGAAGCAAAAATAAAAAAAACAAGCCAACAATGAGCAAATCTTCACAAAAACACGCCCAATATTGCCTTTAGCAGCAAATTGAAACAGCAAAATTACTATAAAATTTGTAAAAAAAGCAATCCGCAAAACAGAAATCTGCAAAAACCAAGCCCAAATAACAAGCAAATTTCAATTAAAACTAGTCCAAAACAAGCAACCTACAACTCTTCAAAACCCTTCAACTCCACAACAAAACAAGCCTAAATTCACAGAAAAACCGAAAGGTTGGCAACACTAATATTATATTGGCCCATGTGCAAGTTTGATCTGACATTATCTGTTCTTTTTGTAGTTGTTTTTATATAAAAATAATATATAATAATATTAGTTTATTTCAGACACTTTGTCCATACAGACACGATCATAGACACAAGAGCACAAAAAATGGTTAGCAACACAGTAGCGCAATTTGCACATGACCATGGAAAGAAGCAAAACACTTTATCATCACCAACTGTGCTGTCATTCACAAGAGGACAAAAAATGGTTAGTCATGCAGTAATACTTTACAAAATCGGTGTTTGCACATAACCTACCAAGATTGAGGAGAGTAAAGTATTTTAATAGCACGTCTTACTTTTTGTATGCATGGTTTGTATACATTGCACACACATTTTTTCTTTTTACTACTGTATATAAGAGCAATACTGATGAGATGCGAACATCGAAACAATGGATAACACTAATTGGACGGCCGGTGGGCCGAAACAATACACCATTCCATACCAACAGCTACTGGGGCTGGTCTTCATCAGATCATACACAAGCTTTGAATAATTGAGGAAAAATCAAAATGAAGATTTATAAAAAAGAAAGCATCAGACAATTGAAGCGAATGAAAAGACGTTTGGTGGTACAGAACTTGAAGATGGCGTGAAGTAGGAGATTCATCCCAAAGCTTTTCGTCTGACACTCTTCAGGGGATATCGTC
>JGI24022J15233_10000097_pt1 | contig 34109 bp, 21 predicted proteins | sample Ectturendosymbi2_FD_15233 | JGI IMG/M metagenome (IMG submission 15233)
CCCCCCCCTTACTACTTCACTGCAGTAGCCTACTGCTATTAGCCATTAAAAGATAAACTTGCAACAAAAACAGACCCCATTTTGCACAGCCCAGCGGCAAATTGAGAACCCGTTAGTGACCCAGGTTTGAAAAATTCCAATAATTTAATCTCGTTTCACTTTGGAAAGCTGTCTGTCGTTGTGCTTGTATGTTTTATCTAATTCATCTTCGTGAGCTTTCTGTAAGTTTCCTGAATAAACTGAACCTTACCTGCAGTTACAGCAGACAGAAGAAATCACCAGATCTATCTGCATGCCCCAGGTTGTTACGACTACAGATCAGATGTTTTGGAAAATTTTAGAGCTTTTATGGTTTGACAAACTTCATGCTGAAAAATAATTTGTTGNGGTTTTGAAGGAAACTACGATGGTTTTTGTTGGTGGGATATTCAAATAAATGCTGAATACGTCTGCAAAATTCTAGCTGAAGCTGTGTAACAACGTTGAGTACATCAGTTATTGTGAACTTTTCAGTTACTGCTGCTTGTGCTTTATATCAATTTTACCTAGAAACTGAGCATTTCCACGGACATGAATGTCGAAATTCAGGTCACACAATTGCTTACCTGGAACTTCGCACGGAGCGTCATCGACTTTAGATATTTCCAGGTCCGTAACCAGCGTGGGACACTAACAGGGGCGAAGAGTTTTCTGTGAAGGGCCCAAACTTTTTAAACTATGTCCAACAGTTTCAAACTATATCCACCACATTTTTCCAGGGGTGGAGAAAGTTTTTCTAGGGGGGTTTCNCCCCCCTGGTTACGGGCCTGGATATTTCTTAGATAAGTGGATGTGACACAATCAACAAATTTACAGTAAAGGCAAAAAAACGTTTTCTAGTTGATTAATTACAGGCAAAACATAAGCATTAAATCGCAGTATTTCTTTTTATTTTCTGTCAACTTTTCAGGGTGTTACATCCAAGAAAATGCTTTGGGATCTTGCAATTTTATATTTGCCTAGCAGATTTGTATAAAATCATTTGCGTTCAGTTTTTCATATCCATTCTTCTGTCTGTTCTTCTCTTTTATCTATTCGTGACTCGTGAGAGTCTCTCAGTCAGTCCTTTTGATGTTTTATTACTCAAAACTCTTGAGAGTGCATGCTCCAGAAACCCCTAGTCCTTACACCTTGCATCTGCAGTGGTTGTAACCAGACCTGACCAGGTAGTGGAACAAGCGTGTGCGCTGGATTCGGCATCTTCAAAAGGCTCTGACAAACCCGTGGTTTAGAGAACAAAGTGCAATTCTGGCCAATTTTATCCTGTGTTATCAGAAGAATTTTATGCCCAAAAAAATTTGACATTAAAATCCATGCACATTTATGCAGACGATCATTTTATTCCACTAGGTGCTACAATTCGAGAATGTATTACGGCAATTTACAGTGTCGTAATAAAACAGTGTGAATGTTCAATCGTGACCAAAATTTCAAAGGGAATAGCTTCACGTGAAACGACTAGATTCTTAAAGTTAATGATTTCCAAGACTCAAAGGTCCTGACGTCAATTCTGTGACGTCACAACCACAGGAAGTTTTCAGACAGGTCTAGAAACAATTATATGCAGGCGACTGCAGGGCCCGAGTCAGCTTTCGACGCCCCTTTATTCCCAACTCATTCTTCGCATCTATGCTGCCATGAACAGGCTGGGTGGGGGCGCCAAAACTGAGTTTGCCCCGGGCGCGGGAATCCCCAGGTGCGCCACTGGGCGGGAGCGGACACAAAATTTCAACCCGCGCAGGACTCTAGTAAGCTTACTGTCCTCGTGGTCCATTCCTAAGGCTCATGGACACTTCGGCTGCCACTGTTCGTTCATAAAGTGTTTGTTTTCCACCCAGGAGAGTCACTGCTTTTAGCTCCGCAACCCACGATTCACTGAGATCCAGTTTCTTCCTTGTACCACACCACGTGACCTTGCACACTGCTTGTACAATATATGCAACAGTGATGTAACAATGCAAACAAACGAACAAAGACACGTATAGATCGTAACACTTGACAACCGATTTGTTACGCTTGAACGCACATGCAAGCGACAACAATGTGGACGACGTTTATGTGTCAACAGCAACTGCAGTGAAGCGGAACCGCATTCAAGTAAACTGAGAAGGTATGAAGAGCGCGAGTCTCAGGTGAGCCGCGGTCGGTCGGTCGGGAAGACTGAATGTGTTGCGAACGCACTGAACAGCTACTTTCCGACGGCGACGCCCGTCACTGCGGTTCGCGGTGAATAACAAGCGTAGGAATTTGCAGAAGCAAACAACAGATCTAGCAGCATTTTTAAAAATTTATGTTGCACTTGTTTAAAATGAAGCAGCGATCAAAGGTTGACGCCGGAAATTCGTGAAGCTTTTTAGTGTTCGCAACAATAAACATAATATCTACCAACTATAACAATAACTGTTAGTTCTCCTGCTTTGACTCGTGTTCAGAATTTTCTAAAACGATGCAACTTTTGTAGAAATCGGGGAGATATTAGTTGCTGCTGAATTCAACAAAAGTTTTCTGTTGCAAAACAAACTTCATCGAATGATTCACACAAAAAATTAAACGACACACTTTTTGTTTTCATTTCAAACTTGAGCGAAGCTGATCAAAAAAGTGAATCAATCAATAAATCAAAATGTAAATGGTGATCTTGCACCAGCGCATGTAGTGACGTACCCTGCCATCAACGGAAATGAACGCAACGTGTCACATCCGGTGGTTGTAAACTAAATACTTCTACAAACCTNCACCTACATTAAAGTAATATCAGTTTTATTTNAAAATTACCAGAAATATTATTTTGTGACCATAATTTTACAACTCTGAGAAACAGCATACCACTAAACAAATGNAGGAAAATAAGGAATAGCAAGTGTCGAATATAAAACAAAATGTGTTCGTCCTGACTGAGAATTTTTTCCGCTGGAGTCGAAGACAATTTTAAACGAAGCAAAATCATTTTCATTTCCTGTGAGTTATTGGTCAATAAATAGAGACAAGTTCAAGTTGTATTCTCGAATGTTCATTTGAACCCATGCGATGTCATATTACTGTAAGGTCAGGCACATCAGCACAAAGAGGGATAGCCTAGAACTATCACGTAAAGTTGATTGAAACGGAGAATAAAGTATTGTGATTGCAAGGTTGTATCAGCGCATACGATACGACCGCATTCTTTAGGTTCTATTCTACAGCACAGATCATCATATGTGAAAAGATACCTGTCGCCAGCTAACATAAAAATATTTCTTACAATTGAACCTATTTCTCAACACATGCATTAAACTTTCCCTCAACTCTGTGCAGAAGTACCGTTAGCCATGCATGCAGCACCACGGAACTACGGAGTTATTGAGTATGAAGCAGTGAAATCACTTATGCCACGGAGTGTTATCATCTGGGTTGATCGAGTTTCAATATTCGTCTTGCTCTTGCACAACACCGTTCGCACCACCATCGTCGTCATCAGGGACTTCAAATCCTTCCTGTTATTATAAACGGCCACAAAAATTAGAAGCTAATCAAGACACATTTCAAAAGCAACAGAACAACGAAGTCATATTTCCACACTTTGAACAACCTGGAAGAGTTTGCAGCAAAGCTTGACCTATGGACACTCAGCTGGCAACAGCGCGGCTTTAGCTCTCTGTTCCATACATCACAGCGGGCGGCTTAGTTGATGAGCCAACCGGCCAGACAAGGCAGTTTGAAGCCTGTAGAGCAGGCCTGCACAACTCGGAAAGCTCGAAAGGCCAACGTGATCAACATGAATTTGCCGGGGGCCGCAAAAGTCTATTTCGTTGTAATATGAAAGACATTCTGAAAGGAAAAATAATTATCCGAAGTCGGGGTTTTGCAACATTTTCTGCAACTGAGAAAGTTCTCGGGGGCCGCAAGAAAAGATCTTGCACGCCGTATGTTTTGCAGGCCTGCTGTAGAGGAAGATCTGCATCTGTGCGCGTCAAGTAAGAATGACTTGAATTAGAATCAATTTGTCCATAAAGGAATTTGTAATATCAAGCTTTATAACTTAGTTTTGTCAGTGGTGGATCCAAGAATTTGGGGTCTCGAGGTTACGGTGTTGAGGGGNCCCTCTTAACAGCAGTAGGCACTCAAGCTACTTGAACAATGACAGGGACCGGATTTATCTGATGCGAGGCCTTAGGCTAATCCTCTTGCGAAGGCCCCCCTCCCATTGCTACGAGCTGGGGAAAATGGAAAAGCGTTATCAAATTGCGCAAAGCCAAAAATGGCGATATGGGCCAAGGCTGCCTAGATAGGCAGGAGGCTTTGTGTGGACCTTCTCCAAGTAAGCCCAATAAAAAATGCCTGAATCCTTGGTAGAGTTCCCCGCGATCACTGCGTTTGTTGTAGCCTGAGAAGTAAAAACGTTCAGTGACACGGAATTGTGGAAATCGTGCTTGGCTGGCGGGCACAGGATGTTTAATCTCCACAGGCAAACTAACCGAAAACGTCACGGCTAAATATTTGACCAAACACTTGGCCTACGTATTTCATAAGTTTCACATCTATTTTTTCTTATCTGTACTTTTTGATAAACATGCTTATCGGCGCTTTGCAAATTATGAAGTTTGCAGTAGTTTGAAGAAAATTAAAATAATCATAAGTAGAAACGAGATTTATGTCATGAAAACGCTAACGAAACGACTGTACTTCTCGGAAGAAGCACTGTACTATTATTAGTTGTTACACCTTGCATTTTGGTGATATCTCACTCCGGATCAAACTTACCAAAATAAACCTGACTCTATTAAGACTTTACTTAATTTCAAGGTCAGGCATCATTGACTTAAATCAGGGTAATTTAGTCAGTCACCTCACAATTAGTGTATTAGAAGGCACATATACAGTAATGTAGGATTTTACAATTTTTTTATTGTAGGAAACCACTAGCCGTCTTATCTACTGTGTAACCTTAAACTTTGGCCAGGTGAATATCAAGCACGAACAACCCCAAGGTCGTTCACCTTATTTGTTTGAAATACGTTATTCAAGCTCTTACACTCATGGGCTTCGGAAAGGGGACAAGGGCCCCTGGATTTTGAAGACTGACGTTTTCCTGTGAAATTTTAAACAAAAAAGGTTTTAATATTTTCGAGTGGGAAAAACGGAATTTCATTACTTCTGTCCCACCCACTAGAAAAATTTTTGGCAAAATCCACTATTGCTCCTCCTCGAAAAAATCAATCAGACGCCCATGCCTGCACTGTGCGAATTAATAAGAACAGACAACACAAGAGTACAACATAATCAGCAATGTATCACGATTAATGTTTGACACAAAACTCAAACAAGTACAACTTGAACAGACTAATTGTCATAACGTTTATGAACCAGTTTGTTTATTCAAGAAAATTACTAAAAGGTACTCTACCAAAGATTTGGAAAATGCACAACTTCCTGATACTAATCTTGTGAAACAGCTGGTACACCCGTTTCTAGATGTCGCATTATTAAAAATAGGTTCCTCAGAGAAATAAATACATTATACTTCATGCACTTGCACAATATTGCTTATAACGCACAATAGAATACACTAAAAGAAGTGCCATTCCTAAAACTGTCAAAACGAAAGGTTTGGTATCTGACTCGGAAATCAACTTCAAATAAATTATTCTTATTTCTTGGTTCGCAGTATGGAAGGAAAAATAAGCATGGAACAGTGCAGCGATTCATAACACAGGTTCAGTTAAAATGATTGTAGCAGCACTAAATTCTAAGCAAGCATTGCTGAGGCAGAATTGGCAAGAAAACCTAAATGTATCAATGACAAAACTTAAAGACATTTTTAGAAAAGGGGCGAGGAAAATGCCGTATTTGCCCATCCCTAAAGTCATCACTGAGTTTTGTAAACATGGTTTCAATGAACTTGAAGTGATTCGTTGTGATGGTTTTCACACTGGTTCGTGATTATCTTCATCAAAACGAAGACATTCTCGATTCCTTCAGCTCTACTTCCACGGCCAATGGATCCAAGACAGAGTTAACTTAAGATATTCGTGGAGGAATTTGTTGCTTGGAGAACTTGTAACAAACATTGCGAACATGGGCCTCGGAATGATTTTTCCAGGCGGACCAACAATGTTTTCAAAGTATTCTTCCAGTGGGGGCAACAGCGATGAAATTTAATTTTACCAACTCCGATACTGAGAGAAAAACATTTTTGTAGTAAAAATTTAATAGCAAAATATCAAATTTCAAGATGCAGGGGGTCTTGGCCCCTCTTCCGACGCCTCAGTGGTAACAAAACCATAATGTCGCTGCAGCGAGTTCACACCCAGCTTTCTTCAATGGAGTGTCATATTGGGGTGACAGCAGTTACCTCAGCTTTACATTAAATTACCGGGGGTCTCAGCTCATGAGGACCGCACTCCACTATTTCAACGCCATAAAAAGAGCAGCATTTCCTTCGAGGTTGAAAACAAGTTGTCCATCAAGAAGCTAACCCTATGCTACTTTGCACAGTGTGCAAAACGTGCTCCAAAGAATGGTGGTTAGAGCAACTACTTTGATGGGTTTGTTTTCCCCAAACCTGTCTGGTTCTGTACGACTGAGGCGCAAAATAATAAAAAGCAAAATGATTCGACATAACTATCACAAAAAGGGACCTTTGTCGTATATTCTATTCATAGGTATAGTAGGAGCAGGTAAATGTTTGGGGGTGCGAAGGAATTTTGCCCGGATTCTCCCAAACTTGCCCGAGAAGCAGGCTATTTCCAAATAAGTGACCTCCAAAAAAAGTCCTTCATGTCAATTCGGGTGCCCGCCATTACTTTCAAATCAAAGCACATTGGGCGCCATTTTTGCTCAGATTTTCAAGGAGTTTTAAAAGGTTCTCAGAGATTTTGCCCGGATTTTCACCAAATAAAAACTTTTGGGCTGCGTTTGCACCCCTGATTCTATTCATACATTTTGATAAACACGGTCGTCGCCAGTTAAGTCTGATTGCCGCCACCTAATCTGCAATTGGCCTGGGGAGGTGAAGTAAATGGTATTTCTGAAAGAAGTATTATGGAAAATTTTATACAGCGGGAGTGTTTTATTCATTCAGGGAAATTAGATCGACAATGATCTTCAAAACTGAATTCACAACGTGCTAGACGCTTTTTGCATCTTTTTAAAAAACACTGCTTCTGGAAATACAGAAAATGTTATTTTGTTCGTAAAGGATGGGTCGACTCTCATGCTGGCCAGCATTCACGTCTGTAAAGAGCCTAATATGTGTTTAAAAAAAGCAGCTCATAGAGAACCTCGCTCAAGATCTGATTTATTTCGTAAAACCTAAAAGTTTTGTTTTTGAAAAAAATTCAGTGAGATTTATCCCCTTGTTACAGGCCTTCTGCATCCACACAGAGATTTACCCCCTTGTTACAGGCCTTCTGCATCCACACAGAGATTGACCCCCTTGTTACAGGCCTTCTGCATCCACACAGAGGAATTGTTCACCCACGCTAAGCCTGTAACGGCACATCGGCGTGGCCAGAATTTTTCTGGCCTGTAACATATGGCCGGCAACGCCGTCCTGCAAAGCCCCAAAGGTTTTTGCTGGACCAGATAGTACGCTTTTTTTGGTTGATGAAAACAACGTAGGCATAATTTTCATATTCCCAATATTTATCGAAAATTTCGTCTGTGGTGCTGCCCGATTGAAGCCGCACTGGGAAGCCTGCAGCTCTGGTTCAGCCATCGCACGGAAAGTTCTTTCAAAGAACTTCTAAATGTTATTCCTGGAATCGCTCAAGACAGATATATCACCATGCAGTCCTTTGCCCTTTTCATATTTATCAGGGTCAACATCCTGAGTTGGTAATTATTGAGTGCTTTAACATCTCCAAACCCTTTCACCAAGCTTGGTTGGACAAGTGAAATTCTTTGCGTGTGCGTTGCAGGTCTATAGAATGTCAAGCTAAATGTCATAACCTGAAACCAGAACCGTCGCAAATAAGTCTTCAACGGGGGGCTTGACATTCTCATGTTTGACAAAAACTCCACTATTTATACTGTTTCGTATTTCAATTTGGGGGGCTAAGCCCGCCAAAGCCCCCCCTTGGCGACGGGACTGCCTGAAACCTCAAGCTGATGGAGTGGCAAGAAAAGAACCTAAAAGATATCTGTTTCACCTTTTTTCCTACTTATTGCTGAAGAGAGCACTTTCTGGCATTTATCAGCTAGCATCTATTGATACAAATCGTTTCACACCCAATATATGTTTACAGAGAATATTCACTGGTGTAGGAGCTGGCGGCTCAATCGCATCCCCAAAAGTTTTGATTTGTCAAAAATTTGGGCAAAGAAATTAACAATACTAATTAAATTATATTTCTTTTTTATCGAGTGTACAAATGATGGTTTAGTATGTCACAGAAAACACATTATAAATATATTTACAAAATCAACAAACTGTTTCTAGTAACTTCGTGTTTTGATGTGTGAGAGTTGATGAGTATTTGCCTCACTTGAAAGTTTGGGCAAAAAAGGCATTTCATTAACTTGCTTTGTTTATTGTACACTGAGGGAATCGATTATACTGCAGGGCACCTACTTCATGTTAGTAGAGTCCATGCCATGCATAATTTTAAGTAGAATGTTTGAATGAACACATTTTGCAATACAGTTTGTTGCATGTTGCCTACATGCCCTCAACTAGGTGTTAGGTTTCTTGCTGACAGCAACAGCTGGATTATGAATGGAACGCCAAACCTCAGAACTTTGGCAGATGCTCAGAGTACTGAGCCAGTTGGCTTCTGACAATGTTCTTGCACAACCTACCGTACTTTTTTGCAAACTTGAAATGCCAAATTTTCTTTTTTCACGCGTCTATGTTGACATGGTAGCGGAAAATAAAATGTACCAACACCTAAAGAAAATTTGTAAGGAAAGAGTTCGTCGCATGAAAAGTTTTTGGGCAAAAAACACGGAAAGTAAAGTTAGTGGTAAAGAAAACCCAACAGGAAATTGGGCATAATTTCCCAAATGGGGATGTCGAGTGAAATATAGAGGCGTTTTTCATAGGTGTGTTTTACTATTTTGACGGCAAAATCATGCCGTTTGGCACAGACCAACTTTTATGAGAACAGGATGCAAAAAGTGTTTCTACTGGGATTTTTACGAAATCGAGGTATTGCATTTCCTTCACATGCTGCGTTAGTAGATTTTCAGAAATCGGAGCGCTTTCGATGATCTGGATTTCTTTGGCCCACACATCTCTCGACTACCTGCTCTATCGTAGTAAGTAAAGCAGTTTGTTCTTTTTTTTATTACAAAGGCTGTCGCATTCAAACAATTCCACAATAAATCAATTAAAAAGCCTTTCGTGAACGTGACATGGAGTTTTTTAAAAAATCGCAGCTTGTTTTTAAAATGCAATGCAAAAATTTGCTGAAAAGTCCATTTCATGTGGAAATTCAGATGCACCGGAACGTTAAAAATTTTCAAAAAACCAGCATCAAATAAAACAACTTATTTGTTTTAGTTCAGTTTAGGTCTTGTCTTATTTGTCGCAGAAACAATTTCTTGGCTAAAATAAAAAAATATCAAAATCTTGATTTCACTGTTGTGTATTTTCTTCATTATCTTTCAAGCACTTTCCTGCATGCAGCTCAAACTCATTGGAGCTGCAGTAAACGTAACAAAACTCAAATTTCATGCGATTGGAAGAAGTCACTACTTTTTAGGTTTGAGAATCAAATTCACCAAACTTGTAAGATTAATCAAAGATGCCATTTACATATTTAACATCAATCAGATTCATTTTTGAAAGCAAGGAAAAAAGATGGATTGTGACCATCCGAAAAATATTTGAATTGTTACACACCAACCTCTGGTGTAATTTCTAAACCTGATCGTCTCGTTTCTCTCCATACCGTGGTCACTTTCAGACAAGCTTGACTTAGTTAAACTCATATTTGTTTTACTTTGCCATACTCCCGTTGTTTTAACATATCCTCATTACTGCTGGGCCCGATGAGAGGATTGGAAACCTATTATCAAACATATATCGCGAAACCTGCAGTAAACGTGAGTCTTGGTGAACAACTGCAAGAAGACACAAAAAAGTAGACATGTTTCCACATCTGTCGGTGGTTTTCAAATAATTATCTTGACGAGAAACGTACAACAGTTCCAAACATTAAACTCGGTTTGCCGAAAAGATACAGGGGCAGCTAACTTGCTAAACTAGTTCACTGACAATTTGCGCTCCGTGGTTCTGCTGAGGCTCCCAACACACAACTGGCGAAGCGGAGAAAGCGACGTCGAATCATAAGCATCTCAACTTTTATTAACGCAAAATTCGTGTACGACTCATCTAAACATATTATAGAAACTGCAAACCCTCAACTTCTCTTTAAACTCTATGACAATGTCTAAACGATGCACAGTAACTTCCACATGTATTCACCCTGAGATTACGACTGAACCAACAGATATTTTGAGCTTAATTTAAAAATGATATAAAATCAAAAGCAACGAATTACACAATACTGTTAACTTTCAATGAATCTCAATACGTCTCTGCATCTGCCTCTTTCTTGCCAGAATCACCTTCGGCGAGATGTAACTGTTGAAAACCTGGGTCTGTCTCAATACTCCAATGTCCCTACACACACAAATCGCATTGAGCATCAAACAACTGGAGATGTAACTTGTATCTCACGATTTACGAGCATGTTCGTTAGAAGAGTCAACGAAACTCTAGGTATGTCATGCGGTGGATAGTTTTTAGCTGCAACTTCCACCAACATTTTGCAAATTACAAGCTCCGCAGAGTTAATATGCTAAGGAATGATGGACCAGCCTTAAATAAAACAGAGTAGTGCGCTTTGTGGAAAGCTGCATCTCACTTTCATGATCAAAACTACTGTGTGCTGCTTTCAGATGAGCTCACCTGTGAAGCTTCAGCGAGGGATCGGCGTCAACGAAGTTGTGCCGGTAAGACTTCGGAAGACTATTTTGCCCGTTACGTTTTAAAACAGTACGCTGAGTTATTGTAATAGTATAGGCTGCACTCTTTCCGTTGTTTTCGCATAATGCAAGCTTCAGTACTTAGACAATACCATAGAAAGTTCAAAAACGTGAAACGGCTGAAACAAATGTCAGCAGAAACGTCTACTTAGACTTTTTTCTGACAAAAATCATTCTCAATTTTCTTGATACGCAAAACTATGACGGGATGAAGCTGATGACGTTCAATCATCAGACTTTTCTGCTATTCTGGTCATGTACATAAGTTGTGTTTTGATTTTTGAAAACCCTGCGCACGTAACATGCTGCCACAAAAGACAAAACAAGCAGTGCATCGGGATTTCAACACAGACGTTGGATCTCAAGTATACTGTCAATAAAAAAGTGTGCAAGAAAACGTAACGATTAATTAAGCATAACCGAAAAAGGGAAAACAACTATTGGTCTATAAAAAAGAGTGTTAAAATAAAGAGTGTATAAAACCTTGATTTCGTTTACGTCACAATCCATTGAACCCAGACTACAAGCATGATCAATTTTGTTCGTGTGGCTTTTCCAAGACTGAGGCTCATATTTGGTTGAATGCGACCTAACCAGAGCTCCACGTCAGGTTATGTTAAATTCTATTAGAAATAATCTTTTCAAATAACAAGTGTTCACACTATCTCAACTAATAAATGAATGTTTTGGAAATATTTTCATTTTTGGCAATGGTTAATTGAATACAGTGTTGTACTAATTTTAACCTCTTAAACTTGATGCTCCATTTTGTACATCCTTCCTTTTCATTGTACAGCATCTTTTAACTTTCAAGCACTGTTTTTGCTTTTTCGGGTTTAAACACCGTCGGCAGTTCTCTTACATTCAGTGTTCTGTTCTTATTGTTTTGTTATTTTAACACTCTTTTTTATTCATTGTAAACAGTGTATACTATGCTAACAAGTTAAGCTAATAAAGTATTGAAATTGCTGCAATTTCAAAAATTCTAGCTTATAAATCCTGATTTTTAAGGTTTTGAAAAAAAGGTAAGGTATAAAATACATCATATTTTTGATAATGAAGCAGAAAACGATATTTAAGAATTTTGGAAATATCGGTATCGGCCTCAAAAAAGTCATATCGGTCGATCTCTAATTTTAAGAGTAGAATTACCTAAAAATCGGTTTTTTCGAGGTGCAATATTCACAAACGAAAAATTAAACTAACTCACCTCCGTTGCGTAAAGAATGTCAGTGACTTTTTGGCATAAATTTTTAATATCTTCGTTAGACTCATCAAGGCCTTCAACATCTTGGCAAATCACTTCAATATCTCGCAGTTTTCCAAAATAAAAATCTCGTTCTTTCTCCAAAGCTTCAATTGTTGTTTGAAGTTCTTTTGTCTGACGCAACATATTTGCACATTACTATGAACCAGAAAAGTTTGTGTAATTTATACCAACCTTACAACACATGACTGGTGCAAGTAATCTTGCAAATGCATAATTGGCTTCCTGGTGATTGATTTTGTCGCTTTTTGCTCTATGTTGAAGAGTGCTAAGACAACAGTATCGCTTCAATGCCAGGCATGGCAAACTTACACAATATTATAACTTTTTTGATTTCTCCACGCAGAATGGGTAAGCAGGTGTTGGTCCATCAATGTTCACAACTTTAACCACATAAACATGCAGGAGTAACCTTGCTTCTGTTTTCGTTGAAATTTGATAGAACGTATTCATAACAATCACACCACGAGTCTACACAAGGGCAGCAACTTTGAAAAATCGGTTGTAACACTACAAGTGTAGCATAACATCGACAATAACCCGAGCCAGAAATGCCTTTCGCTTGCCGAAACGGAACATACGTTTTGATCCACACTTAAAAATTATAAAGAGTTTTCTGCTGAAGTCAAAAAGCCCGCGCTTCGTTGGACTTGAAGGGAACAAGGGTATCAGTTCAAAGTTTGATATCAACATTCACAACTCCAATGTGATAACTTTGCCATCAAGGCTAAGGAAAACATAAACAGTATTAACAGAATAGCAACTGGGGGTATTTCCTCGGGACCTAAGACGCTGGTTCCACATGACACTATACATGCTCTTTTCGAACCGAAGCAAATTCCATGGATCTAAAAAGTCCAACNAACAAAGATAAGAAACGTTTGTAGCAATAAAAGTTGAATTACCTGGTCATTCAATTCCAAAACCTGCCCTTTCAATATATTGACTTCTTGGCTGTTGACTGAGCTGGCCGATGTGACTCGTTGTGGACCTCCTGCAGTGTGCTTACTACCGACAGATGAACGGGAATCTGCAGAAACCGGGTCATTTGTTTAAAATAAATTGTGATATGCGCGAACAATAATTAATATTCAAGTAATTAGTCTTCACAATGGCGACGGAGTTGAATCAATGAACATTTCTGATCGATTTGCTGCTGAAATTCGCTTATCGATTCAACGCCATCGCTTTGTGGGACTAGTTACTTGATGTGCAAGTTTGAATCACAGAAAAACGATTAAAGCAGAGCCCAGTCGCCTGATTCCTTGAAAGCTTGCAGCAAACATAAAGCTTTTAATTGACGCAAAGAATTAAAGGTGCTTTTTGAATTTAAGTTGTTTTGTCCAGAAGGTGGAACTGTCAATGTAATAAACACGATTAGGGATTAACCCGAAGCCCTAAATGCACTGGTTACAAAACATCATTCACTCATCGCAACAATCATCAGTGCGAACGGATAGAAACATAAGCACAACGAACGCAGTAGTTACATCGTGGTTAATAACTTGCACCCACAGAAGAACTTACTTTATCACTTTTTCAGCCGAATGCCGTAGGTGTCTTGTAATATCAAAATCGGTTTAAAAAAAATAAAATTATCTGTTGACTTGTGGCAACAGTGTCGGATGCACCAGTTGGTGAGATTTCTCTCTCGCCGAGGCAAACGATATGATTTTAACTGGGAAACCGTTGAGTAACCAGTTATTCTAATCTGTTCTTCAATGTTCCACTTGATCGATATTTGTTAAGATCCCTAAATAATGCACGTATCAGGTCGATGGCTTGTTTAGCATGCACTTATTATTCTGACATAACATGAGTGCCCTGAGGTGCAGTATTTCGATAAAAGTATTTTCCTGTCTCAAGCACTCGTGTTGAGAGAACTCCATTTCCAGGATGTGCAAAACTGTAATCTGAGGCCTTCAGAGATCAACGGATATATTTCTCACGAAATCTGAGGAAGCTAAATAGGTGCCGCTGCATCACGCACTTTACACAAATCATGACAAACCTAACGAGGCATGCAATTTGAGTCACTCAGAAAAACTTGGAAAAAAGTGGACTTAAGTAAACACATGCTTTTCGAACATAACAATATAATTATTCACACATGAACACTACTTTCATAACTTGCTGTTCCGAGGACACCAGGTTGGTTCAAAGTATATCTACAAGCTCAACTGGTGCATCACATAAAACGTAAAACGGACACTGCTCGATGCTTGGTTGGCAGATGGCGTATCACTCTTGTTTTTTAGCCCTGATGAAGTTGGCTGCATAGTTAACGACACATTGGTAGTGTCCGTTTTATCTATTTTACGTTTCATCTGAGTTGAGATTTTAGATACACTTATCACTTTCATAATTTTTAGGAAACATGACCATTTCTTTCCCGCGCTGACCATGATGATCATCATAGCTGCATCGCAACCTGACTGATTTGCAAAAAACATCCTGCCAAGATTATTGTTGTGGGCCAGGATGATCAACACATGCAGAGTCATTTCGATTTTGTAACGATTGTGTGTCATTTCAAGATTAGGTTTTGTGCGATAATTTGAATAAATAATACCCCACCAACGAGTACCGGGTTGCAAAGTTCTCAGGGTTCCCACACATTTAAAAAAATCATTTTCCATACCTTTTCAATACTAAATTAAAAAACTGTCATGTCATTACTTCTCTTCATTTATCAAAGTTGTCAATCATGAAACTCAATTTTACACATTGCATAACACTGCATAGGTGCTTTGCCTTCAGTAAAATTATGTTCAGATACTTCAGATTTCTTTTCTATTTATAATTTCCATACTTTTTCAATACCTAATGTACATTTTGACTAAATTCAACACTTTTTCAAGGTCTTGACAATCAATTTCGAAAAGCAATACTTTTCCAATACTTTCATAACCGCGTGGGAACCCTGAGTTCTACAAAGGGAAGTTCCACGCCTGCATTCAAGACGCTTGCACCATCTTAGAACCTTCAAAAAAAGAGACGTCGTCCTGCGAGTTCAAGACATGGAAGAAAATGAAACAATTGATCAGCAAACACTATCTTTTTTAACCACCGTGGCAAAACAACAGCTAAAGCATGAGAAAACAAGACTACAAACATGTTATTCCATTTCAGCATGAACGGTTACCGGCAATACATTCTTCAAAATGTGATTTTTTACAAACTCGTCTGAAATTTGCATCGGGTCGGGCGAAACCACAAAATATTACCATGAACAGGAAAGAAACGATAGCCTGTCACAACAAAAATTAAGTTTTACTACAAGTGCGGAGATGTTTTCAGATTGTTGACGCCACCTAGCGAGGTGTAGAGAACGAGATATTTCAACGGAGAATGAAAAGAAGTGTTCGCTTTACATGCACGTCAAAATCTGTGGAAAATATTAATTCAAAAAAATCAAGGCATGATACCATTTATGCTGATAGTATTGGCACTAGTCTGAGTCTACCACACACTCAAAAATAGACCAATAGCATCTGAAAATTAAAACTCAACAACATCAAGCATTAATACCAACAAACTAAAGTGCAAGCGTCTCACGTCAACAAGTGGTCACAGTGCATAGTGATAAGGGTGCTGTTTACCTTTTTCAACAGTAGATGCAGGACCACCCTGTTTCACCTTAGTTGAGGAATCACCGCTTTCAGGCGAGACCAGCAGTGGTTTAACTTAAAAGCAAGAATTATTTTAAGGATGAGCTGAAACGACAACTACTTTCTGATGGTCAGTATAATTGAACTTCCATCGTTTGTTTGCAGTTCAAACAGTATCACTTATTTCATAAATGGAAACCTCCTTCCTGATCAGCGACTGACTAAGCCCTGCAATCAATAGCAACTGTCAGTTGGCTGATGGAAAAAAACATAAAAGTGAATTTACTTCTTGTTTTTAACAAAAAATGTAAAACAGTGGGTATCTTACTTTTTCAACAAAAGGAAAACCCAAACAATTTTTATTCCAATGTTTGTCTACGACCTCTTCATGATATGTTGGTAGTAGAAACAAAGGTAAACACTGGGCAAATTATCATTTGATTTAAAATATGTCAATTGATACCACACTTGTAAATCTCTGTAAAGCACGAACTGATTTAGTCAATCAGTGATCGACTGACATATGTAACTAGGTCTCTTCATTGACAATATCCGAAAGGTATCTTCTTTTTAGTTTAAAATATATATTGAGAAGCTATTGGTCAGCAAACTGCCGATAATGGTTTAATGTACTGTTTATTTACTTATTTGCACCTAAAGCATCACCAGTATCTCCGAAAGATGTAGAAAGCAGAGAACACACAATATTAAATAAGGACCTAGTGAAGCTCCTCCCAACCTCAATACAGTAGAGAGCCAGCTGCATGACAAAGTGAACTCTTCAACAGAAACTGGCTGCTCTTCAGAATTGACGAACTGAACAGGATTAAATTGCCGTCGTGGAACACCCAATACATATACTTGCATCAGAAGTAAAAACAAGTAAGTAAAACATTTTTGTCATGCACAAATCAAACATACTTGCAGCAGCTGGTTTCCTGTGACTTTCAATCCTGGTAGAAGTTTTTGCCTGAAATGGTGTTGATTTGCTGGATATTGCCAGGTTGGAACCATCCCGTGTTGCAACTGGGTCATATTCCTGACCCTACAATTTGCACAAAATGTAAACAGCTAAATTTTAAGGTAGTAAACAAATCACAAGTGTAACTGACATTGCAGCATCGTCACTGTGTGAAATCACCATCCAATGAAACAACTGAGATCAGTAACAAGTTTTATGACTTAAAAAATCAGCAAAGTTCAATTGAAAACATACTTGATAATTGGCATCAAAAAACTTCTTGAACCACTGAACAAATTCAAAATTGTCTTGAAATCTTCCTTTCACTAATTTTTCAACTGGAATGACCTGCAAACAATTGCATTTGGAACTGAAACATGTAAGCACTTCCAATCCAGGTTAGAAAGCATACAAGGAGTATAAAGTGAGTTGGATTCCTAATCACTTATGTTCTACCACAACTTAGAACATTATTATTACCAAATACAACTAAAGCAGTGTGTTCTACAAAACCTTTTCAAAAACTATAAACCTGAAAGGACTCACAAGACCATCAGGCAGATATTTTTACATCAAGAATGAGATAAAAAATAAGGGATGAATTAATTACAGATGACAATACATGTTTCCTGCAACCCATACCATCAGAAAAAGGCTGTTCACCATCCTGCCAACGGCATTACAAAAAGGATCATTTTGATTTTGTGTTAACTTTTTGAGATTCTAACAAATGGCAGTTTTCCATGTTCTATTTCATTTTCATCATCCAAACTCACCAAGACCATCTTAGCACATAAGGAATTGAGTTTTTTTTCTTTTAAAAAATAAGACAATAAAATGACAGCAGTTTTAAATGATGGCTGTAGTGTGGCATACTTACACATTACACAATAAGACTTTGTAGTATATAAGAATATCTACTTGGACTCTCAACATGGTTGTTGCTGTGGTAACAACCAACTAACCTGTGCTTCTAACCACACACAGGATATGCATTCATAAAATCTTCATATTATGCACAATAAAAAAGCATAAAATAAAAGCATTAATGTACTCACTTTATCAACTCCAGTTTTCTTAAATGATTCCTGAAGAATCTTAAAATTTGCAATGTATTCATGTTCTAGTTTAGAAGACCACTTCACTTTTTTCATTGGAACTGTTCCTAAAATAGAAAATTGGAAAACATTTGCGTTTTTTTGAAGAAAAACAGGATTTCAATGATTTTATGCCTATCTGCCACAAGCAAGTAGTGGCTATCAGCATGCAAATGAAATGCAAGTTTTTTACAGGAACTGGTGAAAATCACAAATTGGTTAGTCAAAATCTTCCAAATCCTAACTTGGGAAATTTTTGCAAAATTTAAGCTACTTTTGAGAATGTACTTCAAGCAATGCAAACTAGCAATTAGATAAGACAACAAATGCACTGCCAATCCAAGTACTATGCCCAATCAAGTATTACTGACGAGCCAAAAAAGTAGATGAGCATGTTGCGACATTTTAAAATATTAGGGTACTCGATGTTTAAAGTAACTTAATACAAATTAAAATTAGGAAGTTTTTCAGAGTTATTGAATTAAAAACAATGCAAAAACCAATGAGTTGCATGAAAATCAAACCATGCAGAAATGTTTTTCAGACAACTGTTTTTGCTGTCAGCAAAATTCAATGAATGAAGTGTGGAATGATGAGTCAAAAGTAAAATGCACACAGCAGAAAGGGGTAACTAAATACATATTTCATCTGGCTTGTGTTGCAACAGATCGTTTAAATTCAAGGAACAATGCTGGGACAGGGAAACCTTGAAGCATCTTCTACACTTTTAGGAAATTGCTTTAAACACAGACCTTGTCAGCATTTTTCCTTGAAGCCACTTGAAACAGCACAATCTTTTTAAATTTTACTAGCTTTCTTTGCAAGTTGCGCTGCCATGGACTGACAATGCAACAGTTATTTGTGCAGACATTTCTTCTGTTCATTTGTGCAGATATTCCTTCTGTTCATTTGTGCAGATATTCCTTCTGTCAGTGATAATTCTGCATCCCAAAATGCTTGAAAGCACAAAATGTAATTGTGTCGAAAACCACAACAGGTGCTCCACTTGTGGGAAAAGCTTCTGTGGCCTAATCTGTTTTTGGAACATCCTGACCCAACATCCTGTCACAGATCGGTTGCGCACAGCAGTCCTTACAGTGCTTTTCTTCTGTTTATAGATGAACATATATTCAGGTGTATTCAAAAGCACATTATCAATGATAAAGTAAGCAAGGATGCTTCCACTACAATTTATCCCTCGATGGACTGGAAATTTTTATGGGTCTTTAAACCATTTGAGGTGTGTTTGGGCCAGGGAGGAACATTCCAGTAAAGCAACATTGGGAAGAGGAATGGGAACAGATATAATCTTTGCAAATACTGTGAGTCCGGATAGGGACCACAAAATTATGAAGTATTTATGATTCAACGATTTTTAAGTTGGAAACAAACTGATACCTTGTATGATATGCTACAAGGGAAACTTCAATTTGACTATTAACACTTTGGCACCCGGGTTATTTCAAGCGGTTCACAAAAAAAACAGCTGGATCGCACGTGGTTTTGCGCGGGAATATCTCCGCTCCTGTATGGGTTACGGACCTGGTTGAAGTGTCAAAAGACTCAGCAATTCTTGTAGTTTGCACTCGAAAAAAATTTTTTGGTTGGGGGGTGCGGGTTTTTCGACAGTGACAACATAAGTGGAGGACTTTTTGGCCACCTTGGCCAACTTCACCTGGTCCTGGGTGCCAACCGTCAGATGGTAGTATTTTGCTGAAGCTTTTATTAGATTCTAGACTACAATCTGAGTCTTTTGATACTTTGGATGACCTGCTGGGGTTTCGGGTTCAAAAGTTATGATCTAAGTTAATAAAATTTTTTGACTAATTAGTTAATTAGATAATTAATTAATTTGTTTATTTAAGATCACAACTTTTCAACCAAAAACACTAGAAAGTTGATCAAAGGCTCAAAAGACTCGGACTTGAGCCTAGTTTCCAATGAAAACTTCAGTGAAATACTTTGGCCTAGCGCTTGGGCCCTAGGCCAAGCAACATGAGCCAAAATGGCCCAAAAACTACTTCACTTTATGACGTCGCCCACAAAAAATCTGCAACCCCCAACCAACACATTTTTTGTGAGTGCAGTCTAGAAGACTGGCCGATTCGTTTGAGCCGTTGAACAGCTCTCTAGCGCAATTGGTGGAGGAGCTAGGGCGTTGCTAAAGCAACTGACAACTGCTGGTTTTAGGCCGATTTCAAAGTACGAATATAACATACCCTGGTTCTCAAAGTGTTAATGAACAACCATTTTTATGCAAAACTTGATGCATTTTTGTGCAATATAAACATAATAAGCCAGAAATATTTTGAATTAAGTTCTGGTTTATCATTGATGATAAATAAAAATACTTGCGCAGCAGAAAACCATCTTTAAGATCCCAGGCAAAGCTGATGTTCTTGACCTTTGTGCACCCTTGTTAGAAAAAGGGTTGCAATACCACAACTGAAAACTAATTTGCCAGGCAGTTTAACACTTTCTCTGCCGGTGCACAAGATACTCGTACTTTGAAATCCCGCATTGAGCCACTATTTTCACACCACTTTGCAACTCCATCATCACTCACTAGCTGATGGTGCCAGAGAGCTGTTCAAACCTTCCAAAGATGCAGCAAGCCTTCTAGTTTGCAGTTTAGAAATTGAAAAGTTTTGGATTTCATTTTTTTTATGGGTGATTTCATAAGTGGGGCAGGTTTTAGGCCATTTTGGCCCAGGTTACTGGGTCCTGGGGACCAACTGCTGAGGGGAATTTTTTGACCAAAGTTTTTGTTGGAAATTATGCTAAAATCAGTCTTTTGAGCCTGCTGATTGGCTTTCTAGCGTTTCTGGTTCCAAAGTTACGGCAAAATAACCAAAATTTGGGTAAAAAATCTTTTTGGGTAATTTTTACCCAATTTAGTTTTTGGCCATAATTTCCACAACGTTGTTTCCTGTGTGTTTTAAAATCAGTTGTAGTTGTTTTGTGTCAGCTAGACAAAATGCCTGGAGACAGGAAAACTGCAAGTGAGCAGTTGACTTTGCTTGCACAACTGGCTAAAAAATATTTGCATAACTTGTCATGTTAGCCTCTTCAAAGAGCTAATTTTCCAGTGCAGAATTAACTGCCACCAAGTTGTGATCATGGTTAACATGGGGACATTTGGAAAACCTTAATCGATGCATTACATCAATGGCACATAGCTTCACTGTCATGGCAGACCCTCTTCTGCTGTAGGTACTCAGCAGTAATTCTGATCAAATATCAGATGCTGCCACTCACTGCAGGTCTCTAATGCGGTGGTTTGGAACAGTTGACAGCATTTCCCTTCCAATGTTGTATACAATTATTACAAAACATCCACATCACTGCCTTGCCCAGAATCTACCTACACAATAATCTGAAGCAATCTACATTGATCTGTGTGTCAAATGCACATGTTTGAGTNTGCTATACGTTATCATTTCGTTTTGCAGTTTAAACCTAAGTTTTATCTGCTGTGTATGCTTGTTAGGTTATGGTATGACTAAATAGATTTAAGCCTATTTTGATGTGATGCCAAGCAATGTGGGCTCATTTCCACTAAAGCTATATTTTACTAGAGATTGACCGGTGGCTTTTTTGGGGCCGATACTGATATATATATATTGGCCATTCATGGACCGATAGCTGATATTTCCAAAACTTTTAAATCATGTTTTCTGCTTCATTATCAAAAATATAATGTATTCTATGCCTTAACTTTTTCCAAAAACTTCAAAAACCAGGATTTATGAGCTATTGCAGCAATTTCAATATTTTGCTATGATTTTGAAGAATTTATCTGATTTATGGTGACGCTTTTGTTTCGGCTGCGATGGCCGACGCGTGCTCTATGGTTAATCTTGTCTGCTTGTTTATGAAAACGAGCCTGCTAGCATTGTTGCAAGACAACTGTCTTGACTTGATTCGCTGTGTTTTCTTGCACAAGTTGTCTGCATTCGTGAGGAATATAACAGCGTTTTGCCAACATCTACTGAGGCCGATACCAATATATCAGCAAAACCCAAATATCGGCCAGGCAGATATGTTGGTCTACCTCTAATTTTTACAACAAATTTCCCATATTGAAAGGCACAATACCCAGCCTCAAAAATTGTCATTGCATTATCTGAACAAAATACCAGTCAAGCTTTGTATTTTAAGAACAGCTTTATTGGAATAAACAGTTGACAAAACTTATAAATTTGGCAAAATAAATTTTAGTTTTTTATGAAATTTATGGCTTTTTGGTCGTAACTTTTGAACCCAAAACCATAGAACAGGAGTTCGCAACCTTTTTCCTGTTAATACCCCCAAGTCATTAAAAAATCAACTGAAACCCCCAGGTTAGCTGGCAAAGCTATGGATTTCACATTTTTACATCACAGTAATGCAAGATCAGGCAAAATCTACGCAGAATTTTCAATCGGCATGCATTTTCCTCTAGTCATCATCATCAAGTTGGTCTGCCTTATGGCAGGTCTCTCATGTTCAGCCATTCTTCTCTATCCTCAGCTCTTCTTTTCATTTGTGCAAGTCATGATATCATCTAACATTTTAATTATTTTCTTTCCTTGTGGGCATTTCCCCTTCATTCTACCTTCCAGCACAGTGCGCAGCATATTCTCATGTCTCAGAATATGACCAATCCACCTCTTTTTTCTTTTCCTAATTTCCGATAACAAACACCTTTTTCCTTTACAAGATTAAGGACCTCCACATTGGTTTTCTTATCTGTCCATGTCACCTTCACCAATCTTCTCCCGACCCACATTTCAAATGCCTCATCAGCCTTTTTTATGGTCCAAGTTTCTCATCCATACAGGTCCACACTCCAAACCTAGGTCTTAACCAATCTTTTCTTCACCTCCAGTTTTAATCCTCCTATGAGTAATTTATTTAGTTTATTAAAAGCACTCTTTGCCATTCCTATCCTAACACGGATATCCTTTTTTGAGTATCCAGATGAGGAAAGAATGCTTCCCAGATATTTAAATTCTTCCACCTGTTGCAGCATTTCTCCATCCACAGTTATCTTTATAGTACTGGGTTGTCTTCTAATCTTCATGACTTTTGTCTTTTTGATGTTTATTTTCATGCCATTCCTTTAGTATAAGATATTAAAAAATAGCCTAAGCTACATCTAAACTCAACTGCCATCCAAGTACCCCGGGAAATTGTCCNGTGAACCCTTGGGGGGGGTTTTGCAAGCCCCAGGTTGAGAACCACTGCCCTAGAAAGTCAATCTAAGGTTGAAAAGACTCAGATTTTAGCCTAGTTTCCGCTAAAAACTTGAGCCAAGCACTTCCATCTGACAATTTGGACCCAGGGCCCGATGAAGTGGGCCAAAGTAGCCTAAACCTATTCCACTTATGACGCCACCCACAAAAAAACATAACCCAAAACTTTAAACTTTTTTCAGTGCAGACTTGGAACAACTCTCTGGCACAATCAACTGGCAAGTTATGGTGGAACAGGACTTTTCGGTCTGGCTGTTTCAGTCTGAGCCATTTTGGTCATGGGCTTATCGTTCTTAGTTGTTTCGGTCGCAAGGCATTTCGGTCTTGGTCATTTTGGTCTCAAGACATTTCGATCATACTATGAAATCTTGCAGATATCTTACATGTTAACTTTAATACAAATGTACTTAAATCAACAAAAGGTTCTATATAAAAAAGCTACAAGCATGATCCAAGATCCAACAGTTATCATCACCAACATATGATCTATGTTACTTTTAACGCAAACATACTTAAATCAACAAAAAGTTCTACTTAAAAAAACTACAGTTTATCGGGGGGCCATGGCCCATGCAGGCCACCCCTTAGAATCGCCACTGGGCATAGCACCAGCTAGCTTGACATTTCACCTGCCCATTTAATCATTTCAATAAACAAATATAATCAGTTGTTTATGTACAGAAATGTTGTGACTGAAACAGGTTGACCGAAATGGCCAAACCAAAAAGTCACGTACCCGAGTTATGGAATTGCAAAGTGGGCAAAAATAGCAGCTCATGCAGGATTTCTAGGTAGGATATACTCATACACCAGCAGCAAAGGTGTTAAGCTGTGGTACAACATACAAAATGATTGGTTTTTAACATGTTTTACTTTATACATTACACCAACATATTTGTATCAACCATTTACAATTCTATTTCCACGTCAGTTTTTCACCTATAACTACACCACGGTATATGTAATTCGAAGTTCTTTTAATACGATTACTCATTTATCTTTACATTTAGAATTCTATAGGTTGTGCATCCCAGCACTAGAAGATAACCACTTTTTTTTCAACGTATATACACAACTGTGCCTGTATAAATGCTCACATTATTTACTGCCTTGCAATAAAATTAGAATTTTATGTTGAGGGTGAGGCTGTACTAAGTTAAAATCACTAAGGCACAACTTAAAAATCAAAATGATTAATCATTAAAATTCTATCTATTTTTTAATCCCTTGACTAGTTACGGTATGTTAATAGTTTTTGTTTATTACTAATTTTTAAGTGGGTGAACCTGATCTGTCATGGAATGACCATTTTATTTTTGAGGGAACTAGCAAATGACACCTTCGTAACCAAGCCACTTGAATTTTAATATATTTTTATGCACAGGGTGCCAAGCCACTTAAATTCATGTCATTCACAAAACGCCTGTCCTGTGTGGTGCCTATGGTAAATATTTTCTATTGGTTGCTATGTAAATTCATGTACAGTAGGACGTCTTTGGACTACTATTGCAATTGTTTAACTGCTTTTTAGTAGCACAGTAGAATTCCCTTATGACATTTAACCCAGGTTTTTTTTAAGGTATTTTAGGGACCCGATGAAAGGAGCATTGTTGGTATGCACTAGAGTCCTGTGTGGGGTGGGTTAACCCGTGCAGATTGCGGGTACCTGCCCTTTGCGGGGCAGGTGCAGCAACCCACACTGCTATGCGTGCGGGTTGAGAAATTCTTTGTGAGGGTAACTGAGTGTTGAGCCAAAGCACATGAACTTAACCAGTTCAAAAATCACAAAACACATGGATGTACTAAAGTTGTTTGTCAACATTGTGCTTTAAGGCAGTAGGCTTGAAGCAGTTATAACATTATGATGTAACAACCCATTATTGCAAAACATTAGCTCAGACTCTTGCTGTTTGGTAGGTTTGGGCAAGTGACCATTTTCCAATGCAACCATCGTACGTGGTGAGGAATATTTCAGTCTAGCAGCCCTTCTAAATGGAAGACAGCGCATAATGCACAGCTAGTCACAACTGAACTGAAACATAGTTTTTATCACCTTAAATCTGTTGACTGCAAGAGCAGATCTGTGGAAAAGTTTTGGCTGCCAATGAAAAATGATCAGCTTGATTTTGCTGCTTGTTAGACTTGTCTTCAGGCGTTATGAGTAGGGCACAACATTTTTTTCAGCTTCCTAAATACTCAGAATTTATGTAGTACGATGTTTTGCGCTGGTTCCAAGAATTTTATGTTGCGATTTTTTATTTTACTGCAACTTCTATGAAGTATTTCACAAAATGTAGAAGTGTGATTTATAAAAACATGCTGAAAACATGCTGTAGAACTATTTCATAATAATTCTGTTCTCTTTGATAACTGATTTGAACTGAATAATGACCTAAAAGCAATTGTAGAAATGACCCGGCCAAACATCAGTCCAAAACTGCATGCAAATTTTTTATATTGCCAAGCAACTTCATGCACTGTGGAGCAAAGTTTTAGCAAAAGATTGCCATTTCGCCCCAGGTAATGTTTGGAAATATTTAGCATTTTATGTAAACAAATCACTTGAGTAAATCACTGATGTTTAAAATGCTTGTGCATAAATCAGTCTTTTTAAAGAAAATGTTGGGTACCCTGTAAGGACCTATAGGGACCCGATTTTCTCTGATTGTTGAGACTCGATTTTTAATTCTAGGGACCCAAATCGAGTCCCTAAAACACCTTAAAGAACTCTGGCATAAATGCAACTTTCTACTGCAGTTTGTTAACAATGAATGTATACTTCTCATGATTGTATTGCAATGAAATCTTGCCCTAAATTATGAGCTTTTAGTAGTTTTCGGACAGGTGCGGGTTAGAGAATGGAAAAGGGCTGTGCAAGGCGGGTTGGGATGATCTGCAGGCCAGGTGAGAAGTGTGCGGGTGCGTACAAAAAATTAACCCGCGCAGGACTCTAGTATGCACACAGTAAAAGCTCTACTGCCATTTGTTACTACCTGCTTATGTGAAAGTGGGTTTTCTGTGCTTGCACAGATGAAAACAAAGACAAGAAACTGTCTTGAGCCTGAAGACGACATGAGATTGGCTCTGAGCAAGATTGTTACAAATTTTGCTGTGGAAACAATACAAAATCAGGGCTCACATTGGTTAAATTTGAACTGTTGTTATGACTATGCTTAGCCTTTGTTAAACTGTCTCTTTGTTTATTTCACTTGTTATGCTTGCAAGAAAATGTGTGAAAAAGACTGGGTCGCCAAAGCTTCGCTATCTTTTTATCCTTAATATTTGGGTCGCTTCAAAACAAGGTTGGGAAGCACTGTTATAGAGCAAAAGAAATAACAAACAGCCAAAACCGACACAAAATACCAATAAATGCCATGTTCTATGAAAGCAGTCCATGGTCTCTGCAATTAAATTTTTTTTTATTAGTTTGTGAAAAACACCAGAAAGACCCTAAGCTAATTGGCATAGAACTTGATTTTTGGAAGAAAACATTTAAAATAGGTGGAAAGTGTATGTCCAATGTAAATATAATCAATATTTACAATCTGTTTATATAAATTACATTATATTTTCTTTATTAGATGGAAAAAACACACTAAAACTACCTGAAACAGCTTGATATTCTCACTGGTAAAAGCACTATTTGTAAAACTACCAGATTAACTTACTCAAAAAAAATTTGGTGTATTCTTTTGGTTTTGTGTACTTGATATATTTCATTTTCCATTCAAATTGAGACACATTATGTGTAAAATCGAACAGAAGCCGGAGCCATGCTATTAAAAAAGAGAGCTCCGGAGCTGGAGCTATGCTTGTGAAAACCAACAGCTGCAGAGTTGGAGCCATGTTCATGAAAAGAAAAGCTCCAGAGCTTGAACTGTAGCAGTGTCATTTTTATGACAGCTCCGCAGCCCTGATACCCACATCTATTTTTTTATAATGGTGACATCTAAACAGGCACATGTCAGCAAGACAGCACCTGCTTTGATTCGCTAAATAAGCAAGAAAGCACGTTTAGCCTTAACTGATCTAGGCTTAGTTTTGAGTGTTTCATGCAACTTTTCTATGTTGCCTGGTCTTTTTTCTTGTCTAGCATAGCTGCACTTCTAATTGAGTGTTGACACCACTGCTCTGTTTTTTTACTTTCATCTTCTGCAACAAAATCATGCAGTTCCTGTGCTTATTGCAACTACTGCATAGTAACTTATTGCCTATGTTGTGATGTTCAGTTAATTGTTTTGCAATAGTCAATTAATACTGAATCGGTTTGCATCGCATTCATGATGCACCATAAACAGGATGCTTGCAAAGAATTTTGGCAATCTATTGTCAGCGCGACATTGAACGTGGCACTCATCATAAGCGGGATGTGCTCAAAAAATAGCACCCGTAAACATGCAATAGAGTGATCCAAGCACATGATCTCAAAAGGCTAAAGAAATGTTTATCAATCAATAACACTACGCACAGAGTTCAAGATGTTGTGCTGAGAGCATTTATTGCATTTGAAAAAGATAAGCTTCATTGGGTTTCAGGAACTTCTGGAACATACCTTATATACTTGTGTATAAGTCGATGTCATATTTTAAGACCAAAACTTGCATCATTTTAAGAATTACCTGTGTATAAGTTGACTGTAGATTCCAGGCACAGTCACTGTAGGAAACAGCAATCGTTTTCCCCTTTTTATTTGTGTAAACAGTGAAATCACCAAAGGCAGGCATATACCTGCCACATATAACATGCATAATTACAGAGTTTTCTTTTCACATTGTATACGACTCTTCAGCATCATCTCCATAAACATTACCTGTGTATAAGTCAACCCCAAAAATATTACCTTAAAATCATCTCTCAAAAACTTGACTTATACACAAGTATATACAATGATTGTTGTGGAACATCAAACTGGACTTTTTACAAAACATATGGTTTTGTTGAACTTCTTTAATTCTGAAACAGGGAAAGTCATGAAGTAGTATCATCATAAACCATACATCGTTCTACAAAAGAATTTGATGAAACCATTACTATGATCAATACAATTTTTAATGCTCGACATTTTAAAGCTGATTTAGACTAGAATTGGGGTGAGGACTCTAAGAATCATACTTATTTGCCCCATGAGGTCAACTTCTTTTTGTTTTCTTGCAATGTTCCTTGCAAATGTGCTAGCCCTACTTTATGCTGACTGATTACCATATTTTTTAGACCATAAGGCACACTTAAAATCCCCTTAATTTTCTCAAAAATCAAAACTATGCTGTATAATGCAGTGCACCTAATGTATGAACTAATGTATTATTCAATTGCTATTTACAATTTTTTGTAACCACACCACTGTGTTACATAATAAACCATAAATTGCAATGAGCAGCGCATTTGGTTCTTGAGTAGCTTGCACATGCCTTAATGTTTAAGCACAGATTGCATTACTCCACGAGGCTACTGCCCACAGAGCTATATGTATTACTTTGGGAGGCTCCTGACCACATTGGCACACCAAATCAAACATGTTCACAGCTTTGTTTGTTCTATTTGTGTCTAGCAGATCAGGCATGTGTGACAGATTAACCTACCTTGTATGTAATCTACCATTTTGTGCCTTATGCATGAAAAAAGAACAGCTAGCATTTAAAAATTTAAAGTGCGCCTTGTAATCCAGTGCACCTTATGGCCCGAAAAATAAGTTATTCGTGACATCAGAAATAACATTAAATATACCCTACCTTATAACTAATTGCTTGCATATTTTGCATCTTTTACTCAATATTTGTAGTTTTAGGTTGCATGCATGCTTCAGTTTTGAGGCTTGGTGGAAGGTTCAGAGTGTGGTTGTGTCTGATGTGAGTTCAGTGGTTGAGTTAAGATTGTATATAGGCACATTCATAGTGAAGTTGTAGGTTGCATCACACTTATGAAACTACACTTCATCTTGGTTCAGTAGGTTTTGTCCCTAAAAACCTTGGCGATGTGAATGATGAGCAAGGGTAGCAATTCCATTAGGATATTAGTGAAGTGGAAGTACAACATTAAGGGAGATGGATACTGCCATACCGACTGACAACTGTTGGTCCATTGAACATGAAAGCGCTGTTGTCCCCCATTCTTGGCAAGATCTGAGCAGAAATGTTTTGGCTGAAGTGACTTGTTATTTACTCATCATACAAATATATACCTTTGTGATTTGTTTTTCTGCAACATTTAATTGCTAATATGTTAAAACAAGAACTGCTTTGACATTATTAAATTTTCTCCATTGGACACATCACCGCAGGAAAACTCGGCCCAATAAAAAAAACAGATTTCATTTTTTAATCAGTGGCCCAGAATTACATAAAGTAAGTTAAAACACCTGTGGCACAAAAAGTTATTGTTGTTGGCCAGTGATTGTCCCTAGGGAAGAAGAACTTTCTTATTCAATAAACTTAACTATAAATAGAAAAAGCTTAGACAGAACCTTTAAAATCTATTGAAGTGGAGAAAAATGTCAGCATCCACTAAAATTAATAATAATAACAAAACGCTTTTGCAACAAACAAATTTCTTTCAAACTTACCTTAAATATGTGCAGAAAGATGCCCCAACACATTTGATTTATAGATTTATGAAAGAAAAACACAACAAAAAATTGCACCAAACGTTTAAGGGTTTCAGAAAGACAACTAATTAAAATATCAGATCTTTTTCAAGTAATTTAGAACTGAAAACACTGCACACAACAAAAAGACACTGCGATGAAGCAATACATTACCACACTCAGATTAGGTTTTGACAAGGCAACAACTTTTGTAATACTTCACTTACTGTAAAAGAGCATGTCCATGAACTGACAGTAAACTGCTCCAGTGCAAAGTTCTTCAACCTTCTTCAAGTTAAGTTGCAAACTGTCATTTACCCAACGTACAAGCTCATGGCGACTTAAGTTTTCAGATGTTACAGAAGTAGACGTTACATTTATAGCACTCATTATGACTATATATCTTGGAAAAAAGTTTTTCTTGAGTTCTTAGGTTTCTGGAAAGTTTGTGATGGACACAGTTTGAAACAAAACACCAACACAACCTATGTTAATCAACCAGTCTGCTCAACAATCATAATATAGACAACTATAGTTAATTGCATATCGGTTAAATGCATGAACTGCTTTATTGCATAGAATCCTAGATTCCCAAACCAAAATCATCCATAGGTGAAGAAAATAGTCTGGTTAATCGCATAAACCAGATATTCACTTAGAAATGTTTTTATTTGTAGATTAGTATCACTAATCACATATTTCACTTCAAAGTAAGGTGAAGTGTACTGCTCAGATGAAAGCTGTTGTACCATTCTTTTCATTAAGCAACTGTCTCCATGGGGATGGCCAGAAAACAAAGTTACCACCACCGCAGTGTCAACCTTAAGCAGTTAATTTGAAGATTCAACTGATTAGACAGCAGCTTTGTTCAACTAATTGGCCATACAGACCAAGGGTACATTGAGTTCTTTTTATTCTTGCAAATGAAACATTTGCATTTCCTTTAAACTTTTGCTCTATCCCAATTTACTGAGATGGGGCTGGTGGACAAAACAGTACCTTATTAGCTAGGAGCGTGACCTCTCCACAGTTATTAATCTCACATCTAAATCACTTGTATTTGCTTTATTTTTGTGCATATCAGCCAGACTCCTTCAGTTTTGTTAATGTGGCAAAATGAATGAATGAGTGATGTGTTTGAAATTTTCAAGGATAATCCAACCAGGTCAGATTTGAAGGCTTTCACATATGTGTATACAAATTTATGTTTTCTTTCCAATCTCACATTTTTGTGATGAATGTCTACATTAAGCATGGAGTCCCACAGCCAGTTCTTGTTGCTCAATTCAGAAAAGGCATTGGATTTCATGATTAACTCTGAATTCTTTTTGAGCTCCTACACTTGTTGAAACACTTTGCCCAAACTTTACTAGCAAACATGAATTGGTAAAATCTTGGTATTATTTGTTCATTTCCTCCAAGACAGAAAAGAACTGACACTGCCAATATTTCCTTTCTCATATTATAATAGTTTCCTTTTAAAGTTCCACAAACTTGTGGTATGACTAGAAAAGCCTTTAATTTATCATCTTATTTGCTAATAAGATGGCATTTTTACAGTATGAAGATGCAACTCCAATGGTGCTTAGAAAATCAATATTTTCTTACTTATGTTGCGATCGGAAAGCCCGAGCATCATGTGCGCAAAACTTCACACTGTGGCAGCAAGCAACAATAGAGATCACATACCATGATCACTTTCCACGTACGCTAGTCATTATGTTCAATCAATCACATGTTAGTATCGGCAGAGCTTACACGTCATGATCACTGTTATTGCTTGTTCGCACCACGCATATATGGGTGTTGTTCTTCACGCACATCCCATTCGTGGTGAATCACACATTCAACGTAACATCAACTGAGAGGTTGCAACAACATTCCCTCCTTTTTATAACAAACTGCACCTATCGCATGTTCTTTTTGTGAAGTCTGCACCTGGCACAACCTTCACATCCTGGTCACAGCACCATTTTGTTGGAATCAGAAAGCCCGAGCATCATGTGTGCGAAGCTTCGCACTGTGGCAACAAGCAACAACAGAGACCACATGCCATGATCACTCTCTACGTACGCTAGTCATTATGTTCAATCGTTCACATGTTAGTATCGACAGAGCTTACATGCCACGATCACTCTATTATTGCTTGTTCGTGCCACATATATATCGGTGTTGTTCTTCACACACATCCCGTTCATGGTGAATCACACATTCAACGCAACGCCAGCAGAGAGGTTGCAACACTTTCAAATGGTGCAGTCTAAAAAACATTAATGGCAAAGGTATTATATAATTCAATAAAATGAAAAACAAACTTTAAGTTTCAAGAAAATGCATTTTTTCAGCCAAAAATTATTTCTTCCTGAAATAATGAGTGACTTTTTTAGTATTTGAGATAACTGTGGTCCTTGCAAGAGTCCAAGCAAAAACAATGTTTTGAAAAAGCTAATAAATAAGCATGAAGCCAATTTCTTAGAGATGACTAAAAAATTTTAAAATGTCAATTTCGGAAAACCAAGAAATTGTTTTTTCTTAAAAACTTCAAATGTAAGCATACCTTGTTAAGGGGGTGTTATCGGAAAGATTGCTGAAAAACCTCTATTACAAGGTGTTACTTGCTAACTTTGTATCAGTGGTTCATGAGTTACCATAAAAATCGAGCCAGAACGCTGCTTCTGAGGGTATTAAGGTTTGTGACAAACTCATTTATGATATTCACCTGCATGGATAGGGTCAGACACCAGTATGCAGATGTAAAACCCAAAATTTCACAAAATATGGTATTGCTCATATTGCACATTAAAAAACGTACAAGTCTGATTCGATTTCAATTCTAACCCAAATTGGGTCCTTTGGGTTGGGTCCTTTGGGTTTTGTAAGGTGGACCCAAATTGGGTCCTTAAAACACCTTACAAAACCCTGGAAACACGGAAAACATAACAATCAGTCAAATAAACATCAGGTTTATTGTTAAAACATCAGACATCAAAAATTTCTCTTAACACCTTGAGAGCTGGCGACCGGCCTACGATATATTCGTACTTCGATTTCGGCCTAAAAAACAGCAGTTTACAGTTGCCTTACCAACACCCTAGCTCCTCCACCGATTGTGCTAGAGAGCTGCTCAATGGCTCAAACTGATCGCCAGTCTTTTCTAGATTGCACTCGAAATTAACTTTTGGTTGGGGAGTGTTGGATTTTTTGCGAGTGACATCATAAGTGAAGTAGTTTTGGGTCATTTTGGCTCATGTTGCCTGGCCTAGAGCCCAAGCACTAGGGCAAAGTATTTCGCTGAAGTTTTCATTGGAAACTAGGCTCGAGTCCGAGTCTTTTGAGCCTTTGATTGACTTTGTAACATTTTTGGTTCAAAAGTTATGATCTAAAACAAACAAATTAATTAATTATCTAATTAGCTAATTAGTCAAATATTTTTACTAGATTAGATCATAACTTTTGAACCCGAAACCCATGCAGGTCATCCAAAGTATCAAAAGACTCGGATTATAGCCTAGTTTCCAGTAAAAACTTCAGCGAAATACTACCACCTAATGGTTGGCGCTTAAGGCCAGGCAAAGTGGGCCAAGGTGGCCTAAAAGTCTTCCACTTATGACGTCACTCACAAAGAACCCACATCCCCCAAGAAAAAATTTTTTTTCGAGTGCAGACTAGAAGACTTGTCGCGTCTTTTGATGCTTCGACCAGGACCGTAACCCGTACAGGAGAGGAGATATTCCTGCGCAAAACCTTGTGCGTTTAGGCAGTTTTTTTGCGAAAATCCTCAAAAGCAGCCAGATGCCAGTGTTAAAACATCAGATCTGATGTTAAAACATCAGAAATGGCAACATGGTCAACAGGTTTCTTGCATATGTTTGTTGTCAGTGCATCATAATGAGTCTACTTACATGTGTATTATCGATATTTTCTGTTACACATGAAGGCTCACAGAAGTCTTCGCAAAAATTTAGCCACAGTTTATTACAACAAGAATATTGATTTCCCCCAATGAACATCATCAGTTCCACAAAATACACATAGGAAGTCTGCAAGGCAATGGACTAAAATAAAAAGTCACTAAAAAACAGAAGTGTCGGCATGCTATCACACAGAGCGTTATAAACGTAGACCTTACTGCACACTGCCACGTGCTGAATGAAGTGCAGTATGGTATCAGCACCAGGAATTGGGAAGCAAGTTACATCCCATGACTAATGACATGATAGCACTGGCATCTAATTGGGAAGACAGACTACGGCCCCCAAAATGCGACAAAAAAGAAGACCCACAGGTTTGGGCTGCATCTTTTCCCCATCTGCTTACTCTAACACAAAAAGAAAAAAAGTTAAACC
>JGI24022J15233_10000099_pt1 | contig 33957 bp, 18 predicted proteins | sample Ectturendosymbi2_FD_15233 | JGI IMG/M metagenome (IMG submission 15233)
AAAAAAAAACTTAGAAATGTAATACAATCTAGAAGATGCTTACAACGCATGATTTCTGATGTGTTTTGACCGATTTTGTGCCCCTACAAAGACAGATTCGAAGGCTTCAACCATCAATCTTTCGCTGCTGACTTGCTTGATACAACGTACCTCATTGTCATGAGGTCTCCGACGTATCTTATGTAACGTGCCTCACTTTACGTCTCGTGCTACGGTAGACCTTTTGTTGGGCAAGTACATTACGTGGCGAGCTGGAGCCTTTCCACTGTTATATTTTCTAAACCTAAGGCAACATCAATTAGGCAAGGTCCCATCGAAACATAAAAACATGACGGGCATCAGAACACGCCATAGCAGCCAGTTGGTGCAGCAGAAAGACACCAATACCGCCAATATCGCAGGCAATAATGCATTATCAAAATGAACAGTAATTGCATTCTTTACTCAGCTTGTTCGAAATACATTTCAATTTGTTTCATTTGATAGCGGGGACACGTGAAAACAGCCTAAATCCTCTTGGCACGCAATAGGCTTTTGGTTACAAAATCGACCGACAGCGGAAATGCCAAGCAACAACAACTTTTTAGATTAGATTTAGCAAAAGTGGATAACATTGAATTATTGGGTGATTCAATGTGGCAAAACGTTTGTAGTTTGTGACAGTTGCAAAATTAGACTCCATGCACATATCTTGCATTACAGCATTACATGTCGCATATAACAGAGAAGCTGCTTGCGTACTGCCCAGTGTCCTTTATCTATATGCTATACCACTGTCAACTACTTTATGTCTCAGAAACTTACAGAAAAAGAACCGGAAAGGGCCCGTTCGCTTGAGCTAGATGTTTCATATACTGCGTAAATTTCGAAACTTTCTGAAATATCACCCTGCGCTTTTTCGCTTTTATTTATACGAACTTGAAGCAAAATCAGGCAATAAAACTGAGGTTATCGAAAATATTACTTTAAGCGTTTTGAATGGCAAATCAAAACCTATTAAAGATCACAAAGTTTGCAGCATTCAAGGACACGTTGCAGAATGCCAATTGCTCTGAAAGTGGTGATTTTTTCTCTTCCTGCTATCGTAAGCGGTTTGTTCGTTTGCAATAACATAATCGTACGAAAGATTTTACTAGACTCAGCCTTTCAAACGTTTGTGATTCTCAGCGGTGTCAGTTACGGATTGCACCATAGCCATGAGCTCTCTTCAGCACGGAAGACAATGCCATCACTTTTTCGACGATGTCACGACAAACAAAAGAAACGCAAGCAAAGACACCCATTCGGACCTGTAGTCAATGAAACCAAATAGACTGAATTGTAAAATCGGATGTGCAACAGAGCCTACGTCGCTTCACCACAAACGCGCTAAATCCCAATACAAAGGCAGCTATGGTCAGATCTGCAGATTTACTTCTGTATTGGAACTTACAAAGGAAACACTGGCGTAACTAGGACAAGAACGTTTACTCTGTATCTTGTGATGGGCATTGTCGTCCATTGTTCTTTGGCATTGTCTTCTATCTTTCTTTTGACGGCCGGGGCAGCCACACAGGGTAAAACCGACTACGTGATTTGGGGGTCGTGAAAATACAATATGCTGACCCAATTTACTTGACTTTACAACAATTCACTTAAGGTGCGTTGAAACTTTGGTTCGAAATTGATTTTATAAAAAAATTAGGTTTACAGATGAAGTTAGGAAAAGGGTCTTTTACTTCACAATGTCTCTAAACTAGTATAGCAGTTGCAAAATTTAATTTTTATTTCTGAAAGTCAATACGCAATGTGAGTGTTATCTTGTAAGGCACATTGTTTTTGAACAGCTTTGAAATACATGACTTGTTTATGGATTGTCCTTATTGACTTGCGAAACACCATAACCTAAGTATCTTGGGACAGAGCGTTTCAGCTACTTACCCGAATCGTTTCAAATTACGTGCGTTTTTCCACAATATCGTATTGTCCATGATGGATGAATATAATGTTTATACTAAATTGGAAATTACATTCAAATTTCAAAATTTTTATGTCATAGTATTCCAGGTGTTGGCAATTATATTTTTTAATTATCCCTATAAACATAGGACACAAAGTTCGATGGCAGCTAGCCGTCGTAATTCGTTGAAAATCTTAGTTTTTCAGAATTTTTTTTCGTTTTTAAGAGTCAAATGCTTACTCAGCCAAATGAAAGTTTCTTAGCAGATGTATATCGCGTTGGTTAAAATGATTCCCTTTCCCACAAGTATCATGCGTGTTATGCTTGCTGTACCAACTGGTAGACCTGTTAATGTTCATCATTATTGTTACTAGCTGGAATACAAATAACCCTACCAACTGTTAAAATGGTAAACGATAAGGATATTATTTCACCATTTCGACCTGTAAGTGCTAAATACTAAATAGCATTTTTGTTTATTTTTCATACGCCTTTTGTACATAAACTTTACGTACCTTTCATTCGGTACTTTCTATCCAATCCCGTTGACGTGGTCCCAAAAGTAGAAAGATGGATGGTTTCCTTCGGGATTCATGTTTCTGAGTTTCCGTTTACAAACAAATAAGCACTTGGTGGAAAGAATGAACACGGATTGTAATTACAGTCGTGTTCATATTGACTTACTCAATACGTATAAAAAATATTGGGTTTCAATACGTTTCATTTCTTCAAACTCAAAACCAACAAAACGTGGCTTCAGAAAGTTATAGGTCAACCTTTATTCCTTAAAAGGTCGTTCACTCTCTTTGATATGAATTGAAGGATTTCATCAGTCTTTGGCATTCTTTTGTTTTTTGGGTTTTGATACCACACTTGAATCTTAACGTCTCTCGACAGTTTCAAATGGCAAAAAATCTCATAAAGCCGAATAAAAGTCTTCCAAACTTAACCTTCATTCAGTAAAAAGCAGATACTAAATTTATAACTAAAATTATATTTAAATTTCTGCCGTTTATTCAAAATGAAAAATTCATTATTCTTGTTGTAACACGCTCTGTATTTAAGCTAAAATAAATTGTTAGAGCAAAGAATAAAATTTTGTGGCAATGAATTCATAAAAACCATTTAATTTATGAAAAAAAACCTTTAACATCTATATAAGCTTTTAAAAATCATGCTGTTTTGCACATTTTAAGACATTATTCATAGCATACTGAAACGCATTTCGTGTATTATTTGTAACATTTTGATATTTTATTTGCGGAAATATTTTACTTGTATTTTAAAGGATTTCTAAACGTATGCCTAAAAATCTATTAGAAGTTTTATTTCAATTCCACAGAAATATCCAGCCTGTAAATCCATGCTTTTGAACGCAAAACTTAGAGCTTCTTCTCGATTTTACCGCAATTGTGCTACAAGCAATTGCTTTGCTAATGTCTGAAGATTTCAAGATCAGAAAAATAATTCATACAAATTATTCCTATTACTGCTTATGTTGAACTGTTTTTAACCGTTCTTTTATTTTTTTTTTGTAGAAAATCATGCATTCGTTATAAAATTGACTTACTCCTTTACAAATTCACCTTCGAAGCGAATGAATAGTACGGCTGAACAGCGTTCTTCACCCGCTTAACTAGCGAAAGCGACGTCGTGCTGCTTATGTTTAAAATATTTGTAGTTTTTCTTCAGAGTCATTAACCAAACGTGTGTAAACATCCTGGCACTTAATGGGTTGTTTAAGCGCCATGAAAGCGGAAGAAACGTAACATCATAAATTTACCATTTATCAAGTATACATTTCATGGAGCGTTTCGCGTTACTACAAAAATGCTGTAACGGCGCACAGCGACTTATGACCCAGCCTTGTTTAATGGCTTCAAGCTATGTTCATCCGGTGACTAGTTATCTAACGTGTGCAGCTCACTAGGTTCAAACAGGGTTTGAATCACTTGATGCTGCTTTAAAGTCTAACATTAAGACAGCATCCGCACAGTTACCGTCATATTTCTCGCCAGCTACAATTCCCGTGGCTTCCTAGAGTAGGCCAGCAGGTTCTTGAACTGTCCAGGATCTCGGGGCGGGTTGACCTGCTTCCGTTTCCTGGTATAACGTCCCTCGTGGTTGTCTAGAGGTCGGTAACTGCCTTTGACGGTTTGCGCAATCTCGCGACAACACGAACTGTTTTTCTATTTCGCTTCACATAACGTGCAGTAAAAACCACAGCACAGTCTAATTTCGAATTAGTAACTTTGAGGCTCTCGTGTATCAACCAAATTCTGCTAACTGAGTCAGAGTATTTCTGATCACCCAAACGACCAATGATCTGAGCTGTGGATTTCACACCGATTGGTATATAATGTGTTTATTCCTATTTCTCTTGAACATCTTTAGTTCACAGTAAATCCAGTGTTACTGCTGTGCCTTTGAGCAAGGCCTTCTGGAGAGAACCGTTCTCTCTAGAAGGCCTTGCTTTGAGTTTGTGTTTATTTACCTGAGAACAGTAGCAGCCAAACGCCTTTTCATTGATAACTGCTGAACCGATTTAAATCGCAGTCGCGCCCTTTCAAGGATTGTCCTGTTACACTGAGTTGATGGATAGTGCGGTCTGATGGCTTAATGTTCCTGCGCTTGGTACTGTACAATCGCTTACTTGTTTCTGTTGTATTTCAGAAAAGGTGTTTGACGATCAATCGCCGTTGAAATTTGATACCTGTTAGATTTTGCGACACCACAGGTTGCCCTGATTACCTCCCGTCCTGTTTGCAACTGCTGTAAGGAACAAGAGCTTACAGCTCCGTTGGTCGTAAGGGTCAGGTTTAGGCGAAAGTTCGTCAGGCGCACGTTTCTCCAATTTTCTGCAGACTAGCTCCTCGACGCCTCGCATCTGCTCCCGCAACAAATACTACCGCCTCACGTTAGTACAAGAACTCTCTTTTTGCCTCGACAATGGGATAAAGACGTTGCATTACATGTTCATAAAGAAAACCATACTGATGCTTCAGTTAGACACTTATATTTGAATTTTTTTTACTGCAGTGTGAAAATCACAGAGTAAAAGTTTTTGCACGGATTTTACTCACTCCCTTTAATTTAACGGGAACATCTAACGGGAACGGTGGTTCTTAACCGGCGAGCGCGCCACCCCAAGGGGAGTCAATAAATTTCTATGGAGTGCGAGCCTTAAGCCCCTTACAACATGGAAAGTTAGATCAATAAATTTAATAATAGGTAAATACATTTGTTTTTATACTTATTTAATGTCACGGAGGCTTGAAACAAATGACATTTGCTTTAGAGAGGTTTGGTAGAAAAAAGCTTAGAAACCACTGAACTAGAAAGAGGAAAAGAGCTCCAAGACGCTCGTTCTGTTTCGTGGTCAAAAGAACGAGGACATTTTGCGCGTTTCTGTTATTTTTGCGCCACTGACACTCAGCTGTGTTTGAAAGTAATTTGGAGTTACAGGAAGTCATTGGCAACGCTGAGGTAAATGCAGCTGTTTTTCTGTGTTGTACCTTTGCCACCAGGCACTTTCTTGAAAATTCACGCAAACACACAAGGCCAATAATTGGTTTTCAAAAAAAAGTGTAATACTTGGTTTCAAAAAACATAAAAGCACAACGTTGAGCGAAGGAGCACCCAAAGACCAAGTGAGCCAAAGTATAATATTTACAACAAGAGCGCCAACGTCCAATGAGCACATGTTGAAAACAATGCTGCTAATTTCAGCGAATCATTGATATGCAAATGCACGTTGCTTATTTACAATTTTTCTTGTAGTTGATTTTAATGTTTTTTGCATTGCTGTATTTTTTCAGCAGGTTTTTGCACTTCGTTATGTACACAACATGGTGAGGCTAATAAAATAAGCCGCCTTTTACAAATATTCACTCATGCACAACACGAACATTTAAGGCAGTACGAGCTGTACCAGATGAGTTAAAGAGTATCTGCGCAACAAATACTGTAATCTAAATGGCCAAAAACTACTCAATGCCGTTCACGATGAAATGTAATTTTGTTTTGTACATATTTTTATACAACTTCGCAGAAGATTTTGCTAGTACAATGGAAAGTTCAGGTATGCTCGTTGACTTAAGACTTTCAATAGGCAACGATCTATTTCCCTAAATGTGCTGTAAGTCTATTTCCCGCAACCAGGCTATCGGAAGAGACAAGACGAGATTATTCCGATCTCTGATTGCCCATCACATTTGCGATTTGCAAAACGCTAGTCCGAGTAGTAACAGGAGAACATCTTGATTTGCAGTCACATTGTTCATTTCCCTACAAAAATGAAAAAATAAATCTTGCCCAGTCTCAATTTCAAAATAGCGTCTAAAGTTTGACTTGAGCAAATCGTTGTACTTTAAAAAACGTTGTCTGTCACAGTAGGTCGTTACCCCATCCTGTACCAGTACAACGTCATTCCGCTTTTCAGTTAAGTCGTCATATTCATTCATAATGCATGGTTCAGGCTGAGGTTCTTCTTGAATTGTTCCACCGCTTTCTTCTACCGTATCTTCGTTGGAAGAGCTGAAATGCACGAGCGACTCTAATGGCATTTTTTTCAAGCACGATCTCTCTCGAACTTTCATCACTGATCACGATCAAATCATACAGGGTTGATCCAGAAAAAATTCATTCTACAGTTACCAACAGACACTAGGACAAAAAGGCATTTTCGATACAAGGTAGCGACCCTACAATTAAAACAATAAATGGGCTTCAGCTAAGTATAATATTTTCCAAACGTTTTCCAGGATTTCAATAAACTCTACATGGACTGTACAAACCTGAATAAAAATCTGAATTATAATCAGAATACTGACGAAAGCTCTTCAGCTTCTAGCGTGCAGTGAATGAAACAATTACATACAGGATGAATTATTGCGCGTGTGGTTGAGTGGTATCACAAAAAATGTCATTGTCAGTTTTTTGGCAACACGGTTTTCTTAAATACAGCACTTTTGAAAGCCAAAATGTTGTTTTTAAACTATCACATTTCTTATGCTATTCTCCCATTCATTTTGCAAAGCTTTGCATAGTATACATGGATTTTTTCATGAATTTTATATTGCATACAAATTTGTAAAGATTCAAAAATTTTAATTGCAAAACACAACCCACTAAGGTTACTAACATAATTATTATGCTTACTCATACGGCAAAGCCTGCTTCATTGATAAGGAGACAGTTGGTTCTTACTTCAATGTTGGAGGTGCAACAAAAAATAGATTGCTTCAAAATGCATTAAGAAAACTAATTACGAACAGTGGGTCTATATTACTGCAATTTTAACTTGATTTTGGGTGTCGGCAATTGGCGGAAGGCTGAAGTCTGAAATTTGCGTTTTGCCGGAGCGGTTGAGGTTAATGCTCTTGCCTAAGGAGCGTTGTGGCCCTATACTCAGTGGCTGTGGATCGAACATTCAAACTTTCAATTGACAGGCGGACACACTGCGACTGATCTATCGCCTCCCCGACTGCAAGTTTTGAAAGGTTTTGCCTTGACTTATTTGAAGGCGTGTTCCATTGCAACTTAACATTGTCATAAAAAAATTTAAACAGATGGTTAAGCGGTTATTATTTGAAATAAGTGATAAGTGCTGCTAACCTGACGGAAATATATAAAGCCTGAATTAGTTGCTTTCATTTGGCGGATTTGAATTTGTGCCTTTAAATTGTCGACGAAACGACTGGGAGATGTCAGCACGGAAGAACTGAACAACAGCTGTTCGTACTGCCTTGCGGATATTGCTATTGTTCAGTAGATCTAATACTCATTAGAAAATAAGAAGTTTTGCGTGAAAACTCTTGCTTGAAATTGTGTGAGACATATGCAATGTCCGTTTCTCAAAATCTTACTCAACCTGTTCAACTTCTACGAAGACGAGTCCCTGTTAAACTTTGCACAGATTAAAACTCATATAACGCTGATAAAATGCCATCTTCTCTGACACTCTTAGAAAGTGTTTATTATACAAGCACTCGGTACTAGTTAGAAGTAGATAACAAAAATTGTAAGAATAAATGAAGATTGACATTCTGACTTAGAAGTGCTTTCAGAAATAGTTTACGTTTTATTCGCGTTGCTAAAACTTACGTAGAAGAAATCCCTCATCTTTCCTGAGTTCCTGCAGTGAAAACAAAAACATATTAATTTATGTTTTCGTAAAGTGATGAAGAATTCACTGGCTGTTCCAGCTAAAATTTGGTTGCCTACAATCAATCATGATGTATTTGCTCGTACTGCATTGAAAACCATACCGATAAGTTTTTGCAACTATTTAAAATGGACCTATGGTTTAATTGTAAATTATAAGATATTTTCCATCTTTAGACTTGTGTCTATTTTCTTAATTCTTTGAAAGTCAAAGTGATCCTTAATCATTAAATCTACGTACGTGTATCGCTAGTAAGCACAGGATGATCTTTATATTTTTACCAAAAACAATTTTCACATGAAGTATTTACTGCCCTCACTGCTTTCCCAAATCTAAAAGAAAGTGCATAAAAATTCCAAGTGAACTATGTTTCAGCTACATTCCTTTTTAAGACTTAAACATGACAAGGTTGACGAGATAAATAGCGATGTTTAGCGATTACTGGATTAGGAATTTTGTACTCTGTGCCCACTGCTTTCTCTTGCTGTCTGCAAACATACAGGCCTTACTCTCTTTCAGCTCCAGGTTTAAAAACGCTGAAAATTTCTAATAAACCATGAAAATGAGACAGTTTACTCGACTCAAACGCTAAAATACTCGTAAAAAACTTTTTAGCGAAAACACTGCTATATGAACACAGCAAATGTCACTTCTTACATTTTCAGTGTTTCCGTTGGTTCGACGACGTTGCGACAGCTTCAGCTGTATCTGTGCAATCTATCACCATAGACAGAGGCGTAGTCGGTGGTGTAACGAGACAACGTTGTTACACAACTGCTTTGGCGAGACAGATGGCAGAAGGGTGTTCTGCATTTTGTTGTTTGGCAACGAAAATAGATGGAAACATGTTTCACCTTTCCACAACGTGCACCACTTTTGTTCCCAAACAATGTACAGTAATCAAGGTGGTACACACGTTCAAAGAGAATTTCTCCGTTGTGTCTACGCTGTCAACAGACACAACAACGCTGCAAGAGCTAATAAAACTTTCACGTTGTTGATTAAGCCTTGTTCTGCATCATATTTTGTTGCGGTCGGAAATCCCGAGCGGCATATGCGCAAAGCTTCGCACTGTGGCAGCAAGCAACAATAGAGTTCACATGCCATGATCACTCTGTTATTGATTGTTCACGCCACATATATGTATGGTGTTGTTCTTCACGCACATCCCGTTCGTGGTGAATCATTCAATCAACGCAACACCACTGGAGAGGTTGCAACAATATCAGGCTTGGAGGATATTGATTGCCTGTGCAATACACCGCACTGTTTTACTGTATGTAGAGTCTGGCGGAAGTCTTAATCGTAGTTTGGCGGAAGGACAGTTTATTTTCAAAAACATATGACGAACAATAGCAAACAACACGCACTTCTTTTACTGTAGAGTGTCGCCTTTGTAGGCTATCTCTTTACCTCTTTACCTGTATCATAGAAGGGGTACGATTCATCATATATGAGGCTTCGGTGCCCCGCTTGTGTCTGCGGTGTACAATTTTAATTAATGTTTTGCAGAAAAAAATCACAACCAATCGTCTGCAGAATTTGGAGACATTCTTTTCCTATGCGAACCTCTACACCACTTTGTGTTTCTATCCGCACCTAAAAGAGTGAGGGACTGCACTTTAGAGTGTAAAAATAGAGACTGACAGCAAACGTCGCAAGCGGAAAGTCTTTCTTTCCGTCATGGTTGATGCACAGCATTCGTAATGATAATGCTGCTTGTTAGCGTCGCAATGTGGATGAAACCATTCTGTAGTTTTGCTCTCTTGCAAATGTATGTGGCAACACATCAATTGGAAAAGTACAGCAAAATCGCTTCTAAAATATTCTTGCCCTTAAAAGTAAACAACCCCACTTCAGTAGAAACCTTGATTAGTACTGCTCCGTGGAACTTTACTTCGTCACTAATAAGCACCTTGCCTGTTTTGGAGTGTCCTAAAATCATGCACAGTAAGGTGGGGTAAGCGACCCCGCGAAATTAAAGTTTGCCTTGCAAATCGTGTTTTTATAAGAAGTGACTTCTGCAAATAAGTTCATGAGTTACGAATTGAAGCTTTATCATGTAAACCAGTAATGATTATGCATTGCATAAAGTATAGGTGAAAAAATCACGTATGTTGTTGACGTCTTTTAACAAATTTCCGCTTGCATGCTGTAGCATTTTTCCGCATTTTCTTTGTCGTGGGGTGAATGTAGGAGACGTAATGATCACATCTGATTACTTGCAATTACGTGCTTTTCACGCAGCAGTAGGCATCGCATGTGGTACGAGATCGACCTGTGCTTGCTTGCCAGCTGCAGTCCGGTAGCGTGTTGTGCGCTGAGGCAGCGGGAGGTGTGGTGTGTACTTTGGTTCTATTTGTGTTTGTGAGAGTTATTTTCTTTACTTGTTTTCAGACCATGCCGCTGTTTTAGTAAGATAAAACTAATGAATAGTAAACTGTGTACCTCCTAGTTTGTCACACATGCATCACACTCAATATGGCACACTGGCAATTAGTTTCGTCAGTCTTCAACAAACAGCAAAGTTTTCCCATGAAGATTGTCTGCAATTGATCATCAATCATCATCATCAAACCAATAAACTTGCGATAAAATGAAATTTTTACGACATTTTTCGTGTCACAACATAGCAACACATGCTACACAAATCCAATCAGTATGCCCCGATAGTAATATTTCTATAATGTTGCAACCCTGGAGGTTGCAACGAACTGATTGTTCGTTCTGGGCCTTTCAAACATTGTGCACTTTATGGCTGCCATGGAAAACTCAGCAAATCCATGGTTGCACTATTTCACAAATAATGACAAAGAATAAAACTTCCCTCTGAACCAGAACTCGACATGCGCAAACTATGCACAATACTGAAAATTTGTACAGGAATCTTTATGTAATAAAATATAATTTGTACGATGCAAGGACATTACTGTTTGTAACTAAAAGCAGAAACGACTGGGATGTGGTAACCATTTGTACAAATGACTTGGAGCCAACATGCATCAATGTGGTCTGCACCAAGTTGTTTACAGGCCTCGAAAAATCTTAGGGTTTGAAAAAAGTTGTAAAACTGTGAAAAAACGTTGGTTTGTATTGAAGTAACAAGATGTTTGTTGAATTCAATATATGTAGCTTAGAATTCATTTAAGTTCGGCACTTTAAGGGAATTTTATCGTAAGAATCTTTGCAACTTTATTGCAAATTTTGCAACAACTCCCTATTCCCAAACCTGCAGAACAAGCGGAAATTTTCGCGCACATGTCTTTTTTACAAAGGTATTTTCATTCTATAAATACAGTACTTAGGCCTATTAATCTTTAATACCTTCTGACATTAGTTTTTCTGTCTGGAGATTTCGTTACGATCTAATAATCATAGACGTTCATCAAGCGTGTTACTGTTCCACGATAATATGAAATTTGATGTTCTGTAGATTGAGATTAACCAATTCTCCAAAACATTATGGCTTGCAACCTGAAACTTTGTTGCAACTGCTTTTTGTGTTGGACTTCAGCTAGATTGTTAATTTATTTCTCGATACGAAATTTTTTATGTCAGTTGTTCGTTTGTATTGGCTTATATCTCTTTTGCTCAACATTTCTTTTATAAATGCGCAATTTGTTTATTTGACATTTTTTAGCACATTTAGCAAGCTTAATTTCGTTGTCAAACCTAGCAGAAGATGCTGTCTGTTGGGTGTGTCTGTAACAAACATCGCTTCTAAAAAAACTATTAAATGTGACAAAAAGTTTACCCACCAATTTAAACACAGAAACCATCTCAGCATCAATTATGGACAAGGTCGAGAGCGACGATTTATCACGTTTTTGGTTTTAACTCAATGGTTTCACCTATTTTTTTAAATGCAGACTTCCAGCTGCACTCAATTTTTCCAGAGGGATCGCGCTTAACATATTATTGGTTTAGGAAAATGCAATATTTTGAAAAGCTGATGTGATGGGGAAACGTTTATCTCAGGTTCGGAATCAGCTCATTGCAAATATCCAGCCGTACTAATCTTTAGCATCTCAGGCTCTGAAAGATTATTGAGTAGTTTTATCATGTAAGAGAAGATGAAACCTCGAATGGTTTGCATTATTTTGAGAACCCTAATTTGGCAACAACAGTTGAAAGGACAGGCGGTGAAAGATATTGTTTTCCTAGCATGTCTTTCTTGGTGAGCATCCAACAACAACTCAATCTGAAAGGGGCTTCATTTGTCCAACGGTAAGAAAGCTACCAACAGTGACCGACCTTCATGTGCAACTAAACGGCATTTTGGTGCCAGGTCTTTCTTTGACACAAGTTTTAAATGAAGACGGAAATGCGGCATACTCTGCATTTTGATCATTTTTAGTGGTAGTAGAACGGAACCCCCACAAATCAAAGATTTGAACAAACTGGTGAGCGGTCTGATGCGCTGTTGATGAAGCACATTTCCAGTCTGATGACCTTAACGGAATCTTATGTCAAAAATCCAGGTTGGTCACACAAATCACCGAAATGGCCAGTGTTTCAAATTTAGCAGAGTTTCCTTATTTCGGAATGTTAGTTTGACGAAGCGTTAATTACATTTCCGTGTTAAAACCTCGTTAGCGTGTGTGTAATTGCAATGGATACAGCATATTTTCTCCGAATGATAATTCCGCAATTTGATCTATGAATGTTTTCAAACACCTCCGCTCTTTCAAGTTTTCAAAATTAGCTTTCAGCACGCAAGCGAAGGTTATGTTTGCTAAGCGGTTCACGTTATTATCGCCAGTAATGACGGTGCTCCTAATTCCTGAGTGAAAACGTACCCATTTGACACAACAATATTTTCTGGGCAAACCATACTGAGTTTTGTGGATGAATTCAATCTTTGAGATGCTGAAAGGTGAGTGATTTGCTAAAGCGTTCTCCAAAGTACGGTCGATGGTTTTTCTTTTCACGCTGATACAAACTCTTATTACATTGGCAATATTGCTTATTCGACATTGGTGATAAGGTAGGAAACGCGTAACAACACTGAACAGAGTAATATGAAAAATAGCTCGTGTATTGTTTGAACGCCGTCACGGAGGCTTTGCAACAAACTGATACCTAACCAGCATCAGAAATGACGTGTTGAACATAAATTAAACATACTACTTCGAAGTAGTCGCACATATTGCGATACCAACATATGCAACTTTGATGATTGACCACCCGTGGGGGTAGGCATTACTGCGGTAGTTACTGCAAAGGGATTTTTTTGTTTTGTCTCCACTGGAAAAAAACGACACTAAATGATCGATGATCATAATTTTCTGCAATTACCGCGGAGGCCTTCTCACACAAATAGTAATGAACAAAAAAAAGAATCAGAAACGTCAATAAGAGACACACTGCTGTAGCTTGTGGCACTTTGCTGATGCCAAGAATATTTACAGCCAAATCTTTACATTGTTTCTCATTTCTTCTCTCTTGTTGAGAGCGGAAAGATATCACAGTACAGTAAAACATGAAACGCCAAGGGATTAAGTGATATGCAAGCGACTGCTTTAACAAGGTCCAACGGAAACCTAACAAGAAAAGAGGAGAAAAATAAGCGCTTATTCTCAATGGAGGCTCACGTTTGTGGTTGGCAGCACTCTAGTGGCGCGAGACGCTTTTGCAGCAATGAACATCACACATCCAACTCTAATACTTTGCTCTTGCCTCATTAGAAACGGAGGGAATTACATTGCAGAACACGAAACAGTAATGACGTCACGTAAATGAGGTCAGCAAAGGACTTGCACTGATCAGATTATCAGCACTGCGTATACGCGTCGGTAACTAGGAGCAAGTGTGAACAAAGCGGAGCTCACGTGTTACTCTGCAGCGTAAAACTTTCTTCATGGACATTATGATTTTATGAGGATTTATTATCGAAATGGATTAGATCTCGGGCTTTCCATATTTTATGTCAGGTTGCCGTAATCAGTTACGTGTTGCGCTCGGTGAAGTGCGGGGTGCACGAATTGTAAAGGTATACTCAGTGCAAAGCACTGCGAATAAGTTGGTATATAAGGAGTGATCCAGCGAGGCGTAGTATGACACTTGTGCAGTAGTATACGTGCAAACCGGCTGAATATGTTTCCATTCCAATAAGAGGTGCGTGTGAAGCTTTCTGCGTTAATTTTGCAAAAAACATACGCTATTGCCGGGTCAAGCGAATGCGGTTGAGATTTTTTCAAAACCGGTGAATTGTCCATATATATCGATGGTTGAACGTTTTCAAGTAATTGAGAAGTATTGGATTGCAGTTATTTCGCTAATCGGTTTCTGAAAAGGTATATGAATATTTGTTTGATGTCACCAGGTAGTTATACCAAGCGTAAATCTGTAATTCTTCCACAGGCTTGAAACAGAAGAAACATGTCTTGACGTAAGGAGTGTGGCAAATAATTACGAAAAAGAAAGGTTGTAAATCGTTGAAAGTTGCTAATTGATGTGATACTAGATAAAGTAAGTTTGGGGAATGAGTTGAGTGTCATTTTTTCTGTGCTTGCAATATTCATATATTGGTTTGAGGAAGATTAGACCACAACATAATGGCATATTTGCTGCAGTGTATCCTCCACGTTGTGCTGGAAGCATCAAATTTATTACTAGAATGATGCTGTGCGGCTTTTGTGAAACACATTTTCTTCGACCTTTTCTTTGATTTCCACATCTTAGTCGAGTATTCAGGGTGTATGTGTTACTTGTGTATGTGACCGAAGGTTATAATTTGGTTTTAATGAAAGAGATTAGCATTGAAAGTTGTTTGGTAAGAAGAGAGGTTCTTCTTATCTTTTTTAATTTGCTAAGAACTTGATTCCCTTAGCAAATGACACTTGATATCTTGCTAATGATCACTCCGAGTAAATATGTCTCTCTGTCTAAGCCAGTGGTTCTCAAAGTGGTCGATATCGGCCCCCTGGTGTCAATTGGACTATCCAAGGGCTAGATAAATTGTCACGGGCTCGAATGGGGGTCACTGAATGGCTCTTAAGTCCTAAGAATATTTTCGGATTGTGTATTATTTTATCATGCATTTCAAGTAAAAAGTATTGAAATTTATTTTGACACATACTTTCCTCGTATTAGAAACTGTTGGGCTAGGCCACGGGGTCTACAGAAAATTGTATACCTTGATTGGGGGTCAACGTGCAAAAAAGTTTGAGAACCACTGGTATAAGCTACAGCATGCTTGAAAGTTGTTTTGTGGGAGAAGGTCGAGTATATTAAAGCCCATTTGTTTTGTCAATGTTCTAATACCTCAACGGTAGAGGAGATTTGTAAAGCTAAGACAAAAAGAAGAAATAAGAAAGAGATATAGAATTGGTTGATCGCATGGTTTACGCCAACGTTCAAGATAAATCTTTTTTGTTAAAACACCTTTGACCAACAGTTGTTAGCAGAGGCTTGTATCTTGCGAAAATTGTCGGGTAATCTCATTGTTTGCATTGCATGTTGTAAAAACTCGCGGCTGACCGAATCAGAAGCTTTCTGAAAAGAAATGAAATAAAATAAGCATCAAGTTGCTTCGAAACATTGACATAATAAAGGTCGCGTAATGGAGTAGTTACGTCAGTAATCTTTTTGGCAAGTGTGGCATACTGCTGAATTAGCAGGAATTGGTGGAACATCTCCTTTAGTCGATTTGATAAGCATTTGGCGTATATTTTCAGGTCACAGTTTGAAAGTGAAACTGGTCTGAGGTTTCTAAGATCAGTTTTTGTTCCTTTTTTGTGCGTTAAAGTTACGTAACCAGTTTCCTCTTATTCTCGGACATGTGTCTCTTTGTTGACTTCGCGAAATTTCGATCCGACAATCCTCCAGCATCACAAGTAAAATTCAGCGCCTAATCAGTGAGGACCAGGTGATTTCCCGAGTCCGATTTGCTCGATCGCTAGGTGGAGCTCGTGTTACGTGATCGGAGAAGTTGGCTCGTTGTCGCACAAGTCCAGTTGCCTCGTTTTTTATACTAAGAAAGAAATTCAACGATATGGGGTCAACTGTGCACTTTTTGTAGAGATTCTGATGAAAGTAATGTAGTGCGTTAGGAATTGTTGCTTTGTTTGCACAAAGGTTTCCGCTTGAGTCAGCTATTGGCTGCAAGCTCATATGGTCCTTACGTGTCACAAATTGTTGATAAACGACTTTGGTTCCAAGATGAGTTTTGGTATTAAATGAAGTTTTGGACTTTAATAAAAAGAATTTGACAAAGCACTTTCACATTGGCAAGTTTTCATTACCGGTATATTCATCGTTACGAGTAAGGTGACAAACACGTAAGATACCAGGCCACCACGGAAAACGCGCTCAAATAACAACGAAGAAAAAGCAAGCAGAAGCGCTTATATTCCACATTGAGGGCCCGTTTGTGGTTGGCGGCACTGTTGTGTTGTTTGCAGCGTAAACTGGGGTTACATTGCAAAACACAAGACAGCAACGACGTCACTTAAATCATGCCAATACACGATTGCACATATCAAATCATGAAAACTGCGCATACACGCTGGTGATTAGCAGAAAATATGAATATTGTGCAAGAATGAGTATGAAATTCACAAACCCCCAACAAATTTCGATAGAACGTTTTCATAAACAGATATATCCATGCGACATTCACGTGTCAATCTGCAGCGGAGTGCTCGCTTTATGGACATATTGATTTTTATCAGGTTTGATGACCTTAAATTCGAAATGGATTTGTTTTCGTGTTTTCCATATTTTATGACATGCCATCGTACTCATTAAAGTGGTGAGCTCGGTGAACTGCACCAGATTTAGTGGAACACTCAATGCAAAGCAAAACGAAAAAGTTGATGTAACGAGTAATCACGAAACGCGTTGCTTGATACTTGTAATGTAAGTCCATATCGGTTGGACATGTTAACATTCCCGTAAGAGTTGCACATGATTTTCCGTGCAAGCTTTTGCATAAGCTGCGGCAACATGTAATCTTACTTGCCGTAGTTTTCCCGGATTTCTTTCCTTTCTGCTCCTTCATTGAAAACGATCTTTCACTTGGTGGTGGCTGTATCGGGCACGTCACTTTACATTAGCGGGGATTGTTTGGTTATTTCAGGAATCAGGGAAATACCGTGCAATGTTGTCCCTAGATAACGCATAATGACTTGTAATTATCCGGTTCAAAATTGTTATTGTTCTTCTTTGCTTTTATGACACTTGGGTATCAAGAATCTAATGTTTAAAGCATCAGAAAAACTTTACTTTTTTGGCACACAAGAGCATATATTTAGATATTAATTTGTTCATGTTATGCAAAAAAAGTGCTAGGAGCAAACTAAATATTTAAAGATTTACATGAAAAGTGCTTACCTGAAACATTTACCGGAAAATCTGTAAGAAAGTGGATGATATTTAAGGGGCAACGAAATTTTCACACCACAAGCATTCATGAACCATTGCTGTTGCAAATATAAAACATCGCTATTAATTTCACTGTGTTTTTTTGCCCTCACCGGTGCAGTCTTCGGTTGTTATATTTTGCTCATTTGCTCCCACTGGGCAAAGTTTGTTATACCTGAGGCGCCTAAGACATAAAGGTACTTTCGGAAAGAGGTAGTCCATGAGGTGGAAAGACCGGTGATTCACCTTTGGGTTGGTGCATTATCAGCCAGGGTGGTGAGCACGGAGTACCTAGGCCCTAGGGGAAGTGGATAAAAAAGGATTGTGGTCACGTACGCTCACGAGAGGCCACTGTGAAAAAAAAACTCAACTCTGTAATCTACGAGAAACACTAAATTCATATTGTTTCTATTGCTACAATACCAGTATGTTTGCCACTATTACAAATTTTAAGTTTCTCCCAAACCAAGCAAACAATTCACCTTCATTATGGTTCATGTAAAATCTTAACTTATTGCGAATCTCGTGCGTAGCTTTTCTCTAAAACAACGGTTAAGATATAAAGGCATGCTCTTGTTGGATCATGGTGATGATGTTGAAGCCTTCAGGCCGTCACGTCATGTGCGATAAAAACGTTTTAATTTCGTCAAACCCTTTGTGACGTTTTTGTTTGTTCAAGCCTTCTTGTTATCATCTCGCCTTAGAAGAACAAACAATTATTTTACAAATTTCGGCAAACAACGTAAAACTTTAACTATGGAAAATAAGTCTCAAACGTGATGTTTTTTTCGTTATAGAAAATCTTGTTGAAACTTGTGAAGAACTTCCATGGTGATAAAAGTACTTGGCAGCGTCACAAAGTTTATGACAATATCTTTCGTGTGTCGCAACTTTTAAATGGAAATTTACAGCAAAAGTGTCTCTTGACTTCAACTGTCCCTCACAGTATACAAAGTCACTTCAGCGAAAAATAAGATTAATGTGTACTGTAGGATAGGTAATTACAGTAGATAAACAATAAAAAACCCAAAGTATGACATAAATTTTTCAAACATCATGCAAATTTTTTACAAGAAAATGTGATTCAGAAAACAATTACATGAGTTACTATACTAATTAAACCTTTATATTTCGGGAAACAAACGTGATTTACGCATTACCTTGCGTCTAAATGAAAAATTCCTCAAATATTTGACTACTTTTTGCAAATTACCGTGTGCGAGTTACAAGTCTGTGAGTGCGGGGCGGGAGTTAGCAAGATTTCTCAAACTCCTGCGGGTGCGGAGCGGGTTTGCATTTTGCGGGTTCGATGCTGGAGCGGACAAAAAATTGCAACCCGTGCAGGACTCAACAATGTGCAGCAAATCACGAAATATGACAAGCATCAAGATTATGTTTCTTTGTCAGTAGAAGCAGGATTCGGTCAGAATGCTTGGAGATACTCGGCAATGATACCAGGTCTTCTGTATCTTCCACAAAAACTTTCCTCTCAACTCGTCTAACATGTACAATGACATTTTGCCATTCTACCTTTCCAGAAAAATGCGTCCAGTAAGATGTGCGGAGAAAGCTTAAGCGCGCATAAAGAGAAATATACGTTATTATGCTCTAGAAAATTATATGAATATTCAGAAGCATGATTTGAGCTTTTAACAGTAAAGCCGAATGTTTTCCGTCTTATGTTGTTTCCTGCATCTTTCCAAGGCTTTTTCATTTTGTGCGCTGCTCCTTCGCGTAAGATTGCCAAAGGAGAGGTGGAATGTTTAACACGCCGCTTTATTTTCTAATCAAAAGCAATGAAACGTCATAATGTGCCAATGCTTTGGCTTTACTCGGTATTATTTGTGCCTATAAACTTCGTGAGAACTATCGTTAGGTTTGTCCACTACGGTTTGCCATGTTTCGCAAGTTGCTGCATCGGAATTTGCTTATGAATACCAAGTGTTTACCTACCTTGTGCCAAACACGTGTGGCGACACCGGTGAATCAGGTCAAATGTTCATGTACAGGCTACAAATATTAGAAGAAGAATGCAACCATTTTGACTCGAATGAGAGTTTTCGTTCATTAGCATTATGTTTTTTCTATTGTTTATTATAAAAAGGCCTGGATGGATTGTAAAAATCTCCCTTTTGGCATCCCGGTTTTACTACACAATCATGCACCGGTCAGCCGTAGCCCTTGACAGTATATGGCAGAATCTTGTTCCAGATAGAATCCCTGCAGAGTGTTTATTCGCTCAACTGGTACTAGCATGTGATCAGCAGTTCGAAAACATATCTACTCGTAAATAGCCAGTTACAAAGTTCTTTGAAGAAATTAAACGAATTTTTATACATAATTAAATGAGAATTGACAACTGATTTCTCCTACTTTGACTGGCTAATACAGAATCTCGAACTGAAATTAATGAGCAAAGAATTAAGTAAACTCGAAACCCGACGCCTAGCAACCTTGTTGTTGCTGTATTTTGTTCGTCATTCGCTCCAAGTGAAACAGATCTTCATGGAGAGAAAACGCAGTACAACTCCTTGCTGGCTTTATTAGTTAAAATGGGTTTGAGTAGGTGCCTGCATTTCTGTTAATAACGTGGGGCGACTCTCCGAAAAGCCAATTAAAAGCACCATATGTAACGTAGACAAAAGAAGGTGGCTGGCAATCATGGAGGCAGTCACGTGTAATGGACAGTGAACAAAGGTAAAAGAAATTGCTTTTTGTGACAAGCTGGTATCGTTAGGAGCTCTGTCTGGGCAAACAATCGGCCAGGATAATGTTAAACAAAGTACGTCTTTCTTCTACTTAACCGTGTACACATCCTCAAGCATCATTCAAATTGAGCATAAATGTGCATGGACTTTTTGGAATCGTAAGAGTTGGGTGATGCATACATTTTAAAGCACATATAAAGCTTAGTCAATGGCCTTTCTGAGGAAATAGAGAAAAAAATCACTCCACTCTTTTTTCGAAGCTCTCCAGCTCAGAATACAGTGGCAGTTCCATGATCAACGCAATTTTTTTCCTGTTTGGTAATTCGATACAAAATGGTAAACCGGTCAATCTAGACAATCAACCATGTGTTTACGTGGATGTGGCACGTGCCCTGTTTTTCAGAGTAAATCTGAAATATTGTTTTCACAAACTGCATTTTTTCAAATGGGCCTAGTAACCATTTTGTTACGGTTATGCATTGCAAGATGTGCACGTTTTTCTCAGCTTACTATAATAACACGCACGGTCCTTAGCTACTGTTAGTACACCTGTACTACCTCAATTAATTTAATTAGTTTATATTATGCGAGTAAACCTATGTTATTATAGGATTTAGTTATATGCATAACAACTATCTATTAGAATACTGAAGAAATTCTGTAATTTCTACAACTGTAGCGAATTTCTCTCCACACATGTTATTTTCAAGCGCGTTTGTGATTTAACTATACCGTTATTGTGAGTTATATAAAAGCTTTTCCTACCAATCTACCAAAATTTGCTGGAAAAACGTTCTCCACCGTCAGTCGAATCAACTTTTTATTACAAGCGATAGTCCGGAAATCTTTTGATTGATCGTTGGATTTTTCTAAAAGTATGTTTTCAAAAAGGCTGGGTTTATGTTTTTTACTGTAACATAAATATCTCGCAAATATTTCAATCATAACGCTGAGCTCAACCTAGGGGAGAGACCTTTGTACCCTCCGTTTTTTTGTTTGTCTTTTATGTAGAAAACAGGGCATACCAGCGCATATCAATCTTCGTAATAGTCAATTCATTGCATTCTGTTCTCACCAAACGTGTGCAGTTTAATCAAAACCTCTACATGTGATTTATGTTGCGAAGAGATTACGCGGAGATTTTTGGCACATACAATACGTTTTGCTGAACAGTCAAAACACTGATCTAGTTCCGATTTAAGCAAACAATTTGATCACGATTACAACCTATCTCACAACAAAAAACAAATATTGTGACCCGACGCAGAAATATGGAGATATAATAGTACAATGTTTTCTGGTACAGCCGTATGAAAACTAAAAATGTTTGGTGCACGTTTTGAAACGTTTCGCCATTGCTAGGGCTCCATTCAAAATTGTTTCTTTACAGCTGGTCTAATGTTCTACTCGAAATGTTCTGCTTTCCACGCGGCAAAGAAAGGTACCAGTAGCGAGCTATACGTCATGAAATCCCAGGGCAGTGAGGTTTAACGGGTTAGAGCGAAGTATTCCTCATGTCAGTTTTGGAATTTTGCCATAGCGAAAAGCAAATACAAAAACACAGAGAAACACAGCAACATAGCTACCAAATATATTAGTCATTTGAAGCAGCCCATTTTTCGGAAAGATATTCTTTGACATAAAACAAATCGTGCGGTATTGAACACGTAATAGAAACCACTATACAATTGAATACATGCTGTGTCACGCTTAATACAGTTAATTTTTAGATGTGTGGAGAACAACGTAAAAAATATATATAGTTTATCTGTATAAATTTGGGCTTCACATCAAAAAATGCGAAAAAGATTTCCGTCTTTAAGTAAAGGGAACAAAGGCATTCTCAAAACTGCACAACTACAAAAAACACTCAAAACAGCACAGAAAATTTCAGTTTGGTCACGAATTTTTCTTTGGCAAAGGCAAACGATAAAGCAGCTGCGTCATAATTATGAAAAGAGCAATAAGCTAACATTACTGTTTCAAACAAGGAACATCGATCAGTTTTCGGTGCACTTTGTTTCGTAAATGATTTTCTTGTTTTGGCCACGATCGGAGGCTTATTCATCTTCACAAAATGCACTGTGTCATGACAACAAGAGATAGAGAATAAAAACCGTCAAGACAAATTTGCGAAATGCTTTAGAACAGTGGTTCTTAATCTGGGTTCAACGAATGTTGTCTAAGTGTTCCATGAGTGTGATGTAAAGGGTTAATGGCGTATGTTCTGATACTTTGATGGGTTTGCAGACATTGTGATTACTACTACGATGACTAAACCTAATTTCGAATATTCATTGCAACGTTGCTTCGGGAGGGTTCCGTAACTTTGATCAAGATGTACAAGGGGTCCGTGACCCACAACTGTTTGTAAAAAAAACTTGCTCTAGACTTGTAATTATTGTGAATGTTACCAAGCATGCATTTCAAAATTAAACAATGAGACCAGTACAGTAGTTTCAAAAGATGTTGAAATGACAACGCTTTTATAAATCGTCAGTGCACCTCTAAAGAGTGCAGTGCTTTTCCTCAATGGCATATGACAAAAGTGAAATAGCGGAATCTTTATTTTTACTGAATGTTTTGTACAAAAACTCTAGTTTCGGTTATGTCTTCTTATAATGGTCTTGGTCATTTCTTGCTACAATTCTGTTGAGGAAAAGAATAACCACTGTACAACACAATATAAAAAAATCACCTCCAAATGCCTATTTTTCTTAAAATTCGTTCTTAACAGCGCGAGACAAGTTAAACCTTTACATAAGTCAATGTTTATCCTGCAGCGTAAGTCTTTTCCATTCAAAGCTGTTTTTCATTAAAAGTTTTTGACAGTTTTGCGGCTTCGCTCCTCTCGACTTCCACGTTGATCAGGATTTTGTTCAATAGTGCCAGTGTAATGCGACGATGGGTCAGCAAAACCAGTTTCTACTTGTCGCAGGTCTTCTATTTGGTTGGAGTACCTCCCACCGAAATTTTCCCTTGCATCTTCGTGTTGATGTCCAGGCTGTGCTGCATTCGTTTATTTTATTAGAAATTTTGACAGAAATTGTCGTCCTTCATACGTTTGACGAAAAACTGTTTTTATATCTAAAAATTGGACAAAAATCTTTAGAAGCACTTCATTAAAGCAACTAAAAAAACAAATAAAACTCAGAATTCCACAGCAGTGCAACATATAAGCCTACCAGTTAAGTTTTGAGAGCCAAGTGAACTGAGTTCCATCTCATTAGTAGATCCGTGCAAGCGTTGGATGTCCACGAGGCCTTGCTCGAATTGATCCCATTGTTGATCTACAAATTGTTCGGCACTGTCAGAGAAAAGCAGGCCGACATATTCTCCTGAGTCTTGTTGCTCGCACTCAGGTTGACCTGCAAAAATCTCACAATAAATAGCGTCAAAATTTGACTCTTCGAAGGACAGCAAGATCTTAATTGTGCAACGTTGCTGCCAATTTGTGGTGGCTGCTTGGTTATAGTCTTGTTTTGAGAACTTATGAAATTGCTGCAGAAAGTATTCTTAATTGGAAAGCCGACTTTAGAATGACATGTAGTGAAACAGTTGGGAAATCATTCCGTCAGTTGCAAACGCGTAATAAATTTTGTAACTTTCGTTTGTTTCACTTATCATGATCGAAAAGACTGAGTTCCAGATAGATTTTTCAAAGGACTTTGCCCATATTTTTCTTATCAGATTAGATCGTCATACTTCGACTTCACTGCCAAATGTTTTTCCAATTTCATTTCTCATATTGCTCAGCAAACACTTGATTTTGTATTCATGCAAAGAGAGCAAACTAACTTTGAAACAGGTCTCCTCAGTCAACAAGTAAAACCTTTGACCAGTTAGCTGACCAGTTACAAGTAAAACATTTGACCAGTTACAAGTAAAACATTTGACCAGTTACAAGTAAAACATTTGACCAGTTACAAGTAAAATATTTGACAAGTAAAACATTTGACCAGTTAGCTGGATAATCTGCTTGTTGACCAAATCAAGTTTAATGATCCTATTTATATTTATATGAGTAAGATTTCAGGACTAACATAGGGTAGAGCAACGTAAAATCGAATTCCTGTAAAAACATTTTGCTGGATAGTTTCCACTGTTTCGCCTTTGTGGAGACTAGTAACTTCAAACGAAATCGATTAAAAATAATTAACGCGTGAAGAAAAAACTAGTCCAAAGTACATTCATTTAGGTAGTGTACAAGACTTACTAAAGACCAAGTACTAGTTAGCAACGCTTGGTTTATTCTTGAAAACAAGCAATCGGGCATTTTTGTACTGAAGACGGTGAATAATACCTGTATATGCAATTGGTTTTTAATTAGTGAAAAATAGATAAATTACGAGCATGTATTTCAAAAAATCCTCAATATTTTGATTTTTGTTAAAACGGATAGTTTGTTTTTTAACGTCTTCACACCGCACACACTGAAATACTACCTGGTGAAACAAGATGCTATGACAAGGAAGACAAAGGCCGATAGAAGAACTCTAGCGAAAGTATTTGTCTGTGATAAAGAACATACGCATAGATGGCACTAAGACGGTTACAAATGTAGATACATGCCTTTGGCGAAGGGCGTACGCATAGGCGGCGCCAACACGGTTGCTATGACTCTTAGCACCCCTACTTAAATGTGATAAGTTCCACGTACACCGGTTCGTAAGATTTATGGAAGAGTGGAAGGTTGCGAAGAACCAGAGGTCAGTTGAGGTGCAGAATAACCCAAGACTAAACTACTTTTAGTGTAAAGGAAACAGTTGTTTTCATGAAATTAGGTAAAAGTTTATTGATCTGAGTATACGATAGAAAGTTATATGTAATGCGTTTTACGATAAATTAAAGCAAAATGCGTTGCAGACAAGTTTAAGTCGCCACAAAAAGCAGTTTAACTTCGCCGCAGACAAAATTTTCAAGTTTAGCCTAAAAATGTTGTTGATAGCTGCACATGAAAATGTGTCTCTTTGTTGACTATAGCACAGCGCTGCAAAGTGTGTCACAAACTTCATTCAGGCTGAGAATGAGGCGCACAATTGCATCGAAATTCACCTCTAAAATCACGTAGGTGCTGGTGGCTGTTCTGGATGTTTGAGTAAAAGTCTTCATTGCTTTCCGAGTAAACCCAAGAAGGAAGTATCACGAGACGGCCGTTATTGTCAACCAAGTAGTGACCTGTTTCCTGAAAAGTTTGTCCACTTTGACCAGCATTCGCAGCCGTGAAGACGGGTTTACCTGTAATCGCTTCAGTGCAGCAGTACCAATACAAAAGTTCGACAAACGATTTTAATCAAAGAATGATTAAAAGTGCGAAGTATGTACGAGGTCATTGTACAACAGTAGCATCAAAAAATCATAAAACTATAATTCTCGTTAGGTCTGAGCAGCGTATGATGCGTTTGTTAAAACTTCACTTCAGTTGATGAGGTATCACAGTCTTAGCAAACTCTGGTAGGGTTATTTGTCTTGTATCGTTATCCATGCATGTTTTTCTGTGGTGATCAGTGAAAACTTTTTCAAACTTTCGTTTATGCTACTGTCTCAAGCAACATGAGTGACAATAAGAAGTAAAGAAAAACATATTTTACAGTTCCATAAGTAAGCATTACTGTTGATATCTTTTCTATCAAAAATCTGCTGAAATGAGAGTTTTTTGTTGAATCGAAGATAACAATTAAAAGACGATTTTCAGCTTTTGTATATCAGAAAAGGCATCAACTTTACCGGTGTTTTTGAAAAATAAAATAAAATTCCGTACTCACGTGAATGGAATCGCCATTTGTAGAAATGAATGAAATTCACACAAGAAATGTTTTAACAGATATATATTCCAAGAGGTGTTGAATGATCCTGTATTGGCAAGCTTCGGTCTAAATAAGAAAAAGGACAATATTTAATGAGCTTAAAACCGTGCTACATTCACCCTGCAGGTTCCATCAATATTTATCATTGGATTGTTTGTTCTATTGGTTGATACTACTTGCAATTACTTGTCACAAAGTCGCTGTGCGAACTAGTTCACCAACAGCAAGCAGCTGTAGCCTTTGAAGCCAGTTACTGGCTTTTGTCCTCATTTTGTCCTCATTAAAACATCTAAAACTGGAGCAGGTATATTTCCGCTGTGGGTACTAAAATTTCTTTATATATTGAGGTAAAATTCACAATACAAGTTTGAAGCTGAAATTTTAATTAACAGCTTTACGGCGAGCACAAACGCAATCGAGAAAGCCATGTTGTACAAGTTTCGCGAAAGGTTTCGTTAAAACAGAAATATCCATTTGTCAAGGAATGCTACATAATCAAAAGTCTTGCAGTTAAAATTACTGAATATTTTATTTCAAAATTATAAAAAATATTAACGGTTTTGGATGGTGATCCCGGAAAGCTCTTAAGTGAAGTATTTATGCTAAATAAAACTTCAATTCAAGTATTGGCTGAAACATTACAGAGCTTCATTTTTGAAGCAACTCATGAACTCGATGTCGCATTGCACTTACTGTATCAGAAATTTGAAGCTTTGGTTTCACTGTCGTCAGGTTGGAAAAGTCCGGGTGTGGGAGTTTTCATCAATTTATTCAAGGGCGTCATTTCCACTGAAATATCTTAAATTTTGCTTGAACAACAAAGAGATGAAATTTCTATGCGTTCTTAAAAGTTTCATGCAACGATTTTTGGTGCCTCTTGGAAAGATGTAAAAACTGCAAATGGAGCTTGGCTGACGAATATTCTCAATATATGAAACATGCAACAAATGGCAAAATTGGTAGAATAACTGCAGCTGAGTACTGAGAACACATTACCTTCTCCTATCTCAGATATTAATCGAAAACTTTTAAAAGTCTGCAGTACCTACTTTTTGTGGAAAACTTGTGCTATTTTAATTCACTTTTTGTAGCTTTTATTCTTGTTCTTTAAAGGCATTATATTGTAAATTCCACATTTCTGGTAATGTCAGCATTTTGTTGCCGCTAATCAAAGCGTTTCGGAATGGATCAAACAAACTGCTTTTTAGTAAGAACATGACTGAATCTCACATACTGTACATATTTTTACCAACAAGATATTTTACTGAGAGTTGTTTGTTGAAATTTTTTTAGATTAGCATGATTTCTTGGTATTTTCTTGCTGAGAGTAGGCAGTCTCCAAATCGTTACTAAACCACGCTCAGCTACAAAATATCAAGCTTTTCTAAGCCACGCTTAAATAGCAAATATCAAACAGAACACTGAAATAGACTAGAAAATTTCATTCAGAATGAAAACGTTTTATTTTTGGAATGTCAAACTTTGTTCACACAGCATAGCTAGCACCCGTTGCATGGAAGGATTGCTACACGGTTGATTTTATTGCGGGCCTAAAGTTGCCTGTTCCCGGTTGCTCATCCTTATTTATAGATTGGAGAAGCTGGGATTAGAAGTTTCATTTTGGCTCAAAGCTGGATAAAAAAATGATGTGCAGTACAAGTTCTAAGAAACTTGCTGGATGAACAGTCGATTTGTTTTTGTCATATTTGACTAAAACTTTAGGAAAATTTATCGATTACAGATTTTCGTTTTCTCGTCGGTAATAAAAACCAAAGACGTCTTTCCTCTTAGCAATGCGACGCTATAGTGAAAATCTGCATATACAAACCTCTCCTTGACAATACACCTAAAAGGTTGAGATAACAATGTCAGCTGTTGGTTCAAGTGAAAGAAAATTTTAGTGGTTAGTCGCATGACTTGTTTTTAAGGTATTTTGCAAAACGCTGCAACCATGGGTACTGTGCTTTGTGCTGTATTAAAACAGATCAAAAGATAATCTTGATTTCAACGATTCTTCCCTTCTTTTTGCCCCACGTAAATAAAAGCAACTGTCGATCAACCAAACCCAGACCCCCGAGGGCAAATTATACGGCACAGAATCTCTTCATGAGTTACTGCAAATACGAAACGTAATTGGTCGTTTCGTTATAAACCTATTCCAAATATTGTTTTCAAAATGTATGTAGGAGATGACATCCTGCGCTCGACCGTTCTGCGTGAAGAGTCACTGCTTGAATGTTTCTGAGACATCCTCACCTTTTGTACACCACTACACTATGTAAGACTTCCTGACATGAATCCAAGGCAGCAAAAAGGCAAAATTCTTCACTGTAAATATGTGCAGCCCGAAAAACCGTTACAGACTCCATTAGAAGCCAATGTCTGTAGAAGTACTGCTGCGCATGGATAATGTTCAAGCCACTATATGTGTTCCTTTGTTTTTACCGAATGGGAAAGTTTCTTTTTATGATTCCCGAAAGATTCCCCCCGAAAATCACCAGGGCACTATTGCAATGTGCGTCCCTATTAACATTGCTGAGATAAAATTAGTCCGTGGCATGAAAGGGTTGCGAAATGCCGGTGAGAAAACGCTGAGTTGCATTAACGTCATGGCACTGCAAACGTTGGATTGAATCATGACCGGACCTTCCCTCACACGTAAAGAGAGTTTTTATACTTGACGCTTTGTTAAAGGCTGGCTTCTCATACAGCTGTTAGAAGGGCTACAAGATCCGTACAACATTTTGAATATATTTGCACGTTTTCCGGTTGGGAAAAATAACAGAGTTGTACCCTTAGGTTACTTCACTTTGCATTTCAATCTCATAATGGCAAGTAAATTACTTTTGTAAAACACGCAGGAATGACTCTTTGAAACATCTTAACACTTTAAGAAATGCCAAACTGCAAAAACTGGCTTCGTAGGCTTGTGCCTGACGGCTGCTGTCATCATCCTTGAATGGCAACAACCACTGACCCTATAAACCTCTAAAACATAGTTCTTTGTGCATGTTTCGTGACTGACGGGGAGGTAAAGGGACGAGGCCCTCCGCGAGAAGTTAAATGTAAAAACTGGGCCCCATTTGCTTACATTTTTATTTTTAGTATTCTTTTGGTTTTCAGCAGTTTGTTGTCTTTTGTGTTTTTCGGGGTGTTTTCGTATTTTTGAGCTAGTAGGCTGTAGATATCCACAACCGGATTCAAAACCATTTCTAAAATTTTTCTGAGTGTTGGTTATTGCCCCCACCTACGGTAACAAGTGGGCCCCTTCAGCTATGTTTTGCCCTCCCCCCAAGGCTCAAACTTTTAGTTACGCCACTGATCGCAAGACACCTCACCAACGACTACTGAGGATACTTCATGGTTAGCACATTGCATGAACGTACTTTTCACCGGAAAAAAAAGTTTAAATTTTGCACAGTCACATGTCTGACAGACGGCACTGCCCACTTTCGGTTGGTCGCATGGAGCTATGATGAAACAAAGTCTACTAGAATGATGGGACATCTGGAACATCACATTGAAATAAGGTTTCAGTACAAACAGTATTGAAAAGTCCTGAAACGGATTTAAGTGGTTCTTCTTTGTTATTTAAAGGACAGAAAAAATACAAGTAAAACATGCTTTTCATTTTATGTGCAAGGATAGAAACGTTGTTCAGATCTTTTTTGTTGTGATTCAAGACTAAGTATCGTGATCTTGACTAAAATCAAATAAATTTCATTTATTTTATCAGTTTCACACAAGCCAGCGTTGCCCAGTCGGGCCGGGATTCGGGCTTAAGTTTGTTAAAATGCTTCGTGCTGATTTCGGGCCTGCATACAATTTTGTTTTTCACATCCACGGACACGTTTTAGTAGTTGCTGTTGAAGCAATCGAGTTGACAAAATCTTCAATGAAAAATGGTTAACTGTATATTATGAAGTCATGTTTACTTTGCTACGCCACCAATACTCCACAGTTGCGCATATTTTGACTCACTCGGTAAATTTGGCTTAGCTTTAGGGTTCAGGCCGCCTTCGGGTTTCAAAATGAAGCCCAATTACAACTCTGATGCAAAGATTTTGATACACTGGAACAGGTAACGATGATTTATTTTTTGAAAAGCTGTTAATAGTTTGATGTTGTTTGTCTCACTCAAATAAACGTTTCAGGATATGTAGTTGTATGTAACTGATTCGCAACTGTGGTTCACTAAAGGAGCTGTGTCCTTTTCACTACAAAGAATTGTCAAATATTACTTTCGGATGGCAGCTTTCTTTCAAAGACTTTCAAACTTCTCCTTCGCATTGCGAGTTAAGTGATTCTTCAATAATGCATAGTTTTATTTCTAAAAATATCAACCACGGTGAATAGATTGTCAGCTTCTTTGGAATAAAACATCAGATTTTAAATTAATTTACCACCAGAAAAAGTGTTTCACTTTCCAAAGCCGGGCGACATTTACATTTCTAAAACACATGAGACTGTCAATGATCTCGTTTAAGGTTTAGAAAACAGAAACAAATTTGTATTAGAAGATTCACATAAAAACATGTAGTTCTTTTGCACAAAAATTGCGTTACTTGTAAATAAAGCAATGACTTTATAATGCTCAAAATGCTTCCCAAAAATTCATAAACAGCATACATCCACATTGATGGAATCTGCACTAACTTGTTTCATCTGAAACTGCAAAGAAACTCCAGTTTTCCACGAAGATTGTTATCCAACTCGAAAAGCTGGGTGAGTTGAATGTTAAGTCGAGTGCTGATTTATTTTCTCTCAATTTAAATGGAAGTTTCCAGTAGGTTTGCAAACCTAGTGTTTTGTTTTTACAATGCTTCTGATCCCAAAATATTTTGAAGCAATACTTTGATGTAAAACAACAACTGTTGTTTCAAAAGATGAGTTGGCAAAGATATTTCGCTATTTTTTGTTTGTAAATTTTGTTTTCACTGTTTTCGACAAAGAATTTCAACGCACTTGTTTACAATCCTGTTACAGATCTGGAAAAACTCGTGTTCTACTATTGACAACATAAAATTGGCGTTATTTCCTTTCAAAACAGAATTTAAAGAAAAATGTTTGAATCTAACACTTTCGCCCGTAACGTAACGTGCACACAATTGTACAAAACATTTTTCTAAACTAAGTGTCATTTCAGTTTTCAGTGCAACGTCTTGCAGTTGGCGGATTAAATTCAATCTGTTTTATTCATTCTTGCATTTCAAATCTGTTTTCATCAGGCAGAAGTTCGTTTCGATCAGTTTTCAATCTGACTTTAAACTTGTTTTGCTCCTTACTGTTTTCACAAATGTACGATTTCTTGTTTGGCGGTTCTTTGCTTTTTCCATGGTTTTTGCAAGCCGACGTTCCGTTGTCAAACCAAAAAGCAGATATTGTCCACTTGTTCCCGCTTCGGTAAACGTAGCTGCTCAAATCCCTTGTTTCCGTGTCTAGTTTTTCTCTGTAACCAGTGTTACAATGTCCCGGGCTCTTGCTAAAATTACACGAAAACTTAGTATTGACACGAAGCATATTCGAACATATTTAGTGTAAACAGTAACTAATAAACGTAACCATTGATTTTTATGAGGCTTTAATCTGCTATGTTTCACAAAAATGTAGACCACTGTGTTTGGATAGTTCTTTGCACAAATTGGGTAATGCAGCATTGCTACTGAGCTTTACAGACATGGTAGCCGGATTTTAAAGAATTGTGTTTTTCAAAAAGTTACTCACCTTGGGTTGGAGTGCAGCATTGCACGTAGTGCTTTACACAGTTCCGTGCAGTGCTTCCGGGCTTCGATCTTGTGGTTCTTGAAATGTGATCTGAAAAAAGTATAGTTGTGCAAAAACCTATAAAATTTTTTCGAATAAGAACCCCCGAAGTTAACAGCCATAGGCAAACAAATGATATCTATAAAAGTCTCACACTAGTTTAGTAGATCTTTAAATCGCGAAGATTAACTTCGACTTGTGAATAGTGAAGGAATTCGACGAGAAACCTGGAAATAATTCCTGTAGATTTTGCTTCAATTTCTTCAGATAAAAGACGCTTTCCGTTCAGAATCATCTGCTTGAAATAATCCGGAAACTGGTGGCTTGAACAAGCTTTTCTTATGTTGCATATTTTGCACGGGATTTTCTAGTAAACTAATCTGGATTATAAGAGAGTTAACAGTTTGGTTAGCGAACAGTTTAATTAATTCGATAAAATAAAGACGTGACGAAGCAAATCGACCTCTCCACGTAGTTTGATCCCGAAATTCGTATCAACATAATAACTCCCCCTTAAAAGCAAAACCTAGTGAACGAAGTTACGTTAGAATATCGTCATCGCACAACCTGACTAAAACATAGTTGGTGTCAGATAGCCGTATCCTTGCACAAAGCGATTGCTTCCTCTAGTAATATGACCAAAGACCCACATCAAACGCCTCGTCAGGCCACAGTGGTCGAAGTCCACAGTAAACGAAGCTTTGCGGCACGACCTTTCGCCTTGTTTTGTCTGCTGCTCGTCAAATACGGCGGATTACGCAACACTGGACGCAGCAACTTTTCCGATCACTGCTTTTGCCTAAAAAAGCTTTGTATCTTTGCAATGAACTGCAATATATTAGAAACACTGTTAGAACCGCCTTAATTAATATGCAATGAAGGTTTTGCAACTGAAAGATGCGACAGCTAAAAATGTGCTGAGTTTCCTCAGACAGCACTTGTGCTTTCTTCTTTGTCCAACTGTATGCCAGACGTGTGCTGAACAAACAGCAGCGAAATCGTCTGCGGTCATGATGTGACTGGGTGAAGGTTTACAGTAATTGAAGCCTTTGTAGTTCAACGAGTCTACTGCATTTTGCAGATTCATAAAGACAGTTAAAGCATAGCGCCTTCTATCTTCTGCAGCTGGCCAAAGAAAACGCTGCACCTGCTCCACATTTTCAAACTTTGTGGTGGGTTGCAAGACACAGGATAAACTCAATCCGAAATTTGACCGAAGTAGACAGAAGAAAAGCGTAATTTAGTCCTTCGTGCTGATTGAAATGAACGCAGCTACTCGTGTTGTCCAGCAGCTCAAGTGCAGGATACCGCATGCCACAATTCTCAGCCAGTTCATTACAATGTTCCACTTTCCTTTCCTAATGTTTGCGTCTATAATTTTCATTTTCAAGTTTCAATAACTTGGCAGCTTTTGTGAGCCTAATTTCTGTGAAAAACATCTCTACTTTGTTTAAATACTTCGACATGCGCAGTATTCAAAACATAAACACCCCAGTCGCAGCTTCCGTGATAACCTCGATAGGAGTTCCTGATGAAATCTGAGCAGCACTGAAAGCCCCACTGAAAGCCTCTACTCCAACTTGCACACACTGATATGAAACAAGGGCGAGTGGCAACCGGTGTTGCGATTTGTACGCACTGAAAAACACCCTATTTGTTCTATGCCTTATTCGCAACTTGTCTGGTAATTCAAAATTAGATTCCAACAGATATACTTTTTCCAATAATTTCTACTGTATTTTCCCATTATTTCTGTCAATTTTTCTCATGATTAACTAGTAGCCTACCTGCAACTTTTGCTTGGTGACGAGAGATTGCTGAATGCTGCAATGCTGCAGACCTTTGCACATTTTTCCAAGTGGTTATTTCCTCCTAGCGTTACCCACGTATTAGACGCTCACCCACACGCCTCCTCTGGGATTTTAGTCAGCATTGGCAGATGTTTTTGTGCACATTCCGTTCATTGCATGCAGCAAATTGTACATGACTCTTGAATATCAAACAAAACATGAGTCACAAGTAATAAAGCAACACATGTTTGAAGATTTTCATCTTTATCTGGCAGTTCATTACAGAACTTTCGATCTTGTAGTATCAATCTTGCTTTATTTATTACCCGGTTGTAATGCCAACTAAAACTACGTTTTACTTGTCACCCCCCCTCCCGATTGGGTGTTGGTCCTATTTTGGTAAACGACTTTTTGAACA
>JGI24022J15233_10000106_pt1 | contig 33587 bp, 19 predicted proteins | sample Ectturendosymbi2_FD_15233 | JGI IMG/M metagenome (IMG submission 15233)
TACTCGAATCTCGAAAGCTGGCAATGCCGACCTCGCTTGTGTGTTGCTGCAGTCTGGTGGCCACACGCATTCTGGTGCAGGAAGTAAACACATAAACCATCTGCAGAAGCTGCCAAAACCGGAAAATCTACCTTTCTAAGAAAAATGTGGTAAACATGAATTCAAGGGCGTACGCAAGGGGGGAAGGTTGGGGTTAAAAAAAAACCTTGAGCTTGACATTTTACAAATACTTTATTGCCTGCCCAAAGGAGATTAATTGTTTTCGCATACTTTTTGCTTGTTAATTTGTCGACTTAATGCAAATAACACGGAATAAATTTGCATGCAAAGTTCAAGGAACATTGTAAATGGGCCAAAAAGTAATAATTAGGTTTTGGTACGAAACTGTGTTATCGCCTGGGTACAGAAACCATCTCACCGCTTTTTACAGACCTTTCGTTCACTAGGCTATGCACGTTTAAGATTATGTTTGGCGATAGTTCACTTTATCCGAAAAATTGCATTTATTTTGTCTGCTAAGGCTGATCAGCGCAAGCCCTGACCGTATTGGCTGCATTAGGCCTACCAATTTCTGTAGCATGATAGAACTGTTGCACGAACTCAAAAACACCAGTTGTTAACATAGAAGCATTCAGGCATTTATTGTGTCTCAGCGGGGAAAAAGAAAAACTAAAAGTTTGCTGGATTTCTATAAATAACAAAAAATCGAAAATTTTCTTGCGTACTTCATGCGCATTCTCAATTCTTGTGTAGTTTAGCAAGATTCGATTTTTCAAACCGGGGTGTACACCAACCAATCCACCCGCACTTTTTCTATGCTCGACTGCTCGTATTCGACAAGACATTAGCGCAGCATCATTTTGCAGTTGTAAATTGCTCTGACGAATTGATGAGTGTGTTTTATTGCCCTGTTTTCACACGCAGCCTGATATTTTTGCAGTTACGAATTGCTGTATCGTAGCGTTGGGTGTATTTTCCTCCGATATCGTAACTTGGAGCACTAATAGTTTATATTCAGTGCAATGACACATAAAATAAGGAGAGTGGATGTATAGAAAAACATGCATATTATGTCAACAAACTTCGCCAAAACGTTGGTTTGGAAACATGACTATGATGTCAAATTATGATGTCACAAACAGCGCATACCAAATGCAAATGACCACCATATGCCACTGAATGAAACACCCCCATGAAAATTTTCTGCGTACGTCACTGCGTGAATTATATCTGTACGTCACTGCTTTTGTTGCAACAAAATCGTTAACGGAAAATGTATTTATAATATTTTCTCAATTTCTTTTTTCCCTAAATGCATATAGAAAACGGACTACAAGTCTACAAGCTTCAAACCTTTGTTTGCGCAGTTGTTTTGCTTCTTTACAAGGTATTGTAATGAGGAACTACAATTATAACAGCTTGGCATTCATGTGCTTTTCCCAAAACATAAAATAAAGAAGCATTTCCATGATTTAGTGACGACCTATACGTAAAGACATTGCATTTTCTAAGTATTGCCGAGTTCTTTGCAAAAATAGTCAAGTCGACTCTCATGTGTTGTATGAATGTGCAAAAAGTTGTAAGAAATCAATTTTGCATTTTGTAGAATTTGACAATTCACATAAACTGCTTCGTCGCTGTTACGTAGTAATTTGGCCTGGCTAGGTTTCTGTGTAACATGGGCAAGATCGTGTAATATTATTAGGAAATGACCGACAGTTCCGATGAGCAGTAACTTACGATAAGAGCCAATCCTGTCCATTGGATAGCAGCGCTGAAAATAAATAGAATGGTAACTATTTTTTTCGGTACTGCGCAGAGTTTGAACTTCGAGCTAAAAATGTTGAAACCTTTCTCCGATACACCTCTTCAACATTTATAGGCTTGTGCAGTTGAAGTGCTGGTCTGACGTTACTTTTTCACAGTTGGCGACGTTTCATTCGCAATTACCTTGAACGTATAAAGTTAAAAGGCGTAAGGTGCTAACAAGAGTACGCTGCTGATTCAGAGGTCACTAGTCTTGATCCATAAGATGACAGCGACCGATAAATGTCGAAGTTAAGATGTTTTGCGTGTTCTTCTGAGTGCATGCAACATGCAACGCCCCAAAGAACATTGGTTTTTTTCGCAGAGCATGACCTTTATTCCAATGAATCATCAGATCATATTAGTCTGCCTAGCGCTGATTAACACACGGCCGAGTGCGCCATTGCAGTCGACATCTGACGATTGCATGTTTTTCTTTTTTTGGAACGCTCCGTTCACCTTACGTTACCTTCGTCGCGGTTTTCTTATTCTGGAAGGCTACGTAGTTGCCATGGCATTCAACATCATTTTGAACTGACATGGGTTCTGTGTTGCGCATCAGGATCTAAACACAATCGTATTTTGTAAATATGTGCGGCACATCACTGCTGCGCTGTTTTTCAGGTTGAATCACCTTTTTTATTCCTGTGTTTTGCTGTTTGTTTATTTTCGTCTTGCTTTTTTCCATGGCCTGCTTCATCTAACGCAGCTATGTCCAACCCGCGCCCAGAAGAAGGTTTTGTGCGGCATAGTTTAGGTTTTCACTGTAATAAAAGTATCCTACATGACAACTTGTCCTCATTTTGATATTTTGAATTTGACATTTCTGTTGTAGGTGTCTTCAGCGCCACTTTATCACGTCTGTTACCATTGCAGTTTGATACGAACGCTTTCAGGACATTAGCTTTAGCTAAATTTAGTTTGCTAAGATCAAAGTAAGCCATTGAATGTGTGGCCCTCATTAATATGTCATTCAATGTGCGGCCTGGTTAAGATAGTGGCATAATGCTTGGCTCAGTAAGCCATTTGGTTTAGACATAGCTGATCTAACGCGACGGCGCTGCATTTGGTAAAACTACATTTTTTCCATGATGTTCATACATTCAAGCCGTTTTCAAAGTGCTGTCTGCGCTATCACCCAATTCATGCGTTTGATCCACCTCCTACTGACTGAACTTCAACGTTGCCGCCAACAGTCGTGATCTGACGCGACGCGGGGAAAGTACGTGTCGTTCACGCAATGCAGCATTTATGTGCAGAATGCCGCAGGCGTCGCTTTGCACTGTCGTCAAAAGAGGGACATTTGCCAGAAAAAGTGTTTCTCTTCACTTTGCGCTTAAATCACAGTTCTCCAGATCCTTTCCTTCGTACAACAGAAAGTGATGGCCACAATAGGATAACGATTTTTTTATGGAAAAGGTAAACAACCCTGTATTCTTCTCAAGAAAGTCTGGCCTTTTTAACCCAACCAATTAATTAACATACTGTATATACTTTGATTGTGTAAATTTCCCTTTATTTTAACTTGCTGTTTTTCTTGAAAAAATATAGTTTGATTGGTTTTAAGTTAACGTCTTCACTGCAGTTAAAGACGGACCATACAGAAAAGAACAGACCCAGACAACGTCTTTATTACACTGCGATATCTGTTTAAGACCATGAAAAAAATTTGAAAAGTAAAATACAGGGAAAAGAGTTTGATGAAATTCACACGTATGGCCAGACATGGCAAGACATACCAGGATTAAAGATGGCAGGGGAATGCGGTGCCAGTTTGACACATTTGCAGTTGGTGGCCCCAACTGTAAATGGGTGATGATATTTTTTCCTAGTCTTCAGCTGATGCGTCCCCAATCGATTTACTGTCGGCCTCTCGGTGAACTTTTCCTTAAAGTTTGCATTTAAAAAAATATGAAGGGAAAGGTCATATCACCGAAGCTTCTTGCAATGTAATGTCAAATCAAATAACAAATCTTATCATTCCTTTCGTCAAGCGAAAAGGTCAGGCGTTTCTAGCCGGCAAACTCGCTTGCAATGAAACAATAAAAAGACAGAAGATCTTAACTCTGCAGTCATCTTTTCATGGTGAATTGACAAAAGGCTGTTTAACTTCTCCGACTACGATGTTCCACATTGCATGATCGCTTTCCGCCCGCCACTACTTTTCGCTTGTCCACTTGTATACACAGCCGCCCACGCTCTGATGTTGAGTGTATGCAGAAACGTGAATCAGTCCCCGTTCAAGAACCACTGCACCAAAGTATTTGGACGTTTTGCAGTTGATGGACTCAGCAAATATGGTCCCAAAGCATCACGCTGCAGCTGCAGCAGGTGTGGTTCGCGCTGAAAGATTTGTTCAAGAGCCACTTGGCATAATTGCAGTTTTGTATCGCATTGCTTATCAGCTTAACATGAAAACGGAGCCGATTATAATATTTATAAAGAGGATTTACGAAGATTGACAACTTAACGTTTGCTAAATCGGCACAAAATATGCAGAACACGCCGCAAAAAATGATTAAAAAACGCTTTAGCTTTTCACCAATGTAAATTTTTGTTCTTTTGCTCGAATAGAGATGTTGTGACTCAACTAGTATGTTTCAAACCACACGATTTATGTTTTGACTTAGTTTGGTTGAAGCTGATAATTGTGCGTGGCAGACATGATCCGCACGGAATGACAAAAGCGATGAGTCAGACGCTTGACGTTCGGAAAAGCATTGAAGTTTTCAGCAGAAATCATTATCTTCAAACAGTCGCAAAACGCTTGTGAGGATAATTTTAGCAGGGTATAGCCTGAGCTGGGGATAAGGCAGGGCGCGATCTAACAAGAAAATAAAACAAACACTTGCGAAAAATTGCATCAACTGTTTTTTCGCAGTAGTGCCGATCGTGTTCATTTGCTTGCACACTTTTACCATGGTGATTTTCGAAATAACNTCTGGCCTTTGCACCTCACAGACCCGTCGTCTTACCACTCGGTGACTAGAGACTATGTTTANGCGGAGTTTGAGTCTTGTGATGACAAGGCATTACGTTGCGGCAAAATCCATAAGTATTTTGCTTTCGGCGCAACATCCCTCTGCACTTTTCACATTTTAGCAATTTACGTATCAGCAGTAGAGTTCGTATAAAAATGTCTCGTTTCGTTAGTGCATTATGACAAAAACTTTTGGAAACACATGAATTGCTGGTAATTAACCAATCCCTAGAATCCACGAGAAATGTGACTTTTCTGAAACCAACCTTTAAAAAACGGAATCCGCCGGTTTTAAGCGGAGGCGGAGTTTTGAAAACTTCATTCTGTGCAAAAGGGGAGTTTGATTTTTAGCAAACATGCGTTCCATGTTTGGTAGTATTTAGATTAGAATTGTGCGAAGTCTAAGGCGAAGTCGAACTTCGAAATTTTCGAAAGTAACGGAGGCAGAGCAAAAGCGTTTGGAGTGGAGCGGATGCGGACGCAAAAAAACAAGACTCCGTCACTTCCAGCAGACGGAGTTTGCGTCTCATCACGTGGTAGCACTGCAAAATGACGCAGAGGGGAATATCTTGTCGAGAGGATTTTTAGCTGCTGCGACAGAAGGTGGCGGCGTTGGCGAATGATTGCAAAAACAAATAAATAAAAAAACAGCTGCATGAAATAAAACAGCTGCACAAATACAAAGCCAGCTGCACAAAAGAAAATGCAGATTCTACTTGAATATGGTTTCAGGACTGAAGATATGTACAGCAGCGTAAAATCAATTTCCTGTTAATACATTTACTGATTTATTCGCGACATCACTTTTCCGGAGAGTAATTACTTGAACATGGCCACATAGTTTTCGCATGTAGGTACTTAACATAACAGACAGCAGAGTCACGGCAGCTTTTATTTTGCCTTAAAGTAAAGCCTGCTTATCGTTACTACGCAGGTTGTGAATGTNAACCAGCAGCTTCAGGTCACGTGAATGGATGTCACGACACTATCNCGCCTTTGCAGACGCGGTGACCTACAGTTACCTTAACTATGTGATCCGACAAGCCTGTGCTGCAACCGTCGTTGCATTCACTTTAAAAGAAAGTCTCACCCATAAGAGCAGTGACTCAGCCTTTCAAGATCGCAGAAGATTAGCTTTAAACAGAGATCTCCGAGCAGGAGCTTTCGGGCAGTCAGCCAGGGCCTGGCAGCTGGCCAAGGCGATTGCGGTTGTGATCATGGGACCGGTGCATTTCCTTCTGCATCGTTTCGATCCGGTCCCCATGAGATGGGCGCAGGGAGAACACAGCGCGTACGGTATGAAGCGCTTTCCCCGTTTCCTCCTGTCATTCAACCTGGCTCTGTTTCTAAGCGCGAATGGCTTTGAAAGGATGGACGTGTTCGTCTGAAGTCCGGCTTTAACTTCGTTCGGGTTGCGCAGTTCTACTAAATCATTTGTTTCAGTGTTCACGTTATCGCTTCCTTTGAACCTGGTTGTTGTGTTTTGTGTTGCTGTGACGGACGAGGTGTTCGTAGGTTCCGTTGACGACGTTTCGGCGATAGTCGTTGTAACTTCCTCGCCCTTAAGAGAAGCCTCGCTCAAAGGACACGGCGTCCTGTGTCCAGGTTCCAACCCTTCGTTGTGAGCATCAGATTTGGCACTGTACGGTTCTAGTCCTGGAAAAGAGTACAAAAGAATAAAAAATTGCTGATCAAAAACACAGAAAAAACAGAAATGTCACCGCTGTTTTCTTTAGTACGTAAAAAGTACTACTGTTCCACTTGCTCTTCCCAGGTAAGCACAAACAAAAACCTTTTTCATCGTCGAAATCTACAGAATACNGCTTATATTATTTTTNTGTATGAACCGAATGTTTTTGTGCTAACAAGCGTGGTTCAAAGTTTGATGCTTTTTAAATCCGTATGCCCGCCTTGGTTGTATAGAACAACGGTCTCCAAACTACGGCCCGCGGGCCAAATCCGCCCGCGAAGCCATCTTACCCGGCCGCGAAGACATTTTGTCAATAATGAAAAAATATTATATAAAAAATTGTTGATTTGGTAGAATGTAACATATCCCGAAACAGTCACATTACGTAAGATGTCCCGGCCTCGAACTGTTGTGTAATAGCTTATGATAGCTTATGTGGCCCTCTGACAAACGTTTGCAGACCTCTGGTATAGGAAGGGCTACTATACCGTCCTTATTTTAAAGATTTTTGCTTATTTTGCAGTACTACGTCTTGTCTTAGAAAATATCACTGTCCTTATATCTAAAAAATGTGCTTATTTGTGACTTGCGTCCTTATTTATCCCATTTTCTGTAGCGTAACAAGTTTAAATAGGCAATATCTGATAGACATGCATGCCATTAGCATTTAATTGATTCAACAAATAAGCAAGCGAAAAAACGTTTTCCGTGACGACTACAAGAAGGAAGTCGAGAATAAGACATTGCTGAAGCAAATGGTTCCTGGAGATAAATAGGCAAGTATATCATCTGACATTAGTGGTGCCAACAGAAACAATTGTTTTGTTTCTTAGGTAATGATTTCAAATTTTCCTCACCCGTCCTTATTTTTGTTTCTAGATCAATGGTAGCCCTGGGTATAGGACATCAGAGTTGAGGTGTGCAGCCAAGCGTATCCTCAAGAAACACTGCACCCAATTGACCACTTTATGACGTCATGCAGACACCGACGTTCCGTCAGCCTCGTGGGGCCGAGATTTCAGTCAATTACTGGCCAAGTTTTCAGACCGAAGGAAGTAGTNCCATTGTACTGTAATTGTTGAGTTTTCGATGTCATTGCAAAGCTACATCTTGACGATGAAGGTTGCGTGGTGAAGANAGTTTTTGAAATTGTGCAAGGTCTTACCGCGGACAGACACAGGAACAAAGCATGGCAGTCTTGGAAAATCGTAAAAATGCAAAATACACTGATTTGATTAAAATCAAAGCATGCAGTTTTATTTTAGTCTGTGTCTTTTTGTGCGTTCGTTTTTGACAAGCAAACACCGTGCGAAAGTCTTGCAAGTTATTTAGCCGAAACAAACCTCAATCCCAACACATATTTCGAGGTAATGCTGAACATTTTTGGCTTTATTGCAACCAACCAAGGCGGCCGCTTAATGACATGGATAGAAAAGTTGCGTTTGGCAGTGCTCGTATGTATGCGACGTTACTTGTTTGAAAGGATGGTAAAATTTTGAAAAAAACTGGCCGAAACGTTTGCAATCATCAGTAGTACTACGGGTGGTGCGTTTGGTGGGCATATTGATTGATGAGCTGATAAGCTCACAAACACAGCCTTCTGGTGCTGTTACGTTTTCAATTTGAGTAGTTTAATCCAATAACTTCTGTACTTCAGCCGCTAAAATGCAGGGAGATCGTGGTATTCAGTGCCTCCAAAACAAGTCAGAAATCGAGATCTTAGTTGTCAATCAATGATGGACTATAACCTTTTCATTGTGCCAATCACTTAGCAAGAGTTTTCGCATTTGTTTTCTACTTTAGCTTGCTGAGGCTATGAACCTTAAAACCGGTTATTTCTTTGAAAACACCGTTCTTCAATCAGTAGATCATCTGCTGCTACTGTCAGCGTCTGCTCCAGACATTTGCAAAACAGACATCAAATTAACCAAGGAAATTTTTTTTTACAGTGTTGAGGCATAGACGTAGCCAGAGGGGCCTAGTGGGCCATGCCCCCCCCAAATTTTTAGCATATATAGTCATTTTGTGTTTTGAGAGACGGTATACGGTATATAAATTTGGGGGGAGCAAAATGTTTGATTTTAGGAGAATAACTTCAAACAAAGTAAAATCAACATTTTGCCCCTCCCCCAAAATTTTTTGGCCCTCCCCAAAATTTTGGGCTGGCTACGCCACTGTGTCGAGGATCTATGTTTTGTTTTTACATCGAATTGTTTCGTTGTTAAGTCAGCGATGTTCGCTTCAGGTGTCAAATGTTAGTTGGTTATGACTAGAGCAAGCAATTTTTTGACCTAAAAACTTAAAATTTTGACTTTATAATTTACAAATTTTGACTTTATTTTGACCTATGAATTTCCTCCTGGGTTTGCAATTAAAACGCGGAATACAAAGCATATGTTAGAAATCAAACCGATAGGTTAAAAATCATTTCCCTATTGAAATGAAAGAAAAATCGAAAGTTTGGAAGACTCAAAGAAACTAGAGGTAAAAAAACGTTAGGTGAAAATCAATCCAAACGCCCAAGAAAATATCCAGTGTTAAAAAATCTGCTGAAGTCGCTGTAAAGGTGAAGTCACTATTGTTACACTTCAACATCAAGTGCTACCACGCCTAGCGTACTTTCAATCGTCCAGTACAGGGCAAAACAACATTATTACGTCAGACGTCGCAAAAAAATCCAGTAGCATGTCAGAATTTAAACTACACTTGCAAAAGCATGTCAACGTCTGTTGTTGTAGATTCAATAAAATATCGATAAAAAGAAAAAAACTGTCCTGCAAGAAATTTTGACCTTACGATAAATTTTGATCTAGTGATGAATTTCGACTTTTTTTGACCTAATAACTTTGGAGTGGCTCATGGTATCAATGTGAAATTTGGTTTGTGGACGTTTCGTAAACTTTGAAAAAGGCAGAAAACAATTGACTTTATTGACATTTGGTTGCCCTNATTGTGACAGAAGAATGGAACTGNCTACGACGNCTAATTGCCTAACGCTTCAATATTATCTCTTGCAGGAANATATGATTTTCTGAAATACTCCCGCACAAGTGCGCCAAATGAATGATATTGGTAGTTTTCTGCTTGCAGACCTACTCCTGGCCTGTTTTGTCGTCTACAGTGTTGGCATGGCTTTTGGGTTTGAACTAACCCATGTTTATTTCAACGGGCAGTCTTCAGTCTATGTTGGAAGTGCATGACGCGCTTAATCCAGCTTTGAGTCATTAACGCCCAGATAGGTATTTGATCAAACCGCAGGATTGGTGAAGAGAAAGGCCGTTCAAGAATCTTGTTAAGTCCGACCTTTATTGCATAAATTTCGCGCAGGCGTTCCGAGTGTTTCTACATTATGCAATTGAAATGTGCAGACATGTCTTGTTCTGTTTGTATTGGTGGATTGCACGCGTGAATTTTGAAGGAACGGCGCAATTTCAGCCGAGAAATTTGCCAATGTTTTAACTCTAACCACGTCCATTGCCTGCTTTTGTGTTATTGTTTTTGAAAGCATTCCTCCAACAAAACCGGTAGATGCGGGTGGAAAGAACTCAGCCAAAAATTGTTAATTCGATGTAGATTTAGTACTTGCCAGCAGTTGGATTGTTTTGCCTGGTGCAGGTAATAAACTCCAACTTAGGAAATAGCAGACGGGACTGTCGCATCTCTGCCACAGAAAATCCCGGCGTTTTGCTGGTACTTAACGAGTACAACTGGTAGTTGGTAGTTTCCTACACTTATGGAGTTACGGCAAGCCTAAATAGAAAAACGTGAAACGCTCAAGTATCATCTTCAAAACAGCGCACCTTTCTATTTACGGGAGTACTGCTCCAAATGCGCAAATATCTGCGGGCGCCTAAATTTTTATACTGCAAACGCTGTCGGCTGTTTTTTTTTGGCCGTCAAACCAACTTCACGGCTTGAATGACTATAGTGCGCTAACCGTGTTTGGACTTATCCTTCATAACATCGCCGAAGATCGAGATATTCTAATGCTTTCACGGAAGCTACGCTCCCAGCAACAATGCAGGAATCATTGTGAATTTCAGCAGCGATAGGTTAACACAGTGTCAGGAACGATGCCTGCTTTGCGCCCAGCGAGTGGAGCACGTGTGTGATGAGCTTTTTCTAACGTTCCGCCTGTGGGGGTTAAAACTTTCGCTCAACAAAATGGATTTTTGCTCAGCACCCAATGCTTTGCCCCAAAAATGCATTTTCCATGGCGCAACATTTTGTCCAACATCCAACAGTTTTGATTAAAAGGAAAGTTTGTTTTTTCGAAACTTAAAGATTTTTCCTAAAATTCGGACGATCGGCCAGACCAAGACTTCTAATATTTTATCCAATTACTAACACATCCACCCAACAAAAGCTGTGGGGATGCGGCTTTAGATTTTGTTACTGCAGTGCGGCAAGCATGGGTTGCACTCGCACTGAGAGGGATTGGCGCGGTCAAGAATATGCGACCTGCACAAGGTTCCAGGAGGTATACGGCTTAGTCGGACATTATAATCCGAAACTTTCTCATGCTTTCAACACTGCATTCCTGATTACGTCTCGGTAGAGAAGAGGCTGGATTTTCGCTTCCATATACCTTCATTTCTTACCCCGCTGCAAACTTTTACTTGCGCAGTATACGCTTCCTAGCTGCACAAACGTTTGTCATGTCAAACATTCCGAAGATGTGTTGGAGATCGTGAAATGATATCATTTTTTCCATACCAAAACACATCTTTACGTTACATTTTTGCTAAATTTGTGTACACCTTGTACTTAAATATGTGTCAGAATCAGAGTTGAGCAGTTTTTGCGCAGCCATGCATTAGTGAACTAAAGCTTTCCACAAGCAAACAACATTTGCACAGCACGGAAAAAATAATGCTTGTCGCGAAACACAAATAGAAATGATCAATTGTAGCAATACACAAAGTGATATTGCTGAAACATCGATGTTGTTAATTTCAGTTTGTAATATATGCCTGCGCGGGAGTGCATCCACAGCATTTGTGTGGTGGCTCGTTTGTGCCTTGAAAATGCTTCTTACATATTTAAAATAAACACGAAAAAAAAGTTTTTTTCACAAAACTTTGACTTTTTTCAATTTTCTGTGGAAAAAATATTTTTAAGTTTTTGTGAAAAATTCTTTTTCAATCGTTTGCAAAAAACTTTTGCAGATATTATTTTAGATGCAACAAAATATTTACAATGCGCAAATGGGTCACCATACACCTAAAGTCCACGCGCAGTAGACACAAAACACAGCAGGCGAGTGCCATTGAGCGAGGTCGGATGTGCCGGTGCCATCCGCGCTGAATAACGCTCACGAGATATCGCCAAGCGCGACTTATCTGAAGAAAGGCATGTTTGCATGAGCAGTGTCCACATGTTTTCCCAGAGCCGTTTAGCGGCAAGTAAACATTTGGTAAATCTCGCTTTGCTGAGAAAAATTTGTGAAGATTTTGATATAATTTAACAAATTCTTCTATCAAATAAAAATTCTATAGACGTTTTTATTACTTTAATAGACAGAGTATTCTATCTTTCACATATTATGCCGATAACTTGAAGGATAAAAGTATTGCCCGAATGTAGCGAATCCTATGAAAATATGTCAAGCTTTGGGATAAAATAACTAGTTTTCCACCAAAAAGGTTGGTTGTGGGGGCGAATTTACATTTACTTTGATAAAAATCTTGTTTCCTCCACACAAGTCAGCTTTGTTACGTCACGTTGCTTTGTATAACAGTACTTTGTTCTGTATTGCTTATGTTCAGATCTACTGTATTGGCAGATATACGACAGTGTGCATATCTACATCAGCAGCAGAACCCATCGATTTAGATCTGCGAAGGCCGCAATGTGTAAACCTGCAATGTTTATATTTTTGCAAGCTTCGCGAGCTCATTACTAATAAGTTCACTGCGCGTGGTGCTGTTAATTGCATTTGCAGTACATGTTCTTCTATATTGCTCTAGGGCAGTGGTCTTCAACGGGAGCGAAATCGCCCCCCAGCGAGCGAATTTATGCGTTGGGGGGGACAATTTCATGATTTACCCGATTTGGGGGAGATTTCATTTCCACGGGGAGATTTGGGCAAGCCAGAATATACTAAAAGTCTGAGTTGATTCCAAAACTAAAAATTGCATTTGCCACATTGGAAAGAAATTATTTGATGCACTTTCGACAGAACATGGTTCGTAACAAAGGTTAAAAAGCACAAGATAGATAGGACTGGCGATGTAACAATCAAACTAACACTGTTCTGTGTAACGCTTCACTGCACTAACCATCCAAGACCTCGGAGATTGTTACTGGTTGGGAGCCAAGCACTGCGGTTCTCACGAATTTCCAGCGATATTTTTTTCTCACGAATTTCCAGCGATATTTTTATCTCACGAATTCTCACGCGGTTCTCACGAATTTCCAGCGAATTTTTAGTTAGTTCACCCAGTTGTTGTATGAGCAGCGTCAAACAGGAGACATCAAGAAATAACATTTGCAAGCCTGTATGCATGTCAGCACGCGGGGAATTTTGGACTTCTCTCTTGTACAGTAGCATGCATTAGTTCGTTTTATTATGCTTATATTCATTGAAAGCGATCGATTTCTGATATAGCTCAGAAAATACCCAATCGGCCAAAATTCATTTTTCAAAGAGGAATAGTTTTCGTTTCTTTGAAGATTCTAAAAATAGTCCAACAATCATAACATTACTGCCAATAAATCATCACATCGACTTTTGCTACGATTTGGAATATTAATAAAAAGTTGTAATTAAGTTCAGCCTAATTAGTTTTCGCCGTGGACTGTTACAAATCCCTCCAACTGTATGTGTTATTGTTAGCAAAACTGCCTGGAAACAAGACTTCATATAGTCTTCGGTAGAGCATTGCCAAAATATTGTTTCGTAGGCAAAACACGTCATAATCCGTTATCATGCGTTTTGTAAACTTTGGTTCGCAACCAGAGGCGTACCGATGTTAGATGGCGCCCAGGGCAAGAAACAAGTTTGGCGCCCCCACCCCATGTTCAAATCTAAGTTTTTTCGGGAGCATTTGCACTGTATTAATGAAAATACTTGCGGAATTTTGAGTTTTGGTGCTCTGGTCATTGTGCGCTCCTCGTTACGCCCCTGTTCGTAACTTGAGTAAAACAATGGAATAAAATAAATTCTATTGAAAAAATACGTGGTTATCTGCTGTGAGGCGATTTACGTAGCAATTGTGGCGACGTGATTACGTTGTATAAGGATGAGTACATAGCAGCAGAGCGACCTCGTCGAGTGGGAAATCTCTATTGCTGTTATGCCGAGGGTCGTCGGTTTGACTCTCTCCTTAGCTAGCTCAGGGCTACGAGTAAAATTACTTTCAGTTAGTCCTATGTTGTAAACGTGCTTACCGTGTTTTTCAGTCAGTTCGAGAGTTTCGTTGTGTGCTTGTGGATATAGCTGCACTGTGTTCATCTTACTAATGGCAGAGTAGGCTATAACAGAACAATAGGCTGGGTAAGGGGTAATTTAAACCGGCGAGTAAGTCGAACCAAGTAACCAAACCCATCTTGCTAAACTAAGAATTCCAAAAAATCGTTTTCGCGATCTGTAGTTTGAGGCATGCTTAAGAAGTCATTCTGCTGTGAAGATCACGCCGAAAGTTTGGTTGCGTAGGCCGTAGGAAGTGACTGGGTGAATTGCATTTTTAACAGTTAATAACATAAGCGAATGCGACTCCACATCCAGGAACTTTTCATCGACTTCCAAAGCGACGATAAAGTCGTGCCATTAACACGGATGGTCAGACTTTTGTATCAAGTGCAGTGAGCGTTTTCCGGACGTTTGCGGAAAAGTTAAGCTTTTCGTACTACTGGAGCTTCCCACGACGTATATTGACGAGCAAGGTTTCAGCCGAGCCCCTCACGTCCGCAATAAATAATGCAATCGTCTTGACATAAACAAGACCTGGGGAAACGCCATACAACCAAACAACTTGCAAACTGCTTTAAAAAAAACTTGCAGATAAAAAGCCAGGGGCAAGGTTCACAGTAGTTGGAACCAGGGTTGCGGAGTTTGAGGTAAAATGTCCGGCTCCAACTCCTAGCTTCGAAAATTTTCCGACCTTTCAAAATTTTCTGACTGCGACTCCTTGACATAACATGAATAAAGTTTGGCTGTCAACAATTTTGTAACTACTAGCAATCAGTGGAAATCACGGTACTCAGCAAGAATTCTCAGTCGCATTGCATGCGATCAATAATAAAAAGTAATAAAAAAACTTGTGCGGTACAGGTCAGGTATGAATTGGGCCGCAAGATCCAATTTTCTTGGCAGGCTGCCGTTATAGCACCACAACGACCAGCATCACTTTTCCCCTTGTACCTCGTCCAACAGCAAATCAAACGGATTGAGCATGCCCAACATTTCTTGCGAAAGCTGCTTGGCAATATGATGCAAGCAAGAAATAGAGTCTGTGCAGTCTGTGCATTAGGCAAGCAATAAATAGAAGCTGTGCTGTGTATTCACAGCAACGTGAATTCGGTGATGAAAGGAACACACAGAAACTGTTCCACCAGAAGTCAGCAGTCAAAGTAAAAATGCTGCAAGGGTTATAGAATTTATGTTGATAGAAGTACCGTAACAAGATCCGTTTTTGAGGAAAAGAAAAGCATTTGCATAGTTGAATTGCGTGCGGCGATGACTGTGTAATGAAAACACTGACCCAGCAGTTACTCAAACCCCTACTAGCGGAAGTTGACCACTGACGTTTAGCCACTGACCTCTGGTTATCATATTGGTACAAACAGGGTCGGCCCTAGCCGATGCGGGGCCCAATGCAAGAACTAGGCGCGGGGTCCCTCCGAGCAGTGGTTTCATGACGTCATCGTGTTCAGTCAACCGTGTTACCATCGTGGTAGAGTGCAGATACACAGTACAGCACTAACACGAGAATTGAGCACGTTTGCTAATGTTCGAGAGGAAATTTGCTAGTTCTGACGAGAGCGTTCTCAATGGAATTTATATGTCGTTTTGTACTGAATTCTCAAGCGCAAGGTGCATCTGGCAAAAATGAACAATCTACCCAAACACCATGGCGCGGGGCCCAATGCAGCTGCATCGACTTAAGACTGGGTGCAAACATCTGCAACCAATTATGTCCGCTCTGCTATACATGCAATTATTCATCCATGCTTTACTTCGCGTAATTTTTTTGTTTTGTGATCATCAGCGTTTATGTCTTCCTAATAAGACTTTGTCAGTTTCAGACGGACTTTGTACAAGAGATCTACTATAAAATCTGCGTATATACTTTGCTGTTTAGAAGTCATCGAAAAAAGTTAAAAACCCAATTTACGGTGAGTTTGTTACTAATTTTCTTCGATAAAACCTAAAAAGCATAGCTTTAATGATTTTAAGGCACTGCAGCACTTAGGAAATACTGCTGTCGATTTTGAATACACCCATCATCACGCACGTTCATGGGAAACCGACATCGCATGAGTTTTCGATAATAATAAAGCATTTTCTTTCGCACGTGTTGAGACCGCACACGTCATTTGCCAAACTGATCCCTTTAGTTTACTCCGTGGTTTTCTGTATACAGGCGCGCCCTGACCTTCGTAAAATAAGTTGAGAATCGCTGGCCCACGTCAGCCGCATAATTTTTCAGCCTTGCGTATACGATCATGCATTGTTTGGCTACGTGACGTGCTGGTATTTCAAAATCGATTAAAGCAGCACACGAAACCGAGCCCTCGATGACTTCTTCGCGTGGGAAAGGCTGGTCGCGTAAATTTTTGTCCACTCCTGCTGTTAATGACTTTCCTTAGCCTCTGTAATTACTCAGACGAACCGGAGACACTGATGGACGGTGAGTTTGACTAAGACTTGACTTAAACGAGCATTAGGATATTAAAACGCTGTTGAGAAAGGTTTGTCATGGTTGGGATTTGAAACTTTGCAGTGGACCATGCGCAGTAATGTACAGTGATTCACTTGTTTTTTTGCAAAGTATCAGTTGGTTATTACGAGGACAAGAAGGGGAAGAACCCATATTGTGCTGCTTTCCGAAAGATAAATAACATTTCTTGACAAAAGTTTGTTTCCTAACCTAATGGTGGTTCAAACTCTATCGGAGTGTTGAGAGTTGGCAATGCAATACAACGTTTCGTTCATGGTGGTCTGACCATGACTGCGAGAACTAAGTCTGGACCGGTAAATCGAAAACCAACAAAAATCAGTGAAATATTCGGATGTTTTAAAAGCAAGCTCCATTTGTGGACAGAGACTTACTGATGCGGGTATAAAGTAAAACAGTCACAGCAACAGCCGCGCCTATCGAAGTTTTCGAATTTTCTTGGCCTAGGTCAATGTCCAACTCTTACAAAGGCATCGCAAGGCTGGGTACTTCGCTGTTGATCTCTGATTTCATCCGCGCTGCAGTTTACAAATAAAACTGGAAGCATTTCATTCTCAAACTTTTTTGGGGTTGTACCAATCCAGAGTAGAATTGAAATTCGCCTAATGAAGGTTTGTGAAAACGGACGATAAGATTTCAGACATGTGATTTTATTCGCCGAATGTGATCTTTGCGTGCTTGGTTTCGTCAACTTCACAACACAGTTAGTTCACAAGTTTTTGAAATAATCAGTAAAACCAGACATAAAATCCTTAGTTTGTTCGCGCGCCTCAAATTAGGATAATATGATTTTTCGAAAATTTGTATCAATTTCAAAGGATCGTTGGGGAAGACAAACATGTAACATAAAATCCATTTCAGGACAATTTCTTTCCACGCTGTACGCATAGTTAAGGCATAAATGCAATAATTACCCAAAATTCGGTGTATGAGCACAAGCTGCTTTCTTCTGGAAATTTTGCTGCATAAGATCTCCAAACATTCGTCGTACTGCTCTTCTGTTAAAACTGGCGTCGCAGCCTCGTTCTCAATGATGAAGTCCGCCAGATTGTCAGGGAGGATGTTTTCGTTTTTTCTCTTCTTGCAGTCACAAGCAGGTGTAAGCGAGCCTCTCGATTTCGAGATTTTGTTGTACTTTCTTTTCACCTTTCCTGTGCTGGAAGATTTTGCATTAAGCACGCGATTACAGGGGCTGGGCGTAGATGACGATTCCTTCATTATCACTAGTTAGATCTGTTGCATTGCATCAAAGCTCCAGCATAAATCAATTGGACAGCTTGACCTGGTCTAGGTTTCGTACAGCCACGAAAATTCGTTTAGACAAGATTTACACACATGTTTGTTGTGCTTTCTGTTTGTTGTTGCGATAATGATGTCACAATCTTCTGTTTCTAAGACCACATACACAGCGTGCTAGTGCGCACCAGCCTAAATGTTCATTAGGTTCTCTATTTCAGCCAACTTGGTGTGGAAAGAACCGAGCATTCATGGTTCAATGATTGCCCACTAATGAAGTAATATTTTGCATCAGCTGAGCACTTACCTTTTCTCCAAAACACATATGAATTTTTCTTCTTGAATCTAAATTTTCTTGCGTTCACCTGAAGCCATAGCCTGTAAACCGTGAACCGTGATTTACGCAAAACACTCAGGGTCGTGCAGGGCTAGGTTTTAGAAGTCGTCAAAGATATATGGTCTTAAATTAAATGTTTACGGTTGGTCAATACGACACGCCCCGTTTGAAAATCAGTGCATATATGTCTCCCTTTGAAGAACACATCGCACGAATGTAGTTTTCGCATTGCAATCTTTGTAGTGGAGTACAGCAGGTTTGCTCGTTTTTGTCGGCTGCGGCCATTCGGTTGGTAAAGTTTTAGTGTCCTTGAGCAGGTCGTAAACGTCCCGCTGCACTGCGTGGAGCTTAGCTGGCATAGTACTGGAAAAAATGTCTGAATCAGCATACAAGAATGCCGTCCCCTGTTAGTCATGACATTGGTTTGTTGACTTTAAAAGCTGAAATAGAACATCATATTAGAAATTTAAGAAGATTGTTCTGTATGTCCCATTTCCCAAACTTTGCTACAAGTGCCACGGATTATTTTGTTTTCACTTTGTTTTCACGAACAAGAAACGAAAATCCGGTTAATTTGCTGATGCTAGCAGTAAAATGTCGAGTGCTAAAATGGACAAATGAAACGCAGCCAGAGTACAGTTGCGAAACCTTGGGCAAAGTTCTTGTGACGTGATTCACGTCGCAGCAGCCTGATGTGGTCCTCGTGCCGTAGGTTTAGTAGAAGCTGTGATGCAAAACAAAGTGAGTTCTTAGGAATAAGCAGAAAACAATTTTTCCTCAGTCACGTTTCTCGCCTGTGTAGTAAACTTTTCGAAAATTAACTCCCGGTTTGGAAAACGTCTCACCGAAATCTGTCTTAAAGCGAATGACGAATGACTCAAATTCGATATGATAACCGTGGCTTTCAAATAGATGTTTTGTAAACAGTGTACCGTCCCGCGAACGAACCAACAACGCAACTTAGCTTATCATCATGAACCTTCGTTCTCCGTTGCGCGGATACGAGACTTAAACAAGCTGGCAAGTAGTCGCGCGATATGTCACATCAACTGCTGCTAAGAGCTGAGTACAGAAATTGCCTGTTTTTCGGAAAAGGGAAGCGTTCTGCGCATAAATGTCAATACTGTTTTTCTAGAAACATTTTGTTTCCTTACAACAGCGTTTTCGGTCACAGACACTTCGTTTTTCAGCGAACCTAATTTAAAAAGTCAAGTTGAAAACCTAGTCGTAAGAAAAAGTAAGTCAGCACTGCACAGCTTCAACTGGTGATGATTTTTCAGTAGGGCATGCCTTGTACAAATGCAGAAGACAAGTCCAGCAAACCCTTCACAAAAAATCAAGTCTTCAGTAAAGTCAAATGCGTATTAGTAGGGATTATTTTGGAGAAACTGTGTGTGTAGAACAAAAATCCTGCCCATTCTGCAGTGTATCGAATATTGCGCCAGGGCTACAAGCACATGCGGGCTAAGTCCTTTCTTGTCACGCAAGAATCAACAACGGCATGGTCGCAATCTTTGTTTGTTAAATGGTACGACGTGGATAAGAACTTCAGCAAGCAACGCAAAAAAGCAAGCCCTGCTGCAGACAATATAAGCCTAGTACTCATCCGTGCGCAACCGAAACATGTTTATGAATAGAGCGTTTGCAGGTACTCGGCTCATTTTCCAAACAACGCTCCCTGTGGCGATGATATGTCTGTTAAACTTATTTGTCTCATCACGCCAGAATGTGCAACAAATCTGTCAAAATACTCATCACCAGACGGGTTTTTTTGTCATTAATTCCATTTGTTTACTGTCGCTGTGACTCACATCCTCAGAATCGAGTTGGCATTTGTTTATCTCTTTCACGTGACAGTCAATAACCCACTCTATTCACATTGGTTGAAAAACTGGGAGTGCAGCAGGGACACTATGCTGCCTCTTGCCGCAGCCAAGCCTAACATACAATCTCAACTGCATTTGCCGGTAGTGACTGGATTCGTCAAAGAAACTGTCTGTGACAAAATCTTCCGATTGCAATTCTCCGATTTTCTTAAGGTTGATAATTTCAAAACTTCGTTCGCGACAGCTGCAATTTCTTAATCTTCCTGTGTCTTCGAGTTATAATGGTCCTTGTCCTAAAAGAGATGAATGAGAAATTGTTGAAGTTTGGCGTTTCCCTCATAGATGAAAATTCGCTGCAAAAAGGGTCGTTGTGTAACTGCAAAAACACTTTGACCGTCTCCAGTGTTTGTCTGGAGAAATTATTTCCGTATTTGGCTAAGTTTCTTTTGATGTTCATGCATCTGCATTTTTATTAATCTAATTTATGCAATGATTTTCGTGTACACAAAACAAGTACGCACAACTGCAACCTGTAGGCATCAGTTTAGTGGTGGATAACGCAGAAGCAAAGGACTTTTGTTTTTTCGTTCCCTGCTACTTTTCCAAAATCAGACGCCAACCTCCGCATTGTCCTCTCCTGCTCCCTTGCCTGCAATTGCTGATAAGGCCAGAAAACAACCAAGATGAATGGTAAATTGGAACATCACCCGCACTTCCTGCCTCACCTTATCCTAACCTACTTCAGATGTAAATAATCACATCGTTCAGATTGTAGTTAACACAGTACACGGGCTGGATAAAATCGGTCAAAACATAAACAACATGACCCGCCTTTTGTTATTCCCTTACTGCACACAACAAACAAATCACTTTCTCCTCATAGACGTCATTTAATTTGTATTTGTGACGTAGGGTAAGGCCATAGAAGCAACGACAGTTGTTTTTCTGCTGTTAAAAACATCTGTAAAGCAATAAACCCTTTATGTTAGCTTTGTTTTTCTTTTTTAACAGTTGAAAAAAAACTTTAAGCTGCGATGTCATTGCTGTTGACAAGCTTTTGATTTCGCCTTTTCTGCCAGTTTGTTCCCAAACAGATTCCCTAGGATGGAGAAGAGAAAGTTTAGGAAAACAATTACGCATGCATACGTCGTTACGTTCTTCGAAGCATGGCACGATTTTTGACTCTAGAAGCCGTTTTGGCAAAAATATGTCCTGAACATTCCGTGATTATAAAGAAAAAATCGTGATAACCAGTAACCACACGAGCAAAACCAAGTGATAATATACCAGTACGCAAAGCAATGAAATATTATTGCGTCACAGTTAACCACGTCAAAGATCTTACTACGCTTCATACCTTACTTCGCTAAATTTCTGACGACAACTGTACCTCCTTGCGTTGCAGTTGCATTGCCGTCGTGTTCTGACGACAACTGTACCTCCTTGCGTTGCAGTTGCATTGCCCAATGCAGTTGCATTGCCGTCGCGATGGAAAGCCAGAATAGAAATGATATCTGAAGAAAAAGTTTGGGCAAATTTTTCCTCTAAATTTGCAGAATATCTAAATTTACACTTGTTTATAAATTTTCAGGAGCTTTTGAGATACGTTGGCAGTTTGCCAAGTACTCATAAAGGCGAAACGTAGGCGTTGCATGAACGTCATCGAATCGACATACTCGCTGCACAAGAATCCTGGTTGTGTAGCCGAGGGCCCCACTTATATTTGAGTCTACTGCTCGCGCAACGGCAACCTCATCAGCGTGTTTGCGAATTTCTCCCCTCCAACCCTTGTGTGCAATATATGCCAAGACGGTCTATCAAGATGAAAACCAACCTTGTTCCTAGACAGTTTTTATCAACCACCATCGGTAACTGAAGCGATTTAAATTGGTTGCCGTCTGCTTGGACCGTTCTGAGCAGGTATGACTTCTGTGCAATAGCCTGAATGAATTCGGTGACGCTTAAAGAAAGAGTGACTGATTTCGTTTGAACTTTTTTCAATCCGAGCCGAGGCTGCTTTGGAAGCCGAACTGCTCGGATGACAACCCAGTGCTGCATTGATCAAGATGTTACTCGATATTTTCGTGGAAAGTAACACTCAACAAGCCTCGCATGATATAGATTTATCCCCTAAAATCACTTGCAACAAAACAAGTTGGTTCAGGCCTTATGCCGAAAGCACAAGATTGGAAATAAATGTTTTGAGCAATTTCAACGCATGATGATGTTTTTTGGATTGAAACTCTGCTTTTAGTTCTTTGTCTTCATTCACGAATACATTTTTCTACGTTGCGCGTAAAAAATAGAAAAAATAGCTGTGAAGTATCTTCATTTGCTGATCCCGTATTTGTTATATCATGTATGCGCAGACGATGACAACAAGACGATGACAACCAACAAGACATTGAACGTCAAAATCGATCCTTTTGGCAGTGGGGAGTATATCTATGAAAAAAGATGAAGGGAAAAATGTCATTATTGTCGTTTTCCCTTTGTGGGTTATCACGAGAGTCTTGGCACTGACCTTCTCCGCTTGTGATCTATCTACTGCCCTGCTCAATTGACATGCCTCTTCTGGCCATGAAACACGGAGACATAAAAAAACGCATCTATATTTCGCATCTACCCCAAAGGTCAAAATAATTCCTGCCAGGAAAATGTTGTGAAGATTTTCACTTGGCACTGCAATATCAAACATCCCGCCAGCACCCGCACGTTTCTTACAGGCACACCTTTGCAGCAGCTCTATGTACTTGGCAATGCTTTACACCAGCGGTCTTCAACGTAGGCGAAATCGCCACCCAGGGGCGATTTTATGCGTTGTGGGGGCGATTTTGTGATTTGCGAGATTTGGAAGGCGATTTCAGTTTCCAGGGGGCGATTTCTGCAGGTTAAAACATACTCAAATGTTGAACTGATTCCAATAAAACAATATTTGTTATTTTGGGATCAAAGCATTTGATGCACTTCCGACTCCATAGTTCGTAACAAAGGTTATAAAACACATATCGGACTAGTCACGCATCAGTCAAACTAACATCGTTCTGTGTAACGCTTCACTGCACCAACTATCCAAAACCACCGGGATTGTCACTGGTTGGAAATCAAGCATTGCGGTCCTCACGAAGATTATAGGAATATAGGGCAACCGATTTTTTCACGTAAAAACTTGAAATTTTGACTGTAATTTACAAATCTTCACTTTATCTTGACTTGTCAATTTCCTGCGATTGAAAATGCAGAATAATTCAGCCTTTGGGGTTGAGGTTAACTCAGAAGCATACACATGCAGTAACTTCAAACTTTTAAAGAATTTGGTTATTTAACCTTAGCCATATATTTGGTAAGTACATCAATGACTACATTGGAGTCAAACCTGAGAACATCATAAATGCATAATGGATAGAGCATTTACCAAACCAAGTAAGTACTGTAAGACCGCGTATCTTGCCTTCCCAAGCCTAGCCTAATTTAATATGTAATCCTGTAGTATATGAGCGAAACAATACCTGCGTAAAAAGTGGCAACAAACCAATTATTATTTCAGAATTGCAACTAAACTTGCAAAAGCATATCGATATCAGTTTTTGCAGCTTCAATAAATATTAATAAAAGAAAAAAGCTGTGCTGCAAGAAAAGTTTGACGTAACGATAAATTTTGACCTAATGATAAATTTTGAAATTTTTTTCACCTAATAATGTCGGAGTCGCTCACGGTATTAGCGTGAAATTTCTTTTTACTAACGTTACGTAACCTTTAAACACGACAAAAATTTGAATTTTATGACTTTCGGTTGCCCTAATTATGAAAAAAAATCCCTCCAACCGTATGTGTTGTTATTATTAGCAAACTTGCCTTGAAACAAGTCATCATGGCCTTCGGCAAAGCACTGCCAAGCCATTGTTTCGTAGGCAAAAAATATGGCTGTCCATTATCATGTGTTTTATAAGCTTTGGTTAGTACTTTCAGTAAAATCACGTAGGTCTACGAAAGTGTGCTCTGTTGCAAAAATACTGGAAATATGACTGTTGCGAGACGATTTACGTAGCAATTAACGGCTAGGAAAACTAGTAACAGCTGCAGCCGTAAGTTGGAAAACGTGCTTGTCGTGTTTTTCAGTCAGTTCGAGTGTTTTGGTGTTCTGTGGATATAGCCGTACTGTGTTCATCTGACTTATGACAGAGTGTAACAGAACAGTAAGCTAGGAAAGGAGTCACTTAGACAGGCAAGTAAGCCCAAACACACAATCTTGGCTAAACTATAAGGATTCCAAAAAATCTTCGCCACCTGTTGTTTGAGGCTTGCTATGAAATCATTCTGTTGTGGTCACGCCGAAATTGACACTGCGTAGAATGTTAAGAGTGAAATAGCTCTTTGCCAACTTACTAGCATAAGCGAATGCGATTCCACCATCCAGGAACGCCTCATCGACATCCAAAGCGGCGATGAAGCCCCGGTTGTATTTTATACACACGGATGGTCAAATTTTTGGATAAAGTGCAGTGAGCGTTTTCCGGAACTTTGGGGATAAGTGAAACTATTACTACAGGGGTTTCCCACGACGTATTTTCCTGATCAAGGTTTGCGCCAAGTACTGTACACGCGTGATAAATACCGCAATCGCCTTACCATGAACAAGGTCGGGGAAACTCAGTTTGAACTGACCAATTTGCAAACTGCTTTGAAAAAGCCTGCGATAGTACATCGCAACGTTCACATTAGTTGGAATTAACTGTTTTTTGGAAATGAATAACATTTATTCTACAAAAAATATTTGCATTCGTGTTCTTTGTGCTAACTAAATTGCCCGTTTATATTTCATTAGCACTGAATTATTTTCCAAACCAAATGCGATTTTCAGACAAGGCAAAAATTATTATAGGAAGGGGGTGATTTTCAGGCAAAGTTCCTGTAGGGGGTCGATTGTACAAAAAAGGCTGAATACCACTGGTTTGCACAAACTGACACCTGCGTTCCGCATGAGTGCGAGTTGTGGTGGTAGCACCAGCTCTATGGGTGTAAGTTATATTAACGTGGTTAGTGTGTAATATCTTATCACTACAGCCACTATAAGAGAAGAGCATCACAACAAGGTCACTCAACCAATTACTTTTGGGAATTTGTAAAAGTGAAAATCTGGAACTGAAATCTTAAAATTTTGTAGGCCCTTCTCTTAATATTAGGAGGTATTTTGTCTCCACCAAATATTTTGCCTCTCAGCCAAAAGTGTTTACCTGGTCAAACCCAATTTGTCACACATGTCACTGTTCTGTAGTTTGAAACTAGTGGTTCTTCTGCAACTCAACTAAGATCACCTTCATCCACCGTGCTTTTCACTTTTTGCGGCTGATCTGTAGCATGTTGTATCCGGATCACCCGCTGCGTGAATGTGTCTTCGAATACCAGAAGTCGAGGCCAGAAGATGTGCGGCTGGAATGGCGCACATCCAGGTTTGCAATATCGAAACCTGCGAACTGCAAAATAATTGAGAATGCGCATAAAGTAGCTTACGAAAAAAAGCTTTCATTTCTTTAATATGTGGCTACGAAATATACAACTGCTGGCGGAACAGAACTGGCCTGTTTGAACCGTTTTGCTCAATCCAGCTGAACTGCCAATGAATGAAGGTCGAATGTGTCCTGGTATATACCCATGCTAATGCTTTCATTACACGCAAAGGTGTGCGGCTGCTTCAGCGCACCCTGGGTTGCTGTACCCTGGGTTCCAAATCAAAAACCGAAACGGGAAACTAATAATACATGACAAGTCAGCTAAATCAAGGAAGTTGAAATGGGACAGTTTTGAAATTTGGTTCAGAAATTCAATGAGACCTACATAATTATCTTTCTAGCTTTTTTGTGATTTCCCTTGATCGCACGATCTGGAAAAAGAAACGTCATGATCAGTTTGACAAGGTCTGCGCCGCACACCTAGTACACAAGGAGTAGACGCCCCTGGTTTTCGCCCACAAGCAACAATGTAATTTTGGAGCACTGTTGTTTGGATCCACCAGCTAATAAGAAAAACTACTAATACCTTCCAAAGTACAACACCATCGCGACACCACCCAGCAACCTTGATTGGAATTACTTCCGCTTTTCCTCTTTCCTTGCCCAAAATAACAAGTTTTGAAGAGAATCCAACCCGTATTTGCACGAAATAATTCAAACGCGGCAATTACGTTTTTCAGAAACTTGTCTCAAGTTTTCAGATTGCCAAAGAACATGGGGCGGGATTTATTATTAGCGCTGCTGTGTTGCAGTCTTCTGTGAACCAACCGGATACTGCGACAAAAGCAAAAGTGCCACTTATTGCCGTTGACTGTTGCTACGTTGTGCATTCATCGTGTACAGCTTCGTTGTTTTTCTGATACATCCCGCTAATGTTTACATTGTTTCATAGGAGAACAAATTCAGCGCCGCGTCGTTTCGTCGATATGCCGAAAGTTTGTGCGCACGGAATGTGATTGGCAAATTGCTAAGTTTGGATTAAAACTAACAAAATACACATTTTTTATTATGCAGAGATAATATTTTGACAAGACAGCTTGTCCAGTGACTTTAAAAATTGCTCCACAAAGTTGTAGTTTTAACAAAAACTTAATGACTGGTCGATGAAACCAACGCCTCTTTCCTAACTTGGGTCGAAGGCGCAACAACATCGTAACACTGGCTCGGCCAGTGAACATTTCCTGTCTGAACCGTCGCTCTTTATTCAATCGGCATGTCTACAAAAAATTAACAGTTTGCCAAAGCTTGGCACCACACTTCCCTTATTTGGAAAGATTGCTGGAGGTTTCAAGTTAGCCCGAGCCGACCTGTATCACAGGCCAAGCTACCGGGAGTAATCATTGTGCCGTTGCAACCGGATATCGTGGACGTATTAGGAAGCGATTCGTCCTTTCAACAACTTATTAACTGGCTGGCACCCAAGAAATGTACGAACCCTTGCTGATACTGCTGCTGTGCTGAGCTCTACGTGTCTCCACCGTCGTTCACATTGTTTGCATTATTGGTTGATGGTCAGACACCGCAGACACTACGTAAACGTCTCGATCACAAACACCTGAGGTTGTGTGACATAACTTAAATCCCATTTAAGTATGCACCCGCATCCGGGATAAGCGTGCAAGAACCTGTCACAAATCGTTTTTGTGACAGGTTCTTGCACACTTATCCCGATTCGAGTTTATCAGCAAGTTATTACTGTATAGTTTTGAACAGAAAGCACATCGACTGGACATCCGGGAAGTTTGAAAGTCGACGTGACTGTAGTTTTTTGTTGAAACAAGTCGTGCGGCGTCGTCTGACGCATATTTTGCGTTCTTTTGTGATTAGCCTCCAACATCACCTCTCTTAGTTTTCGCTGAAAGCATCTGAAGGTGATTTTCAGATCACCACAAGCACCTTCTGTTTGAGTTTGTACATCTGTACACGACTGATCCTTGGCTTCGAGTGTTTCGTATATTGCTCAAAGACTTCCAAAAATGACATTGTCCTTGACTGGTTCCAGTGTTATCCGCTGGCAGATTTAAATTCGCCTACAACGACTTCGAGTATAACGACAGTTCGCCTATAGCGACGCTTTTTCGTCGGTCCCGTAGCATATTTTGTACGTTTATGACGATAGTTGCAAGTTTGATTTACAGGTTGAAGCGCAAGCTCGGCTGTATGGAGCTGCCACCCAAATCTTTTATGACCGAATAGGAACGCAGTTAAGTTAAGCCGTGACAGGTATGACGTAAGAATGGCGTCACTAGCAACAAAGGAAGCAAATCATTACACGAGTTCTACTCTATTGTGTTAGGGATTGTTGCGTCTGTAGTCAGTTTGACTGATAGTCTTGGTGCAGCAGTGCGTATTTTGTCGAACAACAGAAGCAGTATTCCGTTGTGGAAGAAGTATGACATCGTTGTGTAGTTCAATAGCGAAAATGGTACGAAAGTGGTAAAACGTGCGAATGATTTCGATATCCCAAAACCGACGTTAAACAATTTTGAAAAAAAAAAGAAAAAACAACTTCTCACTTTTTCTTGTCAGAGTATGGGCGACAACACGATATAGTTAGCGGCAATCCTAATCAGGGAACACTTTTAACCCTTGCCAGGCTTTGGCAATGAACTAAAAGGCAATTGTTGGAACGATTTGATGTGGTTTGGCTCTAATCACAGTTCGTCTATACATAACGACGTTTTTTCTCTGATCCATGAATTGATGTTATGCGATACTTTTACTGTACCAAAAATCGAGTATTTAGTGTATTTTCAAGTTTCTTGGAAAAAATATTTTTTGTGAAAAACTTGACAATTTGCATTTATCAGTGTGTATGATATCCACAAAATCCTGAACTTCTCAATTCTGCGGAACTTGCAACAAATTCATTTAAAAAAATAGATACACTGGGCTGGAACTGCTGTCATGCTTCACTTCACAAACACTGAAGGTGATGGCGCCACAGATTAGTTTTTTGCCAAAGTTACAAGTTTCCGGTGATGCGCTACAAATCCCGGCTATTTACGGAATATTGCATGCGTTTACTAAAGATTTTAGGAGACATGTGAGGTACACGGTACTTTGGGGATGGGCATTAAAGCTAAGGTTGCGTAAATCGAATCTCCTAAACATAAGAAACCTTGTTATTCTTTTTTTTACGTGTTTTATGGCAGAAAAATAGCTCGGAACTTTGTTATTCAGCTCGGTATATTCTGGAACACGTTTTGGCATAATTTCTCTTTGTAGTGTTGGCAGCACTGATTGGTGCGCAAGCTTTGCTGTGGCCAGTCTTACTGTCAGTGTCGTACATACGCTAAGGTTGGCATTATCTCGTCAGAAGATTTCACAACGCAATCGCAAAGTATTGGGTGCATGGATACGTGCGTGCATTCGTTTACAGATGAAAGCATGCAGGGTGCACGCTCACATTATGTGGCTGTCCATCTGCTAAGTAGTACCTATACCAGCTAAGTTCGCACAATCAACTCAGATTCAGGTTGCAGACTTGAGTAAGCTCCCACTTAAACGAATCTATCACGAGCACCCCGTGTTGTGTGACATAATAATGCTATGGTGTGATCGCATTCAGCTGGGGCTGAGGGCTTATTTGGCAGTAACACCCAAGGCGATGGTGTTAAATGTCGTCTGAGATTGACTCGGTGAGGTGATGAGTACTTGATTTGTGTCACTTTGTGTTACATTTTACACCGGTTTAAATGTAAAAAAATGTGTTTTTTTTTACCCCACAAAAATCCAGTAACTCTAGCTACCAAAGCATAGAATCACGAGTTATGACAAATTAACTGTATGAATGCTGCGCGTGAGTGGCTTAAATCACACTATTTGACTTAAATCACACTATTTGACTACTGTTTTCACATCGTAGCAATGACCGTTTGCTTTTCGTAAAGCAAGTTTTCACTTTGGGAAATCTGTCTTGCAATTTGTTTTAGTGTTTTCTACACTGGCTGCTGACTACCTGGACTGAGTAAACAACTATACAGTAACTTTTACTGCCCTGACACTCCACGTAGATTTAAATTTCAAACTGAGTTTGCTAACTATGCTAATTTTGGGCCGTTAATATCTATTTTTAACCCATTCAAGCACTTTTTTCTTGAAAACTGATAAAATTTTCTTAAAAAGCAATTGTCGATTGAAAAGAGGCCACTTTACTTGAGCACATTTATAGTTAGGAAACGTTTCTACCTATTTCACGAAATTAACAGGGGTTTTCAATGCTGATGTTGGAAAAGCTGACCTTACAAGCAAAAGTTCAACAAGTGAAAGGTTGATAACCAGTATGAGAGTTCAGAAAAACAGTTGGTGCTTTTCAACAGTTTAACAAATAATTTGTTTGCAAGGAGAACTGCTTTTTTCATTTTGAAATAATCTTTATTGTCGTTCATCAAACCGTGCTAATTGCCTTGAAGGAAATAAACCCAAATTCAATTTTCGGAAACAGTTACAGAAATTTCTTTGCGACTATTTTGACGCAAAAAGTTTTTACTCTTTTTAAAGTTAACAAAGACAAGTATGTCTTTATAATCAGTTAGTATTTTTAACGACACACGCTGTAGACACATGAGTATTTGTACCAGTTCATCTGTGTCAAGAAATCACTGCTAACGGTACAAACGCAAGTTTTGTGCATATATCACTGAAGGTACAGGTTGTTATGGCGGAACTTTTTATTGTCTCCAAACCAATTGCAGACCCCATCCTTTATTCAGCATTTTTTGAGTTATTTAAAAATATTATTTGGCCACTGTTTAGTCAGAAATGGAATGTTGCCGTATTAGATAAGTTGAAGTAAAAGCTACAGTACACTGAGCTGCGAGGAAAATACTTTTTAATACAATGGCAACAATACAGCACTTTTAGTTTGATAGACAAACTATTGTTCTGCGTAAAATAAACTGGTTCTAAGATTGACACAAAATAGTTAATTACACAGCAACAATCATGTAACGCCAATGTTAGATTAAATCCATGACAGTTTGAAGCGCAGTTTGGAAACACAGAACAATCCTGTTATTATCAGTGTATGACGTAACAATAACGATGCCCATAGGTTGTCTCAGTTCACGCCAACCCAACCTGTCAGATACAAAGTCTGGCCATTTAAGGGCAAATGATGATATACGGAACAGTACAATGTAAGTGTCACGCAATGCAACGGTAAATCTCGAATTTATCCATGTCCGCGGAAATACAACGAAGTATTTTTGAAATCAGTATAACGAAGTATTTTTGAAAATGCACTGCGATAGATGCATGCTCATGTTGCGAGGCAGCGAATACGCCGAATATCAACCTTGCAAAAGAGTTTAAAGCCGAAGCCCAGCTTTTCGCTTATCGCAACAAACAGGACGGGCGGCAAGTTTACGGTTCCACGCCAATCTTCCTGATTGAAACGCAGGCAGTTTGAAGCATTTTCCTCGCGTCTCAGCACGCGCTCATTTTGCGTCAGAATATTAAAAAGCATGGACCTGCATCGCTCCAGCCACGCGCGAAGGCTTTTACTTAAACGCTGCTAAAACGATGGGAGTGTTGCCTGTCTGTTTTTTGTTGAATGATGTGAGGATGCGCTTCCGGGTAATCGCATGCAAGTGACAACGAATATCATGAGGTTTATTGAGGCAATTGAGTGGCCGCAATAACAACGTACCAGCGTTGCCCTATCAACGAGATCTTAAGGTTCTGCGCCATGGTTTTTTAACATTTTGATGAACTCAGATGCCCGATAGATTGTCCAATATGACCCCATAAACCTTCATTTGACGGTCGAAAGAGTCATCACCATTTTTTATACTACTTACGAGCGTGTCTTTCAAATAATTTAACAGCTACAATTTCCTGCACTTTAGACATGGTTAAGGAAGAAAGCATGCAATAAAGCCATGAAAGAAAGTCACGAAGTAGCATGAAATAAAGTCACAAGCACTGATTAATAAATCCTAAAGTTATCCTATTTGAATAGGAGCTGATGATGACTACCTAGTAGGCAAGGTATATACTCTGTAAGATCTTACTGTTTGATTCTTTGCTGGGAAAGGATTCCTTTCGATAGACAAGCATTGATAACTTTATCAAGCATTGATAAATTTATTTACAAAGCGCACAAGAAACGGCCGAATCCATATTCACAGCATTTGGTTCCGATATCGCACGGATACCTACCGGTACGTTAAGAAGCTCTTTACTATTCCCTCTCGTGGTAATGCAAAACCACGGAGTTGTTACATGCAGTAACACCGCGCCAAAAATTCCCTCCTGCGAAAAGTTGTCGCCAGACGTGGGAAAAAGGCAAGCGCGCGTAAAAAACTTCGTGCTCCAGAAGTTTTAGCGATAAATATTTCGCAGCGGGTGGTAAGCTCAGTATTCTGGAGGTTGGTGATGAAACGATGGATCGGTGCGCTTAGTTGGCTGCTGCAAAATGTCTTGCGTGCAGCTATAAGAGAACCACTGTTCTCTCCGTGATGTCCGTCAAAGCAAGTGCCCAACGCAGTTGAAACGTAATTCTTAACCTGTTGCTGTGGTGAAAGATTTGATCATCGTGTTAGCCTTCAGCACTTTTGCTGTGGTACAGTCGTTGCACCCCGCGCGTAAGACTGCAAAGTCGTCCAAAATGTCAATGCCGTTAACGTGAAGCTGAAACGAAGGTTCAGTCTTGAGATCAAGGAGTCTCAAGAAAAAGCTTTGTTGAAAAGAGTCAAGTTTAAATGATTGAAGTGAAGTACGTCACAAGTGCCCGAAAGTTTGCGTGTCGTGTTTTGCGGTTCCGTTAAATCAACATACAACTCAGATCTGAGAGGACTTGGATGGACTTTGATTTCACTTGAGTTTGTTCTGTAATGAACCGGAACGTAGCCTGCGTGATTTGAACAACTTGTGTTTAGAACTAACCTGGTCTTCTTTTGAATGCTGTAGGTTTATGAGCTAGTCTTAGTGCTTAAAAAGCAACTGAAACTGCAAAATGTTAGCTTGGAACCTACTGTTTGCTGCTCTTTGCATCGCTCTTGCTGACGTCTGCCTCACCATGGCGGCTCAAAAAAGAGCCACTGTTACAAGGTAAGTATCATGAAAAAGCTTATTCTTCGTCGCTACTTGGTGCATTCATCCTACTGGGAGAGATTTTTTAAAACGCTTAACGCAAATCCGTGTGTTTGCCGAACAAGTGTGTCGCTGACGAGCGGTAGGCGCCGTTAAACTGTTGGCATTTCAGTGGTTGATGGTTTTAAACAACGGTTTTTCACTGCTCGGATTAGACGTGCAAAGGTGCTTCAGACATAGCTACAAGCGTTAATAAAAGAAAACTTTCTTTTGTTCGATACGCGTTAAAACTGCGACGTGACGCGCATTTTCTGCTGGGTTCGCGGTGGTCTCGGCGAAAAAAGCGCAACACCAAACATCAAAGCGGCTGGAAATATAAAACGTTGAAATCACTCCACATGATGTGGCTGATAATATTTAGGAACATATGCGCAGCGGAACCAACATGAAGTTTATTGTGTGGAGAGCATTTTCGGTTTGTTCAGGGCCAAGGGGAACATCGAATATTTGCTCGTGAAATTCCGTCTCAAAAAAGTAAAACGAAAAAACGCGTAAAGCCATAGACGTTTCCTCCGATAACTTTAACTATTTTTTGTGATGGTGATGGTAACCTCTGCAGGGATAGGTAAGATCAACGTTCTTGTCCATGAAAGGAGTACTTCTTTAAATCACTCTACTCGATTCAAAAACGTCGTAAAAACGAAGCTACTGCAACATCCAGGTTTTTAAGGAAGTGGGGGGAGGGCGGATGAAGCAGACTCTTCCACTACACATTTCTGGTTTCGCTACAAACTCAACCCTTGCAGCGCACTGATGCAGTTTGCTGGAATGGCGTAATTAATTGAAAGTTTTGCGAATATGGTTATTGTAGGAAAACTTAGCCGTTCGGCCACCACACGTCTCCATGACGAAAACTTCTCAGACACTCAATCAACGTGAACTGGGAAAGCTACGCCGGTGTCTTCGAACAAACTCCGCTTGCTTTGAAGGCGATCTTATCTCCGTTGCACGCTGACATACTGTGCGTGTGCGTGCAACTAGGCGTGCTTGAAGCTGTGTTAAACGCCACATGCTGGAAGACTCACTGTTTCCACCCTATTAATCCTTCGGGTTAATCGCCTGCCTTTTAGCAAACGAGAGTAGCGGCTTTGAGTCGAAATACAGTTGACTGCATCATTAAGCAAAACAAACAGGCGGCGCAGACTTGGCAAATGGAAGGTCGGCCAGCGACCGTGCACTTTTTTGGCACGTGATCGGTTCT
>JGI24022J15233_10000110_pt1 | contig 33427 bp, 16 predicted proteins | sample Ectturendosymbi2_FD_15233 | JGI IMG/M metagenome (IMG submission 15233)
TGGCGACGACCCTGACATGGAGCAGTGCAATGTACATTTTTACCCGCAGTATTTATAATGTATGCATCTTTAATGTCTCACTGTTTGTTTCGCTAGATTTTTTGTCATTTGAAAGAGTCGTAACTATACTGCAAGGGAGTACATCTTCCCCCGGGCCCTGCACTTTAGTGGCGCAAAATTGAGAACGGAATGCTACGAAATATCAGCTTTAAGTGGATGCTAATGATTATGGTTTACACAACATGGAATGCCAGCAACTGCTACCAGGTTGCAAATACTCATCATGATCACCAAGATTTGCAAAGCGACCAGTTACGTAGGAACTTCAGTGATGTTCTTAAGCTGGAGCTTCTGTCTCTAGCAATCAGCTCCTACACGTGCTTTGACTTATAGCCGTGTCAAAATGCATAAGGAAAGACAAAGCTCTGATGCTCCATTTGCTAGTTGTTGGTTGAATGTCCGAAGTATACTGTAGAACAATGGTGCACAACCTGCGGCAGTACGGTCGCATGCGGCCTTCGATAATGAAATTTGCGGCCGTCTGCATGTAATTTAAAATATAAGATTTGGCGGCCTTGCTGGCGTATATTGTAGCAAAACATACGCAAAGCAAGAAAATCAGTCGACACGATGCGTTACAATCTGGATGGTGATGTCAGAAAGGATTATAGAATCAATACGTAATGTACTGTATGTTGGAATGTGTTCTGTGTTGGTTGGCACCAGTGTTGCCAACTGGTATACATATATATACCCAATTTGAAAAGTTTGGTATATTTTCAAAGAGCTTGGTATATAAATATTTTATTTGGTATATATGAAAAATTTGGTACATATTTGGTATATTTTTGTCGGAGGTTTTAGTTGAGATTTTAAATCAATTTATTTGGTTTGTTACAAAGCGGAAACAGATAAACCGATAGTGGTGTTGAAGCTATATAAAAAAGTTTAGTGATTTTGCTTAACATGGGAGTGAGCATGCACTTTGGGCAAGCGGAAAGCAAGATTGGAAGAGAGCTGAGAAGTTCTGAAAAAACTGAACTTACCTCCAAGTATGGGCTTTTAGTCAGCCAATGCATCCGAATGTGGGAAAGCTGCGTACGAGAGTGCCAGAAGATTTAGCAAAGTGTGACTGACAGAGATTGCATGGCTTGTAAAGCAGTATTCTGCTGTTGCTGTGTATCCCTTCTGCTAATAGTGCAAAAAGAAAAAGAAAATTGCCAGCTATTATAGAACATAGTAATGTCCTGGACCACAAAGGAAATGAGAATGTAGTTGGAGGTGTTGGAAGGTTGAATTTTCCAGTGATTACTAAATCTGTCACTGCTAAAGTTAAGAAAGTAGAAACTGAGCTTGCAGCATCTCTATGATGGCACTGCTCAAAAGCAGCTGTTAATCATCCACGTGAAACAATCAAAAGGCATTGAAAAAATAACATTGTTAATTTTTTGTTACAGATATGAATTTGGTATGTATTTGGTATATTTTTAGACTAGATTTGGTATATTCGTTGTAAGAACAGTTGGTAACACTGGTTGTCACTAGGCAGTAAATCATGAATATAACTCGAACTCATAAGCGGTTGTACTTCATATGAATAAAAGCAATGAAGCCGGCAATACAAAAAAGATTGTACACCCCTGCTGTGGAATGTAGAAATTACCTAGCGCAGAAGCCAACTCTCTCACTTGTCAAATTCCATTGCGAAAGCGGATGCATCTTGAATTTTGTCACCAACCTTCTCTTTTGAGTTAAAAAAATACAATTTCGTTGGACGTGTGAAATTTTGATTTACGGTGGTCTCCTCATTTTATGTTTAATGATAACTCTTGGTGGCAGGGAAAGTAATTTGGGAAGTTTGCGATAATACTGTAAAAGGGTAACGGCAACGTAGAAAAAGCTCCGCAAAAACAATTTCAGCCAACTAAGGTCAGGATTCAGTGACTACTGAAACGAATTTTGCCAACATCATTGCTAGAGAATATTTAAGAATTTCCTTGATATTTTTATATGTTTAGAAGACGTGTACTTTTCGCCTCTCCATAAGTCAATAATTGACTCAAACTGAGTAGCAGGGTGACATAGTTTACTCTGAATGTTAAACTGTGTAAACGAAGTACAAGCAAAAGAGAAAAAACACATTTTACAGTCATACGAATTAAAATGTGCTATTTCTGTTTAAGAAATCAAATGTCCTCTGCTATCCTCACTGAATTTTGCTTCTATTACTTGCCGAAAGCATTCCGTTTCTGTCTCCTGCATAAGCAATCGATGTTCAACCGAAACCGAATGCAAGCACACTTGCAAAAATGGTTACCACCTTGTTGGTTTATCTAATGGAACCTGTCAGTTTTCTGGCTCTTGGTCAAATAATCCACAATGTCAAGGTATGTAACAAACGTTGTCTTTGCATTTGGTTTCCATTCTGTGGCGTTCAGAGGGGGGCAAACGGGGCGACGGCCCCAGGCATCCAAGGCATGGGGGCACCCAAAGAGTGAAATTACAAAAATTGAAATGCTTTAACCAGGCAATTTGTCCGATTGTAAGTCTACAAATACATGCTGCATGAATTTTATTTTACGAAACTTGTTTTGTTGTCAATACTAATTTTTACGTATTCAAATGCCAGTGACTCTCAGTTTCTTCAATATCAGTGACCTATACTTCAAGTGTGCGGCGCACACCCAATCGAACTGATAGTGACGTGACTTGTTCCAGATCATGCGATCAAGGGAAAATCACAAAAAAGATTGAAAAATAATCATGGTTGACAAAAAAACCGGTTTAACAAAAACAATTCACATGGATTTTCCGTTTTTTTTAATCCGTTTTTTTGGGGGGTTTCTGAAAAGAAACAGGCTGTGCTCGTTTAAAAAAAGAAAAAATATTCTGAATTGCTTCTATTGCATCGTGCAACATCACCATTTTCAGAATTACACAATAATAACTTGTTATACCTATTATGGTGTTCAAAAATGAAGCTAAAAACGTACCCTGTCTTTGTTTTCTCAATTTGTTGTTGGTCAAATCACTCCAAAGTGGTAAAGCTTGGGAAGCATGCACACACAAAACGGAGAAAAGTCACTCCCATACAAACTCTGCAGTTTCACGTCAAGTTTATGTAGTCTACATGCCCTGCTAGTTCAGCATCTATATGTATGTTTTCAACATATGGTTTGGTATGGGTCCAACATCAGAAACAACTTGGAAGCAGAGAAGGCAGAAAAACTGATTAAAATAAACCGATTTTACAGGGATGAAGAAGATAACCAGTAGAATTTACGCAAACTGTTCGAATCATTCTTCTCTTTTTTTCAAGTCCTTCAAATTTCGTTGCTGTTCGTTTTGTTTCATTAAAAAATTTACAGTTAACTGTACAAGTGTGCTGCTTATTTTACTTTTAACATCATAGTACATTATTCAAAGGTAAAGAAAAGAATGGGATTTTGGTGGATTTTATTGGTTTGTATTAAGTGTGCTTTTTCAAAAAAACCCGGGTGGTCTTATGGTTGGGTCCAACTACATCAACCCTGAAGATAATTATGGACCTTTAATTGATTTTCTGAGTCAAATTTCAAACCTATCCTATTTCAACGTGCTTGATTTAGCTGATTTTATGATGAATCACTAGTTTCCCTTTTCGTTTTTTGTGCTAATACCGTCGCAAACCTATGCTTGCAATATGTGCTTTGTTTCGCGCTTCGTCGTTAATTGGCAGTTCAGGCGGATTGATCATAACGGCTCAAATAAGCCCGTCTCTGTTCTTTCCCCTTAGTAATTGTACATATAATAGTCGCAAAATAAAAAACGAAAATTTTCTTGCGTACTTTATGCGCATTCTCAATTACTGTGTAGTTTAGCAAGTTTCAAAGTGTCAACCGTGGGTGTTCACCTTCCAAGCCCCATACCTTCTGATCGATGTTATTCGACGAGACATTCGCGCAGCCTTGTATTTTTGCATTGACGTAGCACTGAGGGTGTTCTACTCCCCTGTTTTGACGCGTTGCCGGTGTCACGCGAAATTTCTGACCTATTATTGTTTGTCAGTTATTTTGCTTCTCGGAGTAAAGGATTAAAGTTTGGCGATTACTTTTCTGATGTGTGTTATGTAAATCAAAACGTTTTGGAAAGATGTCTGATTCACATGACAAGCTACGGCACGGGAATAACTATAACCACTGAAAAATATTGGACTTATTCTTAGCCTTCAATTCTTTTTCTTTTTCTAACTCTAACCCAAACTTATAACCCGACACACTTACCTAAACACGAAACCCTAAGCCTAAATCATCAGTTTTCTCAGCGTATTGGGTATGTAGAACACTACTCTGGACATGTGCACATGGCTTGAAGTCAGAAGTTTCGCAAGTCAGCAATTTCGTTTGACACCGGATATTTTTGCCGTTATGAACTGCTCTGTCTCAGGAGACCGCTGTTATGTTCATTACAGCGACACATTGTAGCCTACAACGAGTAAAGAGAGTGCGTGTAGAAAATATGCCCAGGCACTGCTGAGAATGGAGGCATGGTAGGAATATTTCCCCCTCTGCCCTTTCAAAAGCGGGGAAACGGGGGACGAAGGTACCTTTTCATAACAGTATCATGCAGTGGGTAATTTCATGGTTTATCAAGATCGACTTGAAATGAACTTATTGCAGCTATTCGGACACCCAGAAAATTCAAAATGATTTTCTACAATTTCTGTTATTATTTTTGAAGTCAGCGTTGTTGATGAACAGAAACAAACATAAATGGTAACGATTTTTTTGTTTCTTGTAAGTTTCAATTGCCCTCAACTTTTTACTGCTCACCTACTCCACCGCTGCTCCGGCGTCCCTGAATATGCATGTTGTGTCAACAAACTTCGCCAAAACGTTGGTTTGAGAACGTGAATATGATATCATATTATGACGTCACAAACAACGTATATCCAGTAACAATGACCACCATACGCCTACGCCACTGCTCAATACTACAGAATTTGGTAGGGGGGCATCCAATCAAGCAGTCGCCCCAGGCATTCACTAGACCTCTGAACGCCTCTGTTTCCGTTCAGAAATTGTTTTTGGTCATTTTCATCAGCGGGTTTAGGGACATGACGCTAGATATCTAGGCTACCAGTTAACATGGATTCATTTACTTTTTATTTTCTTGTATGATTCAGACTCATGGTCCATATCACAAGCACAGTAGACGTTAGTTAAAAAACTCAGTCAACACTAAAAGAAGAGCAAGACACTGAAACAGCGCACCTGGCGTTCCTGTATACACTCATCGTCACACAGGAATCCGGCAGTAGGACGGAAATGAAGACACTTTGAAGTAAATAACTAAAATTGTCGGATAGGGGATGCTCAGCGGTGCACCATAGCATTGAAATTGTTTTGATAAAATGATAAAATGTTTTTTCGAGCTTCTCGGCTAGTTCTGACAACTCTGTTCTCACTAAATTTAAAAAATTTCATTTAAGTCTGTTTTCTCTAAATTTAAAGAAAAACTTGGCAGTTGGTACTTTACAATTATATATTCACTTTTGCGCGTGCAGTGGCGTAGCCAACCCAAAATATTAGGGGGGAGAAAAATGTTTGATTTTATGGGGAATAACAATATTGTGCTTAGAAATATGTCTCTCAAAACACAAAATGACTTTCTTTTCTAACATTTTTTTGGGATACATGACCCCTTTGAGCTCCCCTGGATACGCCTATGTGTACGTGTGTGGCTTGCACACATCGTTGATATGCTGGGGTGATAAAAGAAACAAGAAAAAAAAACAGAAATCGTGATGCGCCACCAAGCACACAGAGGTTTTTGTTTGCTATGCACGGGAATTACTTCAGAAGAACAAACACCGAAAAAACGTACCAACAACTTTTTGTGGTGCCAGCCTTACCTGCGAGCTGTGGAGGGCTATCACTCACGTAATTTGTCAACGCGCGTCTGACAACTTTTTGCTTCATCTGCATCTCACAAAATTTCGTGTATCAACAAAATTGCAAACTTGTATTCTCTGCAGTACTTTGCGTACGGAATGGAAGATGTCAGCGCATATTTTTGTAGTCCCAATCAGAGCCTGAAAAAGGGCCTCCGTACCCGGCAAACAAGGGGACTTGATGAAAAGGTACTCGCAAATCTGACTGACGACCTGTGTTAGTGCACATAGATACACCCGTACTAAGCTCACCAAAAACAGATTTCACACATTTCCCTTTTCAACACTCATATTTGTCTAATACGGTACAGAAATTGATTATTCCACGACCCATAGCTTCCTGTTATCTCAGCCAATTATTCCTCATTGCGACGTGCATTTTGGGTTGCTGCCTTGTCAGCATTTGCATTGGTATGCTGGCAGTGGTGTAGGAACCGTTGCTGAATCCACGTTGATTGTAAACACTTTTACATAGGGTACTACGAAATTACTTACGAAAATTATTTTGTAGACCTGTGCTGTATCTTTTCACTGCACAAGAATAGAAAACAGTGTTTAGAAGCTTCCATCACAAGATGCCGCTAATCTTTTCACATTGCGAAAATTAACATTGTGTGTTTGTCTACAAAAGTTTCCCTGTTTTTCAACGATACTGCATAGAGCAGTAAAACTTTGTACATTTGTTCGAGATAGTAATATGGAAAGATATTTTAGTCTTTGCGTGGAATTGTTTTTATCGTCGTGTTTGTCTATGTGGTGCTCTAATGGAAGTTTGACTGCTAGTTAGGAAAATTTGTAGCCTAACTATTTGTTACATCAATCAATTTTTGGTTTTCTGGTGTGAAATTAGGAAAACAGCCTAACGTCAAATTGTTCTTAAATGATAAAATTAAGCACTTCATTTAAATATTATAATTTCGCGATCACTTTTCGGCCTTGCGCCATGAAATTTTATTTGGTTAACCATTTCACCTACGTTTACGCTCTTGAAGTTTCCATCTGTCTTGGCTATTTGATTTTGAATGATTTGTTGGTTACGTCTAAAATTTGATTGGCAGTACTGCAACAAATATTGAACTCCTTCGTATCGTCGCTGTTTTTTAAAAGCGCCTTTTTTCATTTATGCGCAGCTTTTGCTATTATTGTTGTTCATCGCTAATTCGTACCCATTTTTGTTGTTCCTTTGAGAATGACCTGTCGTATAATAGGTAGAAACGGTAGGATATTTTCCTAATAAATTCACACCACAAGTGCAAAATATTTGATTGAACAATGCCTGGTGACAAATGCGCAATATGTTTGTTAGATCTTCCAATGTATTACTTTAGATATTAGTCAGCCATTCTTATGTAATCAGTATTCATATACATTGAAACATGCTTTTATAAACACTTGTTAGAGTAAATCAACGTTTCTATTTACATAAATATTATGTGTAAATGCAATCCATTGTATATTGGGGTTTCCAAAGTCCAGTCTTGAGGGGGACCAAACCACATAGAACCGTGCCTGGTCACAATTCAAGCACCAAAATTCAACAGTGATTAATCGTCAAATACGAGTTCTGAAAATAGAACAGAAACACACTACGCAATTGCACCAGACGCAGCTAAACTGAGCAAACATATCGCACTATCAGTTAGCTGAGTGTGCAACAAAAATTAGCAATCAGCAAGGCATTAAACTGATAATATTTCAGTTGATTAAAAACACGAGCTCAAAGAAAGAAATGACAGCTAATTGTAAACGACAGCGTGACTCTAGTCAATGATTCGACTCGATTCGAGTCACGAATTTTGGTAACTTGACTCGAATCACGTTGAGAAACGATGTTGGGAAGACTCGACGCAAGTTACATTTTTTGCCAAATGCCTGGAGACTCGAGTTAAAGTCATTTTTACAAAATCTGCAAACATATGGATTGAAAAACACAGTTTGCACAAAAAGAAATGCGTTTTTCTTGCTTCAGTGGCGCATGATTATTACTGGCGCAGATTTCATGTTGTGGTTACGTCTCCTAGTGGGATTATGCCCGATTTTCATGATCAGATGTTCCACCTAAAATTGAGACAGAGTTTGGTCTGTTTGTTTGTTGAGGGGCCAGCAGTGTACATTAAATTGGACACGTTATCGTGGTTTGATGTAGTATATATATATATTATGACCGTGGCAGTCAGCCTCATACTTACACATTGGGGCTGTTGCAGAGATGAACGGATTTTTATTTTGCAAATGCAAATACGATCCAACAATTATGTTTCAAAATCCGATCGAGTCTTGAAAATCAAAATTTGTTTAAATCAAATTCCCATCATTAATATAGCGATAGTTGTTTTGTAATCTAACCCAAAGATTCAAAGACATAAAATAGTTTGGAAATTAATTCATTTTAACATATGCTCTAGCTTTGGCTCACGACATCATCACAATTGACACTGCAACAACTTCAAAGTAATCACTATTTCCAGCGATACAACAAGACGCTCTGTTAAGCTCAGTAATAACATGTAGGCCTACTTTAAAACACCAAACCAGAGGGCTAACAGGTATACACACAAACGATTCATTAACATTGAGCAATACCAGGGCCTCTGAAAGAAATTTTAACTGGGTGTAGGAAGACCGCTAAGGAGCTCCTCTAGTTTCTGGAACACTTGTCGAAACTTGTATAGCTTATTTGTGTAGTAATCAGAATATAGATTAAACAGTTACCATGTCAAAATCAGAAAGAGATTAATTGTTTTACCAGCAACTGGTTTACACTAGTAAGTTTGGGATTGATTACAGTAAAACCTAGCGTGTGTGCTTTCATCTTGCCGGGCCCCAGTACATACCACCAGGACTGCGGAGCCGAAGCCGGAGCCCCGGAGCCGGTCATTCTCGGTGGGGCCGGAGCCGGGGCTGCTTTTAAAAATTAGCTGGAGCCGGAGCTGTTTTCAAAATTTAGCTGGGGCCGGAACTGGTGGTTAATTTAGCAGCTCCGGCTCTGGACCCTTTCTGAGATGCATCATCCAACACTATTTGCTAAGCGCGCTGAAAAACAAGGCTCTCTGAACTGACTCACGCCTTACAGCACCTCACTATCGTCAATTATGAATTATGACTAAACAATAACGCTCAGTGATGTATACAACTGGCTGGACGACACAATTGCCCGCCTGCTAATCGCACTTGGGAATGGCACCGAGATCAGTGGCACCACTCCCAGTGTTTTCCCACTAGATCTACGGTTTTTGCATTTCATCTAGTGTTCTAGTGTCTAGTGTTTTTTTATGTCCATCTAGGGTTTTTTTATGAGTAAGCTGGATGTAATTAATTGCACAATGTTCTGTAATTGTAACAGTAATCGAGATCTTTTGATTTATTTGTAATTTGCTAAAAGTTCTACCCAATTAAATCTTAAATTACATAAGGCAATATAATATGTTTTGAGCTGCGACCGCTGCGAAGTCACTTGGCCATCTGTTAAAAGTTCCAGTGACCTATACAAACCAACACAAGGGCTGCTGCTATCTCCCTTTTTCTTTGTCTCTGGTTTATAATCAATTGCAGGATGTCTATGGTTGGCATTGCATCGTATTTTCTGGGCATTTTCACTGTTTGTAAGTTTGCATTTGTAATCTAGTGTTTTTTTGCGGTTTTAGTGTTTTTTTTGTGGACTTATTGTTATTGATCAGGAAATCAAGTACTTTTCCGTAACAACAGAGTGGCAACACTATGTTTACACAGGTCAGTAGTAGCTGACTAGCTGTTACTCTAAAATAGTCACAATTAAAGTCATTGCCGAATGCCGTATAATAATTAGTTAAAGCAGGTCCCCTGTGAGTTTTGCAACCAATATTATTGATATCGGCGTGTGTCCAGGATTTTGAATAAACAAGAAAAATGGAAAAGTGCATTCTCCCGGCCTGCAGTCTCCAAACATGGGCTACGCGACACTGTCGCAAAGCGCACTAGGCATTCATGATGACACCGTCTCAAATGGCTTTTAAAGTGAAGTTATTTGAATATTCTCTAACCACCGTAACAAAAAGCTCAAGCAATTGAGCCTACCAACCAACTCAAAACTTAACTCTTCCGTTGTTTACCGCTGTTACGTCGAGCAACTACCAGTCTTTTCCAACTCCTTTCGCCACGCGAACGTTGTTATTCACTGATTTCTGTCACGCTGCTATTGTGTAGAGGAGTGTAGTCAAACTACTTTTGATCAACGGGCCATATTACAAAAACGTGACAACTCGCGGGCCACTTCTCATAAAATGGTATATAAAAAACGGGTTGACAAGATACAGAAAGGAAAATAAGTGAGTGAAGTCAGTGTGTCATTGAAACCATTACACAATAGCAACTAAATTTTTTACCAATCAATGCAATGCCTGTGGTTGAGGCTTCTCTCACACTATCGTTCCTTTGTCAATACCAATGTGTTAGTGGTAGCAAGTCAGAGAATATTGACAGTGCTTCGCCTGACATTCGATTGATGTTTTGGATTTGACTTGCTTCATAGTAGAAAATGTAGCCCACTCTCACATATCTATCACATTTATGTGCTTCTGACAGGGGCGTGCGCAGAAAATTTTCATCGGGGGTTTTTCATTCAGTGGCATATGGTGGTCATTTTTATTTGATGTGCGCTGTTTGTGACGTCACAATTTGACGTCATATTCATGTTGCCAAACCAACGTTTTGGCGAAGTTAGTTGGCATATGCATATTCGTCTACACGCACTTCCCTTAATTTGTGTGTCATTGGACTGAATATAAACTATCAGCGCTCCAGATTAGGTCGGGGCGAAATGCACTCAACCCTACCACACAGCAGTTCATAACTGCAAAAATATCAGGCTGCGCGTTAAAACAGTGAAGTAAAACACATTCTTCACTGCGTCAGAGCAATTGACAACTGCTAAATGAAGCTGCGCTAATGTCTGTCGAATACAAGCAGTGGAGCGCAGAAAGTGTGCTGCCGGACTGGCTAGCGCACACCCCGGTTTGCAAGGTCGAATCTTGCTGAACTACACAAGAATTGAAAATGCGCATAAAGCACGCAAGTAAACGTTCGATTTTTTGTTGTGTATAGAAGCCAGCAAACTTTTACAGTAGTTTTCCTTTTTCCCTGCTGAGACATTACAACTGCTTGAATGCTTCTATTTTAACAACTGCTGTTGTTGAGCTCGTGCAACAGTTTTATCATGCTACAGAGACTGGTAATGTAGCCCATGCGGCCCGCACTTGCGCTGCTCAGCCATAGCAAACAAAACAAAGACAATTGTTTCCGATGAAGTGAACTATCGCGGAACACAATCTCAAACATGCGTAGTGGACGAAAGGTCTGCAAAAAGTGGTGAGATGGTTTCTGGATGCAGACAATAACCCACATTCCCACCAAAACCTAATTATTTCTTTTTGGCCCATTTACAATGTTCCTTGAAATATGCATGCAAATTAATTCCGTTCCTTGGTATTTGCAATAAATTGACAAATTAACAAGCAAAAATATTCGAAAACAATTAATCCATCTCCTTTGCGCAGGTAATAAAGTTTTCGTAAAATATCAAGCTCAAGGGGGGTTTAGCTACAACCGCCAAGTGCATTTTTATTGCAAAATGTTTCAGTTTGGTAAACCTATTTACGCTGATTATTTTCTAGAAGCTCTCTACGATCTATCCCAGGGTCTCCAAACTTCTTTGTCACAGAGTCACTACACAACAGTTCGTGGACCGGACATCTTACGTAATAGGATTGTTTCGGGATATGTTACATTCTACGAAATCAATAAATTTTTTGTAAATGCATTATTTTTCATCATTAACTAAATGTCTTCGTGAGCCGGTGAAATGTCTTGGCGAGCCGTAGTTTGGAGACCCTGGTCGAGACTAACACCGCTAATATTGTGCATTGTTATTACTAAAAGATGTTATGCGTGTTCTAATTAAAATTACCTACTTTTATATCCACACAACAATCAATAGTGAGAAAGTTCGCGGGCCATAAAAATTCTGCCCGCGCCACACATGTGGCCTGCGGGCCTGTAGTTGGACCACGGTAGTGTAGAGGACGAAGGTAAGTGACTGTGTTACCGCCAACTATTTGGATCGAAACGTGCAACGCTTTAGAAGCACGAACTCAATTGAGGACTTGTTCTAGTCATATCAAACTGTGGAATTACTGCCGAGTGTAGTGTGAACAAGTCAGTCAATACCATCGCAGCGCATATTTGCGCATTTTGTGAGACTAAGTCTTTGTGCAAAAACACAAAGTGTGGCGCTTACGGACTTTTCGTGGCACAAACACTCACAATCGGCGAACAGAAGATCAGCCTGAAATCGGATATTTTTTAAAAGACGTTTTACCGACTCCTACTACTCTAGACCAAACTCCTTTCGACTACCCAGGCCTGATAGTAGGAACAGTATTAGTTCAAAATATGTTGGAATAACACGCTCATTTACTACAAGAACGACACTAGGAAAACCGAAATTGTTGAAGTGTATTAACAAAGCACAGCCGGAGCCGGAGTCATGTTATAAAAAACATAGCTCCGGAGCCGGAGCCATGCTTACGAAAGCAGAGAGCTCCGGAGCCGGAACCAATTCATTTTTACAACAGCTCCGCAGCCCTGCATACTAACGAGCCCGGGTATGATGTACCTCTTGTATGCCCCACTTGCAAGCCCTGTGTTACACAGTACACATATAATTAAGGATGAACTGCGCTAAATGTTTTTTTTCCACGAGCTATGGCACAAAAAACAATCACTTTTTCAAGAAAGAACACACCATTACATTTGTCGATCAACCTAGTTTTCATTCTCTGAATATCTGTTGAAGTATGTCGTATCACCAACTTGACGTACAAATTAACACTCAGAACAAGATCCTTCCCCATGTGAAATAATTCGTTCTATATTTTTTGTGTTCTTTGGCACAGTCCTACTTTCACCCACAGCTAAGTGTGTTAGTTTTGCTCCCATCGCAACGTGTTTACTCCCATCGTTTAAATGCGTACTGAATGGAGTCTTGCGTGGGGAGAGTTAAACCCGTATGGGTTGCGGGTACCCGCATTTGCAGGTCGGGCGCGGGTTGAACTTAGTGCGGGACGGTGCGGGATAAGATATTATTTGTGCGGGCTACTGAAAGTTGACTCAATGCATGTGAAGGTGACATAAGCAAAGAAATTAATGCTACACAGAGCTTGTGGTACGAAGGTGTAGAGCAGTGCAGCGATGCCAAATAAACTCTCCACCGGGACAAAATTACGTCACGATCTTCGTGAGGTCTGCACATTGAATGGCTTACCTTCATCTTAGCAAACAAAAATTCAGTTTAAAGCTGCTGAGAGCATTTGAATACTAATTGCAACGGTAAAGACTGTTTGATACTTCTAATCACTCCTAAACTATGATGCAATAGGCAAATTTAGTGCTAATGGAAAAACAAGGGAAGTTAGAAATCAATTCAGTGCAGAGGAACATATGAGTAAAAATCAGAAAAGTTGAAATAAATTTTATAATGAGATGGCATTAGGCAAGCGCAAATCCACCAGCTCCTGGAGCATGACAAACTGACACTAAAAACTATACTGCTTCGAAAATGTCGGTTTTCAAATTATAAAAATAAAGTCAGGCTGTGGTTGTACTGCATTGCACATACACAATAATGAAAAGCTTACTGGGATGCATGTGGGTATTGCGTTAAATATAGCTGGGGTAGGCTCCAGTGAAAGCGTTACCACAGATTGGAGCTTCCAGCTCTCAGTGATCGTGCATGAAATACGTTCTGCGTAATGGCAGCTAGCGCTGCTAATGAACGAATGTTAAGTATCTTTGATCATGTCGTGAATAGAAGAAGTGCAAATTTAAAAGAGTTCCTCAGTGCACCAATAACACGATTTTGTTTGGGATACCGCCTCCCAACGCACAAAATGACTATATCTTCTAAAAATTTTGGGGGTCATGGCCTCCTTGACCACACTGGCTACAAAGTGATTGAGAAGCGGATTAGAAACAAGATATTTAAACTGCGTATTTGTTAAAAGTTGTTTTCATCACCTTTTTTTTTGTGTTCGTTACTAGGATTCACTGCACATAAGCAGCGCTTTAGTTTGAATTTCAGCACCATCCAATGCTCACGTTTCCCACTCTCAAATAAGTGTAAAAAGAAATGGAACTTGCTTTGACAATACTTGCATCGTGTCGTGTGTGGGGGTCGGTTACCCTTTGCCGACAGTGAAGTGGATGAAACGTAATCAGGATATTTCGTGGCATTCATCAAACTCTGTGTATCAGGTTCTTTCCGCAATCAACGCAACTACAAATCGGAGCAATTTGGTATTGTCAAAGGTAAAAAGATTAAGGGTTTCTTAGCTTGGCAACTGGTTTTCACTTACCAATGCGCAATTGTGGATTGAATTGCTTGTTTGAATGGAATGCCACACTCATCAGTTTTTAAATTACGTGTTTATCAAATATCTTCAAAAAGTGGTTGACTAATCTGCTGAAATATGCCAAAAAACATAAACGAGCAATCGAGGTTTGTACTGAAAAATGTTTTCGACATAGGTAAACTTCTAAACAGTCAAGCTTAACCAGGTTCACTGATTCCGATGTTTCAAATATGTTGTCCGGAATATTATCATAACAAAAACTTTGTTGGAACTGTCCATACAAGTTTAAAAAACGCATGAAGCATCTACACGACTTACATTCAGGCATTGATCAAACAAAATTTTTCTTGATGTCCATCAGAATGATGTGGAACACTTTAGTAAAGATTGGCTCTCATAAAACTTGAATGCTTGTGAGATAAGCCATCGGTAAAAATGTGCTGCTTCCGAGGCGCGATAGATTGCTGTTAAAAATACGATGCAGAAGGTTGTCTTCTTTTGATAAACTACAACAATCTTGAATAGCTTGAAAAGCTTCAACTACACTTTGGCGTCCGGCCACCTTTGAGGCTTATCTCGCCAAAACAACCGGATCGCACGTAGCTTTGCGCGCGCGTAACTCAGGCTCCGAAGGTGGTAGAGAGCTGTTCAAAGACTCAAAAGGCGCGGCAAGTCTTATTGTCTTCACTCGAAAAAAAATTTTGCTTGGGGGTGCGGATTTTTTGTGAGACACGTTATAAGTGGAGGACTTTTAGGCCACCTTGGTCCACTTCAGCTGGCCCTGAGCCCAAACCGTTAGATGACAGTATTTCGCTGAAGTTTTACTGGAAACTAGGCTACAATCCGAGTCTTTTGATACTTTGGATGACGTGCTGAGGATTCGGGTTCAAATGTTATGATTTAAATTAATAAAAATTTTTGACTAATGAGCTAATCAGATAATTAATTAATTTGCTTGTTTTAGATAATAACTTTTGAACCAGGAACGCTAGAAAGTCGATCAAAGGCTCAAAAGACTCAGACTCGAGCCTAGTTTCCAAAGAAAAATTCAGCGAAACACTCTGGCCTAGCGGTTGGGCCCTAGGCCAGGTAACATGAGCCAAAATGACCCGTAAACTACTTCACTTATGACGCCACTCACAAAAAATCCGGAACTCACAACCAAAACTTTTTTCGAGTGCAGACTAGAAGACTGACCGATCCGTTTGAGCCCTTGAACAGCTCTCTAGCGCAATCGGCGGAGGAGCTATGGCGTTGGTAATGCAACCGAAAACTGCTAGTTTTAGGCCGAAATCATGGTACGATATATTCGTTGGCCGGTTCTCAAAGTGAGAAGTGTTGAGACAACGCATAACCAATGTTGGCAAGAAAACGAAATGAAACCCAGTAAATCCCTAAAACTACTGTATTATAAAACTTGCCATTGGTGATGTGCAGGAAAATAAAATTACCGCATCTGTAAAGTTCTCATAAAAAATGTTTGGCATTTGTTTTATGCACAAAGTCTAACGAGCTAAAATTAGGAAAAGAACCAATAACCACTCAAAAAAGTGCAGAAATTTTTCCCTTGAAAATTCATCGGATGGACAGACTGGCGTGGTCGAAACCATCTGGTTGCCTGTGAGACAAATGTCTACTTTTTTGTTCGTGTTTTTATCTCCATTTCTTGTTAGAGCTTGTTTAACGTCTGCCTACTTCTTCTTCAGCACGAAAATTTGTCGAACATTGAATGATTTAGCTTCAAAAATAATTATCTATAACAATTTTCACTGCAAGTGTATGCCCATCATTTTTCTATTTATACATACCTTGCATTACCACTGTTCTTTAACAAAGCGTATTGACAAACTGAAATATCTTTAGCCAACAAATGTACCATTTATTGAAGGCTCGATACAGCGACACTGGACACTACAACTGCACAACTGAAAATCGAGTTGCATTCAGCTCGAACAAACAAAGAGACTATGCCAATGTCATCGTTAATATTGTAGGTATGTTGATTCATTTAGTAAATAAGTAAACGACAATGGCATTGCGCGTTCGTAATTGCTGCTAGGTTCCTCATTTTACTTGCGAGTGTCGGTATTTATTTACAGTATTAAACGCGGAGCTTAGAAAACGCAGCAAATAGTTTCTTATATAAAACCTGTATTTAATATGTGTCAATGCAAAAAGGTTTAAAACTTGATGCCAGCTTCCAATATGCATTTAAAGCTTTTTTGACGACGATGGGGTGCTTCCTGTTATTTTGGTTAACTTTGAAATATCGAATAGAAGAATATATATTTCGTGATAGAAAATTCATCAAAATCCCAGATACAAAATTTGTTGGTTCTTCTCTTTACCCCAAACGGTCTGAGGTTTATGAACACGAAGGTGATTCCATGCCACTACAGTGATTTTGGTGATGGCAAGGGTTGTGGGAAACTATGCCGATTCTTAAAATTTTTGTTTTAGTTCTGAAAACAAGTGTTAGGTTCATACATGTCTTTGTAGCGTTGAAACAGTTTTAATGCAGTAACTACAAACGTCTTCAAATTTTGCTCGATATTCGCAAATTGTTCCTATGACTTTTCGCGCTTTACCTTTAAAAAATAGGATTTTACATCTACTGTAGTATCTTTATTTGAAATTGACAAGTACACTGTTCAACAGTTTTTATGTATTGGTAGCGAGTGAAATGCTTACAGATTTTGAAATGTCGACCGCAAAATTAGAAAGATGAAGAACACATTCAATTCTCTTAGACTTCTGGTTTTACCTTCTTGCTGCTTTGTACATTTTCGCAGGTGCCCCTGAGGAAGTACATGAGGCCAAACCTGTTCTAACGGACCGAAAAAACAAAATAGAGTTTCTCTGTCGCTTTCAAGGAAACCCTCTTCCCGCCTTAGAATGGAAGTTTGGCAATGGAAGCAATTTACCAACCTCAAGTCAATTTTCAGTATGTTTGCAAGGTTACGTTCGGTAACATGTTTCTTCACATCAAATCTACATAAAAAAAGTTTTTCATTGTCACAAAAATCGGTCCTTGTTTCTGGTCAAAATCCAGAGTATGCCCTTGACTATAAAAATCACTTTAACTGCATGATACCATTGAAAACAGATTACTGGGATTGTTTATTCTTACATGGGCAATTTGAGAACGGCGAACATATCATGGGCCAGTAAAGATTTAGCGTCCACAACACATGCACTATTTGCTTAAAAATAAAACAATAGCAGATTAAGCGTTACGTTAACAAGCATGAAATAATCACCATTTCTGAAAGTAACTTCAATTGGAATGGTTTGCTAAATGTAAGATTTAGTCAATGTCCCTCTTAATGAAAATTTTTTTGCTATTGATGAGTATAAGTGAATCAGACAACGTATTGACCCAAGTAATTCTTTCATGACTAGGTAGTTTCAAGGAACTTTCTTCCATTCCCCGGGTTTGAATTGCTGCGGACTTATAGGCCATTGGTTCAAGCTGGCAGAGACAAGTGCTGCGCTTCACTGCAATAGGTTTTGTTTTTGTTTACAACTAACGTAAAAATCATAGTGCTCAAAGTTTTCAACCGCAAACTTCATTTCATGAATGGTTATGTGCATTTACTTAAACCAGTGTTTCTTAACCTGGGTTCGATCGAGCCCCTAGGGTTCGACGGAGCCGTTTCAGGGGTTCGACGAAGGTCGTCTGAAACATGTAACCCAGTTTTTTCCGTTGTATTTGAAAAAAATGGGGTTCGACAAAAGCTTGGAATACCACGTAAGGTTGGGAGTGTTTGCAAAGGTTAGGAACCAGTGACGTATTTTGATTTAACTGCATCATTGTGTGCATGTATGTGGCTCAATCATGTGACTGATTCTTGTCATGTTGTCGAGAGTCGAATTCTTGAGCTGGGCTCTGGCCTGCAATATACAGAACACGCTTGTCACTGCTAGTACTTTAGATACTAATGTTCTTGTAGTTTGTTTTTGATTTAATCTATGTGGTGCAGTGGTTCTAGTGAGAATCTTTTGTTTTTTAGGAGCAGTACATCTTATTTCGAAACTGACCAAATTTGAATTGATTATCATGATTTCTTAGCATAATTGTGTATATAAGTCAAACTCTCTGAATTAATGTGTTTTCACATTATATGCAATGCTAGATATAGCACCATTGTAAAGTACCACTTGCTAGGGGGAGGGGGGCAGTGGACCATGGTGCCCAAAATATATCATTTCTATAATGTGCCCTCCATTTTGCCATTTTTAGAAAAAGGTCGTACTACTGTTGAATGAACATGGTGACGTCATCGAAACGTAAAAGTTATAGGTTTCTCACCCTCAAAGCTTTGCAAACTTGGTCCCTGGCCCTGATACAATGTGAATTATTTTCACAAGAATTATGAACGTAATATTAGCGTCGTAATGCAATTGCTTAATTCAGCTATGGCTTGGTTCAGCTACAAATAAAATTATTGAAATTTACTACCTTGTGTTTGTTTTAACATGTTTGGGGTCGACAACGATGTGTAGAAATTGAAAAGGGGACGATGTAATAAAAAAGTTTGAGAAACACTGATTTACAGCTACCAGTAACAATCAAACGCAGCTTTTCACGTAGATGCAAATGAAAAAAATTTAGCGTGACATAAGCATCTTCGATTCCCTCCGAAGCAAATTCTTTGCCAAAGTTATTTCATGTTTTAAATCATTTTTACTAGATGAATATGATTTGCAAATTCTTTCAAGTGTCTTTCTGATAGAAATGTTTGATAGACACATATTCTGATAGAAATCTCACAGTGAAATGCACGAAAGATCAATATTCCCGTTTCTGCGACTGTGTCTTAGTTTCGAAACGAATTTTGAACACCACGACTGCGGTCTGACTAAATTTCACGCAGGACCCAAGCAACCACTGGTGTGTGTTGTCATAGACAGCTCAAGTTACCCGACCGTCGCAAACAACAATACAGCGTATCATGCATTTGGGAAACATTGAATGCAGACCAGAGGGTTTCTAAATTATCGTTTCGCCGAAAGTTGTCTACTGTATATTTCAACCAAGCGAACTTAAATAGGAAATTAAGGAAAAAACTAGGGGGCTAACCAAAAATGTGGGAGGGCATGGCCCACCCAGGCCGCCCTTAGAATCGCCACTGTCAAGAAGCAATTTTGTCTATGGCGAAATCGTACAGACGCACACAATCCACCAATGTAACTATACAACAGTAATAAAACTACCACGTAGTGGAAACTGCAAAGGGAAAAAAATTAACAAAAAAAAATTCAGTTCATAGAAGTTATCAAGCACAACTAATGCAATGGATCCACTTGATGATTTTCACACAGATCATCCATCGGCGTAGCCCTGGAGCCTAGAAGACTATGCCCCGCCTAATTTTTACAACATATAGTCATTTTGTGCTTTGAGAGGTGGTATCCCAAACAAAATAAGTGCTATCCGCCTGTAATCAAATATTTTGGCCCCCACAAAATATTTGGGCTGGCTACGCTACTGAGATCATCCATTCGTAAATTGATACAAGACAACGTAGATCGAAGAACATTCTCAACATTTTTCAATAAAGATCGGTTTTTGGACTTATGATAATGAAGTTTGGAATGCAGCTTCACACAAACAGTTGTGCAAAAGGCTAGGAATTTATGAACTCCTGTACCAGAATTGACTGGGCGTTCGTTTGTTGTTCTTATTTAAAAATCACGAACTCTGTTTTGAAAATTCTAGTAGCATACTTTTGTCATTTAATTTCGCAAACTCATCCTGGGCATGGCAGGCAGGTGTGTGGTCTCCTGAAATTTCAACTGTGGCTGGTTTGTGGATCCAACTTTTCCTGAATCAAGGTCCAAAGTACGTCTGAAACTGTGTATGAAGCTTTAACTTCAGTCTAAAACTACTCAATGTGCTGTCAAAGCATTTAGCCTAGCCTCTAGACCAGACGTAGTGTTCTAAACATAAGCATGCCTTCGTGTCGGAATCAATGCAATAAGGTCAATATTGGACAGTACTTTGAAACAATCAAAACGTAACAACGCATAGCTTGTTGTGCTTGGTTGATATTTATTATTATCGTTTGACAGCTCAGGCAAACATCACAGTAAACAACTGACATCATCAATCAGAGCAATGTCCCTAAAAATGCAATAGAAACAGATTTACCGTACGCCTATACCTTTGATTTTCTTATAAAGTTAAAAAAAAACTTTTGTATCTGATTTGCCAAGCCAATTTGTTTCGCGACGCGGAAGTTACATTTCGCCACACCAAATGGAGTCGCGACCCATAGTTTGAGAAGCCGTGATCTACAGTATAACAACTTTGCTTGATCATTTGTGATGCGCTTGTGAGGAAACAACGTATTTGAGGCTTGAGCGTAAAGCGTCAGCATTCATTACGTGCACTTTTGAAGGTGAAGTTAGCCAACATGCCTAGTTATATACCTCCAGAGGTCAGACGTCTACATTCTATTTGATCAACGTATTTCGAGCAGTGATTGTTGTGAAAAATGTATTATGGTTAGCAGGCGAGCAGCCAAGTTTTCAGGTTTTGGGGGAAAATACATTTTAGGGGGGCAACACTTTTGTTTTTGTTATGTGCTCAAAACAAAATTTTGTGGGCACAACAAAATTTGGGGGGCGTGGCTACGGGCCTCGATCGCGGTGCAAAAAAGTTTGAAAGCCACTGGCTAACAGGACTAACTTCCAGGGTTCGCACAGGCTGAAGCAACGTCAGAGCAAAAAAGAGTGCGAGCGAGAGTAAGAGCGAAGCGAAACAAATTTATCTATGACAAGACAACGTTGCATTATCGTTGATTGCAGCTACAGTGTGTTAACAATACGCCCAACAGGACCGGGCTGCACAAGAAACGGAAATCACCGCAGCATCTTTCATTTATAAAACGTCTTTAAAGATTTCAAGCTCTTTATAATGCGTCGATTTGTTGCTAGAGCATGACTCACAATTTCTTTATCAAGGATTTGATGTTATATTATCATAATGTTATCGTTATAGACTGCAGGTGGAGTCCGCTAATAGTCTTATACATGCTACATAATCAAAACTTGTATAGCAATACCAGTTGAAATAGTTTTTCAGAGTCGGCACTGCCTCGTTTTCAGTGGTACGGCCAAGATCAGTAGAAATCGTGCGCCCAGGGAAATATTGCTGCCATAGCAAGCGGTTCTTTTGCGACTCTGTGCTCCCTAGAAAAAGATGACCTTTTTTAGCCATTCATAGTAAGCGATGCCCTGTAAGCACGTTATGCCACAGCGCAGTTGCGGAACAAAGTCCAAAATCTAACCTGAACTGAAAACTTCGATACAATCGTAAACTAAATATTTACTGCCCAAAAGGCTGTCCATTTCCTTGAAGTTTAAAGAAATTAGTGGGAATATTGTTCTTTACAATGTTAAGGTTCTACATCTCGAATTCTACAAACCGTTGCCTGCAATGAACACTATATACTGTAGTTGTTGTTCTACCTCTTCGCCATTGAAAAGACAATTATAAAAACGTGCCTATCAGCAAGGTAAAGCAAAGTTACGAGCCAACAAAATTCTCAAACCCTTCCAAAAAAACAACCCAACTGCCTAAGTGTGCCCTTTCCACCAGAAACATAATTTTCAGCAATTTTGTCAAAATCTGGCCTATCAACTCGTTCTTTGTAAACATGCCAAATCATCGAATCGTTTAAATCGTCTCTAAATCATGGTTGTACGAATGCCGATACTTCCCCCCCTAACTTCTGTTTCCCTCGTCGAAATTTGTGTAGCTTGTTGCTATAGTAATCATCTTATATAAAAAAAAAACAGCTACCATGCTAAGATCAAGAAATAGACAAAATTGTTATGCTGGCAAACAATAACAATTAGCGTGCGAATTTTCATCCTCCCGGGCCCGGGTGTGATGTACAACTTATCCCCTCTCGTATCTGCCCGGGTTGTGCGCAAATACGTTTTACGCGCTTTTGGGTGCTGAAAAGCCCTCTCTGATGTGGCATTCGCGGCAGGTAAAAACAAAAGTAGACCCAAAACTTTCCAGACACCTTGAAATACAATGTTCTCACTCTCAGAGACCGACAGTTTCGACAAAAATTTTGGCGTCGTGAATAGTGAAATTATTCGCCAACTCGTTGCAAACATTCTACAGTGTGGTTTCACAAGTGGGAGCATTAGCCTACTTCGAGTTCAAGCTTCGCAAGATCGTCTTTTGTAGATTTCCAACCCTGTTTCTGACTAAGTATTCATCATCCATGCATGAACGATGGATACAACTGCAGTGGGTGGTGAATTGGTGCAGTGCCGCAAATAAAAGTTATTTTGGACTTTACAATTTCTATCAGCAGCTGTGTGGGAACGTTTCTTAAAACTGAAATGTGTTGTTGCGTCAGAAAACAGGTGTGGCTATGGCCCTACCGGACTAATAGGTTGCGCCGGCCTTGTTTTTGTGAGATTGCACACACCAAACATTTTAGCCGTGAAGTCGGATTTCTTTGTTTGAGAGAGATTATACCATTTATTTTAGATAGATGAACATTTCAGGTTGGTTTTGATTCATACTCAGTGGCGTAACTGACGGGTGTTACAGGGGCGAATCGACCCAGGGAAGTTAAACGAAAAAAAGGCTTCCACTTGTCTTATACGGTAGAATTACCCTATAACGTCACTTCAAGGGAACGGAGATGAAGGATTGCTTAAAGGCGAACTGGCGGTATAATAGCCGAAGTCGTTATAGGCAAATTCTAATGTATTCCAGTTTTAGTATTGTTTAGGTTTTCAGCAGGTTGTTTTTTTGCGTTTGTCGGAGTATTTCCCCGTGATATAGGGTTTTAGTATAGCAATCCACATCCGGTTCACCATCATTTCTCAAGTTATTTTCTGAGTGTTGGCTAGTGGGCCCCCAACAGTGGCCAGTAGATCCCTAAAATGCTGCAGCGCATTCGGGCCCGTTGCGACGGAGAGCATTGGGGAGCACCCACCCAAATTTTTGTTCCCCACAAACTCTTTGGCACATTTCTATACACTGCATAATCATTGCATCATTCAATTATATACTCCCGTTACTAGTCTCTATCCTTTGGGGCAACATTATAGGTATCATCACAGCGACATCTTGAGTATATTTTGGATCTCAACCGTTCAACGGCGTTTAGTCATCTGGTTTCCAACAAGCCCGTGGCCACGTTTTGTGGTTTGAGGGGGAAAATGCACATTTAAGGGACATGATCTCTGTTTTCATTATATGTTTTTAAAATATATTCTCAGAGCACAAAATTTGGGGGGCAGAAAAAAATTGGGGAGAGGGCAATGCCACCGAATATCTCCCCGTGGCTACGGGCCTAATGGTTAGCCCAGGTGGTCTTCTCGTATTTTGTACCGCACAGAAGCAAGATACCTTTGGTGCTTACGACCAAAGTTATTGCGCAGCCTGCTGTTCAGAAAGCAAGATGGTGTTAATCGTGTGTAGTTAGAAGATTTTATTTAGCAATCACTTGTAAGCTTGTCCCAGCAGAGTAGTGTATTATGGATGTTAACCATGTTGCATCCACGTAGGCCTTGATCTGTATTTGTTAACATTCATAGCATATTTGAGATACAAAGTGTAATTAATCTGAGCATGTGCCATGCACTAGCTAGGAGAAGAACAAGTCTACACCTTGCATACTTTCGTTCAATTTTTGTCACAATAACCATTACGTCGGGTGTGCTGAACCCGGTTTTCATAGAAAAAATAATATACTTTCCTTCAACTAAAGTTTGTCACAAAAACTACACTGAAAATATCACTCTCATTGATCAGTTTGAGCACTAACAATGTTACTTTGCACTCTAATATCATACGACTTTTTATGCAAAGAGGGGTAGTGTAGATTTCATATATGTCTGAACTGAATCACTCATAACAAAAAATTTTGTGCCTGAAGAACTTCTTATGTTGTATACTGCTAACACGACCGTAGAAGCATGCGCTGAGTGAGTTTCAGCTCTTTACAGCCACCTGGCGCTCAGCCTCCTCTAACCATAACGTGGGTTCAGCGTGCGAAAGTCACCTCACACTAACCATTACGTCGGGTCTGCCAGACCCGAACTCACTCCCGTTGCAAAATCGGAAAGAGCGAGGATGACCGCAAGCGCACCTTTTAACATGTCACACAAAAAATGAAGCTACTGAAGCGTGGAAAGCGCTCCGACGCGTGCTTACGTAGATATCACGTGGTCATCACATTTGACTAGGGCAGTGGTTCTTAACCTTTTTTGTCTCAATTACCCTTTAACAAAATCAAAAAATTGATTTTACCCCAACAATGTTCAGTGTATCAAGGCATGACTTTCCTGATAAGGGTCCGGGGCAGGCTCTTCTGGCAAAACGTTGTCAACTTACACTTAAAAACATGAATTTTTGTGCTTACTGGAAGCAATTTTAGGGTAATGCTTATACGAAACTTGTCAATCTCTGAGATGAAATTTTAATAAAATGTTCTTACAAGCAAGCATGAATACTTTCAAGAAGTGGTTCGCTGAGGTTATTGAAATTCTAAAAACAGTTTCATACGAACCGGCATATCACTGAGCCAAGAGGAAAAACGTTTGGAAGAAGGAATATACAGCCATATTTAACTTTCTTTTATTGAAAAAGGACAAACAATTTCAACCAGTCAGTCACTCAGTGAGACTTTTGTGCTTGCTTTCCACGCGCAATATACAACAAATAAAAAAAAGTTATTTCTTTTGTTCTCTTTTCGACTACATCCATAGCGTACGGTTTGAAAAGTCATTCCCAAACTGTATGCGTTTTTTTCTTTTGCTATTTCAAAAGCAATGCGATAGGGTACTTCCAATCCTAACGTGTCTTGAGGAACGAACCCTAATATAGACAGAGTTCCTACAGCACGAAATTGAGCGTAATTGGTCTCCAAAGAAATGTGGTTGTCATGTACATGTGTGGGATTGAGTGAAGCGAGCTTACAAAATTGACGGCTTCATTGAAACATTACCAGGCACTTTGGAGCAAAAGATACACTGAAACTTTTCAACAATATCTGTTATGATGAAAGTCTACGTATGATTTTAGATATGTTTTCTTCTTCAACATAATAACTGAGAATGTTGAAACTTGCATAATTTGTTAAGTCATGAATGACTCATTCACTAAAAAGACCAAAAATAACTGTTCAAAAAATACCAGAGAATTCACAAAAACAGTCCGATTTTGCAATATCCTCATTTTTTCAATTACTTTTCGCAATCATAGGACTTCTGACAGCACAATAGAAAACCCTCAGTCGTACTTTCATACATTACTGCTTATTAGAAACAAAGCCACTGACTTTTTCGTTGCTGCTTATCTGAAATTATCCGCTCATACCTCGGCACACAATTCTTTAAAGCCACGCGCAAATCGTTCGAAGGTTCAAATGGTTCCGATACTTGTTTTTTTGAATGAGTTACAGAGGAAAATCCATATTAACAAAAATATATTGTTGATAAAGGGAACTCGAATCGACAGGGCTTTTGTATACAATTTCTGGTAACTTTGCTTGGTTGAACACCAGAAACATTCGAGGTCTATAGCATCAAACAAAACTCGCGCCATAGTTACCCCATAAGCATATAAAACGCCACAATGCGCTTACAATCGCATCACCGGCCATCTTCAGCATGCAGATAACCAAAGCGTGAAGCAGAGATAGCAATGCACGCATTTAATAATGGGAATTGTTACATTAGTAACGTTAACGTGAACAATTAGGCTGGATAATGTTCTTTTGAGCGATAGCACTTAGAGCTTTCGTAAATCTTGGTTCTTTTCACAAGAAAATACAAATTTCCCACACTCGAAAACCGCCATTCGGATCCTTGAAAATCTTGTTTCATACCCCCAGGGGTCTGGGACACCTCGGTTGGGAACCGCTGCGCTAGAGTCTGACCATTTTTAAAAAGAGTGAAATTTATTGCACAAGAGGATGTTTTAGTTCTGACAGAGTTACAATCTCTTTTTACGTGCAACGCCAAATGAAGTCGTGAACAAAAACAGTGTTGGGCACATTCAGGCACCGAAATGAATCTGGTAGCCTCGCCTGCATGTGTAAAGTTGAACCAAAATTTAAAAACTTATCATTAAGCACAACTCTGATTCATAATCCAAGGTGCACATCTCAAATGTCTGTGGTATATCCGTAAACCTACTTGTTAACAACACTCTGTGATGCCTGGCATTAAGCCTCTCATCAACCTAGGAACAAAACACTGTCGGATGTACTTTTGTGTTTTGTCCTGTAACTAATAATCCAAGATATTAAATTTTGTAAAAATGTTCAAAAATCTGCGTTTGCTATAATTTATGATTCAGTGAATTTACCTCCTACAAAGATGAAATTTACCCCTGGGGGCAAATTTACCCCAGGTTAAGAATCAATGGACTAGGGCTTGATAAACCCACGAAAACAATCCAGGGCCAGACATCAGAAAGTTTTATGCATGCGTATTTCAGCCAGCAAAAAGCACAATGCGCATGCTTTTTAAACAAAATTCACCTTATGGGCAAAGTGTATGAATTAGCGTTAATGAAGAAAAATTTGATTGCCCTAGTATTAATCAAAATTAATGAAAATGCCTCAATAAACATATTTTGCACTTTCTGTGGAAACCTGAGCTGCTCAAATTCTTAATCTGGCATTTAATTTGGTAACAGGTTGGTCAGCAGAAACAAGTAACGGAATACGAAGCGACTCTTCGCCTACAAGTCTACGGAGTAAGGTGCAGAGAGACGTCTTTGTTTCAATTTCGATGTTTCGCCAGCAATTCCTATCAATCAGGAGTGAAAAGCAAAACATTCACCACTGGTATAGGTAAAAAAGCACCAAAAGTTGTTGATTTGAAATTGTTGTTACCTTTCGCTACCAGTGTATGTAACTTTACGAAACGTAAAATCCAGAGCAGATTCTGGCCTATGCAGGTCGCAAGTACGGATTCTTTTTAATTGAAAGCTAGCTACAATATATGTCTCTTGAAAGTTCGTGCATTTATGATTTAAGTACTTAAAATATGAAGAAAAGAACGGATTTAGCAAACAAAGCACTTGTTTGTGTTTCAATTGCAAGCTTTATGGAAACTTCCAAAATTATCGTAAATTCTCAAAACTTGCCCAACACGCAAAGCGATATCTTGGTGAAAACCCGGGAAACCAAAAGTGCGTGTAGCAAATCTTAAATTGTTGCAGGAAGTTTTTTAGAGCGAGAAAATCCGCACCAACAAGACTGTGATCCAGCCAGAATCGCCTGTGGAAAGATAAACGGAACTTTGCCAGTGGTTTCAAACAATGACGATTTAAAAACAATATTGAGCTTCGAAAGTGAGTCTTGTGCAGAATGAGTGTCAATTTAATTTGTTGCTTACCTGTTGACTGTTGACAAAAAACACTGCAGTGCGACAAGAGTATATATCACTTTGTTGTTTCAGTTCAATTCCAACTTTTCGTGAATTACTGTGTAACAAACTTTCTGGTATCAATTGGTCTGTCATTTTAAATACAAAGCTGTGGTATTGTATTCACACCAACAAGGGGTTGCAATGTTTGGATTCCAACGTTTCACCTGTTAGCGTTGTTTGCAGATGAAGGACTAATGATGCGTAGTGTTACGTGAAATCTTTAACGGGAAATTTTCCAAAAATTGTGACAAATCCGTACACCCAAAGTTTGAAATTGATTGGAATGCAAGAGACGTTTTTGAGTGAGAAAGCTTGCTTTCATTTTTCTCTGGCACCACAATATCAACGCTTATTTGTTATTTTTGTGATCTTCTCAATGCAAATTCGAAACAGTGTTGACTGTAGAGAGTCAAAACGTTGCTTTGCCACACTCTTACTCAACATTCGGTTTTGTCACCACACAATTGAATATGTGACATTTATCATTTGCTGGCTAATTTGGTTCCGAGTAACGACGTTCGTCAAATAAAAAAAATCTCCTTTTATTGGACACTAGTCTTCACTTTTTGTAGATACAGTATTTCCACACTTAAGTTTTCTTGACATTTTGCTTTGCACAAGGAAGATGACATTTACCTGCTTAACCTTGCTTCAAGTGAACGTTGACTGTTATTTTTCAATGACAGTCAAAAAAAGTTTTGTGATAATTCACTGACGTTTGTAAATAAGTCGCACCTAATAGTTGATAGGCAGTGAATTTTAATTGGAAACAAGCCATTGACACATCACTATTATTACTTCTTGTTCAAACATTCCAATGTGCATAAATTTGAAAATGTTCCAGATATATTGTTGCATAAATTCGACATGTATTTATGATTGAACTTGGTTGCAACATTTTTAAAAGCGTTTGAAAGAAATGCTACAAAACAAGTTTAATTTGTTTAGTGGTAAAATATGACATTATTAACGTAGTGAATCTTCAGGGAATATTTCCTTGTTCTTTAGCATTTACTTTGCATTCAGGTACTTTTGGAAATTTTTTATGGAAGTTGCATCAAATGCAAACAATCCTAAATTTATATATATATATATATATCTGTACATCTTAACAAAATACACAAAGGAAAATGAAAATATTAATTCCACAAAATTTTAATGCCAATAAATCGGAATTCATTGTTTAGTTGGACAATCAGTTTCAGTATAATGACCTGACTCCCGTAAAAAGAAAAATATGCTTCAAAGTATTGATGAAGACTTGCATATTATTTGCCTGTTGTTTCAAGAAATGAAACATGATAGTAAATTCCCATGTAATTTTCTCACAGCTCTGGAGCACTATTTTCCGAATCCGCAACACACGTTTAGAAAACATGTAGCAGCTTTTACTATTTCCCGGTTGTCATTCTTTTGACATTATTAAATGCCTAATGTTTCACCTACAAACTGTCAATTTAAATGTCAAAAAACAATTTGTTGCGAAAAAAAAAAACTAAAGATTTTCTTGAACTTTTTATTGTGAAAACAGGTAAAATTCAAATTAAAATCTGTCAACGTGTGCAATATTTTTAGTTTGGCAAATATTTTAGTTCCTCAGAGGAATAAGTAAGCTATATGGGGAGATTCCAGGTGGTGTTGCAATCTTTTTTTTGCGTTTGGGATTAAGTATCACAGCTTCTAATGCCAAAAATTGTAGTGCGAAATCCGGTTTCTGCCACAGCCGGACTTCTAAACGTATACGTCATGATATATTAATGAACCAAAGTTGGTAGATGATACTCATAAACTCGATTGACACCGCACTCTTTGAGATGAGTCAGTTGATTCAATTGAATTAATGAGTTTTCTACAACACATGTTAAATAACGCCCCCTGTCATGGGCGTCCGCAAGGGGGCCAAAACGGGCATTTGCCTAAGAACCAAAAATGTTAGAAAATCTGAAGGCCGTACGTTAGATCCGATTACTTGATTTAATTTTTGCAATAACAGTTTATTTTCCGGAATGACACTGACTTCACAACAGCCAGGTTCACTGTTCTAGTGTCATGCAGTTTGCAATTCACTATGTCCGCTCCTTTGCTTGCAAAGGGAATTTGCCAAACTTGCGAGCCGATTGTTCTGCTGTTGTCCTTTATTGCGTAACAAGAACATGGCCACAGATCTTCAAAGGTTCGCTTCAAGTTACGGTAGCAGGCCTTTTGTCGCTTGTGATGTCGAACACATACATCTGTAGCAGGTAAAGCAGCGAGAGAGTGAACTGCTGACAGCCGTAAGCCACGTAGTTTTATTTTGCGTGAAAAGAAGCATAAGTGAATCTGTAGAAATGCTTCCACAAGTTTGAAAAGCCCATTGTTTGTGTGAGCGTGAACAATGTGCTGAGTAAATGGCTTCAAATACGCTTGGTCAAGTTTCGTTTCAAACAGCATAAAACTCCGGGTCTTGTTAGAATATGTCTTTGCAGACTTACGGGAAAACGTCTTAATCGCTAAAGTTTAGTTGTGACTTTAGAGTGAGTACTGGGTGCAAAGCTGAATTTTCTGAGACGTGTTTTCATAATTCATGTGCACAATTTCTTAAAACCTGAATTATGTTCTAAATCAAATTGTCGTAATAAACCTGGCTACATGGGCGTCGGAAGGAGGCAGGGTTGTTTTAGATCCTCTGGAGTTTTAAATTTTGTATTTTCCTATTTAAATGTTTAGCAAAAAAGGTTGTTCTTTTATTAGTTTCGGGTGGGTGAAATAAAATTTCACCATAGTTGGCCCCAGTTCCGTAGCGGCCAAACTCTGGGCCCCCTCAAGATGCTTACAGGTCCCCCCAATAGTGGCTTCTAAAAAAAGGTTTCAGCGTTATGGTACATCCCGAGGCCGATTGGCCTTCACAATAAAATATCCCAATTTTTCATTTTTTCTTATTTCACTATTTTGTAGTTCCCCTTGCCGACACATTTTCGGCAGAACCGTCTCCTGAAAGTCGTCATTGGGGGCTTCATATTTGTGCAGGGGGCTAGACATTCCAAATATTTACATTGAATTCACTACACAGCACCTGCAAATTGTGCAAATTAATTAAATTATCAAACATTTTCCAGCAAATACTCGTAAGAGGCTCACAGTTTGCTACTAAAATTTTTTGAACGAGCTTAACAAAATGAATTGGGTCTTGATCACTGTCATTTAATTAACGACGATTATTTAAAGACGTAATGAAATGCAAAAAATTTGCAGAAAATCAGAATCAAGCCTATCATTCAGTTATGAAAACATTGTTACCGCAAGAAAAAACTTGAGGGCGGTCAAACCAGCGCGTCCCGATGAAGGTTTTGGTTCATCAACGTAAATTGATTTTGCATGCGCACCGTACTTTTAACTGGCCGAAATACGCACCCGTATACGTTTCTGATGTCTAGATTTGGTAATCTCCTGGTGCATGGCACATGTTTGTATTAATAACATTTTGTAGCTTAAATAAGCTATAAATGTTAACAAATACAACCTAAGGCCTACGTGGACGCAACATGGTTAACAGCCATAATCCACCAACTGTACTACTCTGTTGGGACAAGCTTAGCATTGATTGCTAAATAAACTTTTCTAAATGCACTATTAATTCCATCTTGCTGTCTGAATAGCAGGCTGCGCAAATGTGTAACTTTGTTCTTGCTTCTATATGCAGCACAAAATGCGAGAAGACTACTTGGGCAAGCATAACGCATTTTTTCACAACAATCATTACACAAAATACGTTTTGGTCAAATGGAGGTCTGACTTCTGGACGTATACAACTAGGCACGTAGGCTCATCTCACGTTTAACAATTGAAGAAATGAATATGCTGACGCTTTACGCTCAAGCATCAAATACGTGTATTACCTCACAAACGTATCATAAATCATCAGGCGCTGTTATTCTGGGTAACAGCGGCAGGTGCTGCTCTGACTATAAATTACAAAATAGAATACGGATTGATAAAGGCGTCATTGATTTCTAGTGTTTCATATTTCAGTTTGGGGGGTTTAAGCTTTGTTTGGGGGGTTAAGCCCACAAAAGCACTTCCGACTGAATTTGGACCCCTGCGACAGCGTGCTCCTCAATTTGGGGTATGGAGGGCGTGGCCCCTCTCTGGAAAAAATCCTTCCGACTTTCATGCTTGGCTATTCCTGCCAACGAAAGCATATCTGTGACTGTTGCCGTAACATGGGGCCTTTACTTTATGATGAAGAAGCGTTTTGTGAACGTCCATTTGCATTGCATCGGCAGCACACTGAAAAGGATGAATAAAATGTCGACGTTGCCCCCCCCCTGGTAAAATTCCTGCGGACACCCATGTCCCCTGTGTATAAGTTGATATTTAAGTGTTGCTTGCAGCACAACTAATCCGCCAATCAGCAGTCAGGCAGACTGTACACAAAGAGTGACAGTTGTGGTAAAAATCCGTTGCTTTCTGATATGAGAAAACAAAGCTTACTAAATCCAGAAAGGTTTTAGAGAAGTAGCACATTGGTCCTTTAAGGTTGTGAGGTATGAATAAACAAATACTCTACGAAGAAAAAGGTAGTTTCATCAGGAGTTCGTTTCTGCCGTAATGGGAATGTGTAACGATAAAAAAAACTTAGAAACTTTAGAAACACTTTCAAAAAATGTCATTTCAAAAGGAATTTAAAATATATTTTCAAGGTGGGCGGTTGTGGGTGTCATCTAAATCTGCAAAGCATTTTCAACATTGGTCAATTTCTGGACAACCTGCAGGTTGTATTTGCGTTGATGGAACGGGTGATGCTCCGTTACAATGTCCTCAGGCATATGTGGTGTGTGAAGGTGAGTAAAATCTGACTTGTATTGTGTCAAAGATTTGATATTGGCATAGGCATGGGCGTTGGAAGGGGGGGGGCAAAGAGGGGATTTGGCCCCTTCCTGGATTTTGAAAATTTCACCAAAAAAGGTTGTTTTCTTATATTCGAGTGGGAAAAAACAAATTTCACCACTTTTGGCCCCCCCACTAGAAATATTTTGGAAAAATCTCCCGGTGCCCCCCTTGGAACAAATCCTTCCGACGCCCATGGGTATAGGTTTCATTTTTTACAGGAAGCTCTAATATGAACTTCATACTAAGACGTGCAAAACGACAACAGTCTCTTTTTGGGTTGTAGGCTACGTTTTATAGCTATGGCTGCATTTAAGGGTGTAATTAAAACTACCTTTAACACTTCAAATACACTCTTGTTTATATTCCCTTTCTCTATTCCTGTGGAAGTTTCACGAGTGTTCAGCGGCTCCCATCTCCGCGTGCTTGGGCCTTAGTCCAAGCGGCTATTTTCGCAACAAATGCTGCATTGATTGCGAGTTAATGGCAGCACCGCGCGTGAACCGTTACATTGCAACCACCCATTAACACCAGGAACGAGGCCAGACAGGCCGCAGGTATCATTTTTAAACCTTCAGTAGGACCAAGTTGAAATAGAACCCAGCTCACAAGGTTTGGCGGTGCGTGCTCAACCAACCGCGCCACAGCCAGGGCTTCAAAAGTTAACGTAAACTAATAAATTGCTCGCAACGTTTTCTTAACATCAGTGCAGGGGCGTAACGAGGTTAAATGACGCCCGGGCCATGAAACAAGTTTGGCGCCGCCATGTTCGAACCTAAGCTCCTTCGGGAGAAAATGTATTGTATTGAAGAAAGTACTTGCG
>JGI24022J15233_10000113_pt1 | contig 33344 bp, 20 predicted proteins | sample Ectturendosymbi2_FD_15233 | JGI IMG/M metagenome (IMG submission 15233)
CCAACCGTTAGGTGGTAGTATTTCACTGAAGTTTTTTCTGGAAACTAAGCTACAATCCGAGTCTTTTGATACTTTGGATGACCTGTTGGGGTTTCGGGTTTGAAAGTCATGATGTTAGTTAGTAAAAATATTTGACTAATTAGCTAATTAATTAATATGTTTATTTTAGATCATAAGTTTTGAACCAGAAACGCTAGAAAGTCAATCAAAGGCTCAAAAGACTTGGACTCAAGCCTAGTTTCCAATGAAAATTTCAGCGAAACACTTTGGCCTAGCGGTTGGACCCTAGGCCAGGCGACATGAGCCAAAATGGCACTAAAACTACTTCACTTATGATGTCAGTCACACAAAATCCGCAACCCCCAACCAAAAATTTTATTTAGAGTGCAATCTACTAGACTGGCCAATCCGTTTGAGCCCTTGAACAGCTTTCTAGCGCAATTGGCGGAGGAGCTAGGGCATTGGTAAAGCAACCGAAAACTGCTGTTTTTTAGGCCGAAATCGAAGTACGAATATATCGTAGACTGGTTCTCAAAGTGTTAATAGATGTGATTCTGCGATTCTATTACCTTAGAGGGTACAATTATCGTTTTTATTGCTTTATGGTAGAATGTTTGGTTCAGTTATTATGTAAAGTGTTTTTTTGCACAAAAAGTTTTTTTTGAGGTGAAGTTAATGATTATATAAATTATGGCAGTTAGTTTGCTCTTTGTCTTCCATGAATTGTAAGCTTTTTATTTCTTTGTGTACGTTCATTTAAATGCTATTATTTTAAAGGTCAAGTCTACTCATATTTCACCAGAATATTCCACCTCAACCATTTAATTTGAGATTTGCAATCCAACTGTTCTATTTCTGAGTGGTTGCCCATTCTTGTATTTCTTATGAAAATTATAAAATCTGTCACACTTCAAGCTAAACCATACTGTGATTGTGTGTATGATGCTTATTTTGGCAGTAAAGTGCCTAGCATATATTCGTGTTCTAAGTAATTGCAATAAAAAATTTGGCATTTTTTGCATTTTGATGTATGTTTTATTGTAGAAAACATTAATAATGTTCTTTAGGATTTGGTATTTAAGTAATCTATAGTTTTATGCATCTTCAAGAAGTTCATGATTTAACAAGTTCTTTTTTAATTGAGATAGGTATAACTATCACATAATGACAAACACAATATTTGAACCTGAGCCATTTTGCATGTGGTGACAGATAGGTATTTTAACAAATCTTCGTAAAGAAACATTGACATAGTCTGTGAAACTGACAAGTGAAGCTGTTGAGCTATTGCCTATAGCAGTTTTGTGACCACAAGAAAAAAATTCAGTGACACAACTTCTTGGTTTGTGTTACTTCTAGTTCTGCTTGTGTAGGTCAGTGGTTTTCAACCTTTTTCATGCAGCGACCCATTTTGCAACCCAATTTAACCTAACAACCCCCTTTCCAGTCAAGCATATGTGATGTGGTTGTGTTTGCACAATAGAAAATCACATTGACTAAAAAATAACATATGATATCACTATGTTGAACAAAGACTCATTTATTCTGCCAAGCTTTTTAATATATTTGTTGTTTTGAGAGCAGTCATCTTTGGACTTAACCTGTGCTTCTTGCTAAGGCAGTTGAGGTTATTGTTTTTTGTTATTGCACAAAGGGTGTTACTGTAAGTCTCTTTGTGACAACTGTTATGTGTGCTAATGCTGGTTCAACACACTACTAAAACTAAAGTGGCCTCAGAATAGGAAGTTGAGTTTTATACCACTGAGCTATTGCATCCATTGTATGAACTTATGCTGTGCTTGCTTGGATTTATGAGTGTTTCAATATTAGGGGTAACCTGGTTGCATATCTGAATATGGATGTTTCTTATGGTTTTAAAGTGCATTTTTATAGATTTTTTGTTTACATTTGAAGGAAATGATGAACAAGTGTTAATACATGATGTTACAACAAGGCAATTGCTCAATGTTTCCCTGAGAGATGATGCTATATATTCTATTTCATCCCATCCCAATGATGCGAATGTGTTTGCTACTGCTTCTGAAGATGGAAAAATACATATGACTGATCTAAGGTTGGAAAAGTTTGATATGAAAATGATTGTGTTTTGTAGATATACTCAGCAATCAATAGAATCCAACTTCCAGTTATTGATGAAAAAAATTGAAGATGTAATGTAATTTAAAGTAGAGGTCACGAGAAGGCTGTACTCTAAAACAGGGTCTCAAACACACAGCCCGTGGTGGGCCACGTGTGGCCCGCAAGAACATTTTGTGTAGCCCGTGATGCTTTTTTTGGATTTTCAATCAACATTTGCCTTATTTAATTTATTCTCAGGTGCTTAAAAGTTCTCGGCTAGAGTAAACAAGTTCCTTTTAAACAAAAATAGAGATGGCTAGAAATGATTTCCCTATAACTCATTAACTCATACCTTTTGCAGGAAATAAGATGAAAAGCTGTTTCTAACAGGTTCAGGTACCGCCATTGTTGCGTCAGCGTCATAATGTGACCCTCAGGTTACTTTATAAGTCCACATTTGGCCCTCGGAGCAGTTTGAGATTTAGACCCCTGCTCTAGAGTCAATGGTGTTTATCAATCTATACCAGACTTGCACAACATACAGCCCATGGGCCACATGTAGCCCACGATAGCTTTTGCAATTCCAGAATATGTTGCAACAGCTCGACTGTGGATAATTAATTGTCATTCCAGAATTTCTTTCAAACTACAACAAAATCAAATATTTTGTTGGTGAATATGTAGAAAGGGTAATGCACAATTGTTGAAAAAACTGACAAATACTTTATCTCATTGGGTAAGTTATATGATTAATTGGCAAGATTGCACCAAAAATGCATCTGTCACAATGAAGTCTGACAGTTAGTAAGTAAATATACAGTTACAAATTCCAAATGCAACAAAATTGGCTAATCGCATATCAATTTTGTCAGACATATTTATGCAATTATCTGATGCATCTTCCATGTGCAAGACAAGGATGCTTGTTATGACACAGGTGCAGGTCAGCCAGTGTAGAAGGAGCTTTGAAAGATAGCATTAGGTCAAAGTCTTCGAAATGAAGCAAAGTGGTAAAAAGACTTTTCTCCTCTGCTGAAAAGTTCAGGCCCAAATATAATATAACAAAGGCCAGCATGTGCACTGCATCTGCAACAGTGACTTTATTGGTGCAGACTGGTCAGAATAGTAACCAACGTGCTGTATGTGTAGGTGATTACAAAAGTTGTACATGCCTGTGTAGAATTAATGAATCAGTGCCATTGTCACAGAACTTAAAAGAGAGATAGTGATTTACTTTGTGTCTGCATGCTGCAACCAATAGAGAGTGTTAAAGGAAACACTGCTGGATCCTATCATAATCATTTAACTGTGGGTTAATTGTTCTTTGTGGCAAAATTACTGATCAGGGGTCGGCAACCTTTCCCTTGTCGCAGGCCCAAAACAAATTCTGTAGGTGTAGGGTATGGCAGGCTGTACTAATTTTCTACCAACAATTCCATTCCTTTTCTATTTATGATGTTGCTAAAACTTGAGAATTGATGAAATTTGAATCAGATTAAACTCCTGATTTCTGCAGTTCATAGCGAAGACCCAAAATATGAAATACAGCACAATTGTAGCACGGTGCAGTTTCTCAAAAGAAGTCCCCCCTTAGTGTGCATGCAATACAGGAAGCTGCAAGGAGGGCAGATTCATAAAATATAACATAGCCTAATACCAGTAGACCGGCCATAAAGTTACTGTACTACAATTTGCAAAGGGGCTATGGGCTGGATGATGTTGTTTGGCAGGCCGTAGGTTGCCGACCCCTGTTATAGATTATATCCCGTATGATTTATGGAAATGTTTTTAAAACTGATGCATGTGTATTTCAACTGGCTAAAGCAGGTTATCGGTCAAAACTTATACTATATCGTAGTTGCCTTTGTGTGAGTTGCTTGAGCAGTGTGCAATCGCTAAATTGCTGATGTTACATGGGAAAGTCGACCGTGGCTTTTATTGATCTAAAAAGAAACTCTAAAATTCAGCTGAAACCAAGTATATATCAGATTGTTGGTAAAACACACTTTTTGTTTTCAGAAACACTTCCTATTCTCTCTTTAGAAACACGTTTTTGTACAATTACTCCAGACATTTAAAAAGTGCTTGTGTTCGATGCTGCCAAATGCCCACAGTACTTGGAGAGGAAACTTAATTTTTATTGTAAAGATTGTTTGGCAGTAATTGACACAGCTTGTAATAATGTGGTTCACACTACAGTTATGCTAATGCTCGTCAATGCAAGGTAAAAATTTTTACCTGGTAAGTGCAGGCCTCCATTCAAAAACTATTGATGTTCTGCAAGTTGCTTAGATAGAGTGGAATAGTGTTGAGCGGTATGTGGCAAATGTTAAAAACGTCCAAAGTTTTCACTTTTCAGTTGAGCTTAATACGGATTAGAACTACGCAAAGTTTTTTTAACCTTCTCCACAAATAATTTTACCCATCTGTGCAAAATATCTCAAATAGTCCAACTGGATTTGTACGTAATGCACTTAAAACTAAATAGAAAATAGCAAATTTATTTTGTTGGAGATATGTTAGCAATTGCTAGTACGTAGCATATCCCGTCGTGGTATGACGTTGAGTTGTCGCGCATGCGAATGAAGTGCGAACGCAAGCACTGTACACATACGCAAAAATTCATGAAGTATGTGCTAACAATGACAAGAACACATACTGTATACAATGACGTTAAGGCAGCAGGGATTTGTTTAAGATGATACCGAGGTTGCCTGTGCCTCAGCCCATGCACTTCACACTCCCATTTTGTTCGTTTTTTTCTCTGAGACATTTCGGTCATTTTTTGCTGAGACAAATTGGTCACTGAAACATTCAGTCATTTGTCTTACAGTTGTAAAACTCGCCGTAACAATGTTCATTAACCAATATTTTCAGACATTCTGACCGAAATGATTAACTTTTTTTCGGTCATTTCAAAAACATTTCGGTCTATGACCGAAAAATGACTGAAGAAAAACCAGCTCTCCGTGAAAGTTTTCCGATGCGATGCTGTTATTATACCTTTTGTATCAAATTCGTTCCAAAAAATGTTTTTAGGTTTACGCTTAAGTAGATATCAAATGTGCAAAAATTCTATAGTAGACACAAAATTTTGGAAAATATGTGTGTTGTCAGTCACTGATACAGTCAATGAAGAAGTTTGGACACAAATTTTTCAAGAGCACTCTTCTTTCTTGAAAAAAAAACATTAATTTGAAAGAGTTGTGTCCGGCGTGATGTTATCTGGTGAAAACCGGACCAGTACAGTTTTTTGTACTTTGAAGCAATTTGCTTGCAACATTTTAAGACACTTACGACCACTTTTTTGAGATCACCCTGCTAGGAGTTCGCTTCATTGGTACGATTCGGCCAAGTTGTAGACTGACGTGTTGGTGCAAGACTTACTGGCGATACAACAGGTTGCTTTTTTTGTTTGTAGACAACCTTCACAGTCGGATACCGTGTGTTTATGTAGCTTTTTGTCTGCTTTTCATGGGGTCGCATTCAACCCAGCCGAACCTAACTACATTGCAACTGCTCATTCGAGACAAGGCGCTGGATTATGGGATGTAAGAAAGCCGAAAAGGTACTGCGACTTTTTCCAGTAAAGTATTGTACAAGTCAAGAGTTTTATGAAGCGGCATTCGATGACTTGCCTAGACCGAAAAGATCAGCCGGGATAACCTTAAATCTCTTTATGAATAGTGTAATTTCGGCATCAAAAGCTACACCTGCTGTCATTGCTAATGCGTCAAATTAAAATGCCGCTTGCTCATTTTTGGAGGTTACAAGCCTGATTGTTTTGCGTTTTGGTTTTTATTTTTTGTTATTGCGCGTTCGGAAAGTTGTGTCAAAATTGCTGTCATTTTTTGGCATTTACATGGGGTTTTTTAATCGCAAAATGTTCAAATGATAATTGTACAACTGTGCACGGATTGTGTTGTCTTTTTGTCTATTAGGGATGCATACAGCATCGACTTTAATTTTTCCTGTGGTTTCACTTTTTCTAGAGTTTCCGTGGTTTGTACAACTACAACAGGAGTCCGATCTGCTGTGTAGCATATGGATTGTTATCGTTAAGAGTGTGTAAATGTAGGTTGTAGCTAGTTTGTTCAACAAATTTTTCAAATTCATTTTAGCGCATGGCGATCCTGACGAGTTTGTAAGCCAGTGTTATATAATACCAAACTTAATTGGTAATCACTGAAATTTCCTGATCGATTTTATTTTGCAGCCTTTTGCTTCGATATGGCGATCCTTGCAATAACGACAGTGCAATGAGCGTGTGCTTTAATGACATTGGAAGCGAACTGTTTGTTTTGAGGCGGAGAAGCTCACCCATCTTATACAAGACTGACGATCCAGTATGTATAGATGTCATGAAAATACCAGAAGCATTTTTATTCGTATTCCTCATGTTCAGGTTTGCTCATAGGTCCCTCGTGCTGTTTTTAAGCAGTCCAAATACGTGAACTCATGCACCATGAAAAGTGGATGCTTCGCAGGAGAAAACAATGAGGTACGTGGCCAAGACTTGACATCGTGTTGTTTCGCCGTCGACGTCCAAGCGTTTTTGTCCGCCCCGTCAACTTCCGGGTGTAAATGCATTGCTTTGACGTCAACTTGAATTATATCATAAGACCGCCAAGATCTGTGGATGATATTTAAAAAACTTGTTTAATGACTCCGGGNCCACAGGGAAGGTTCTTGAGTTGAATACGAAAGCAAATATGTTGTAACCATTTAACTGGCTTTGCCACCCCCCAAGCTTCGTGCTACAAAATGATGCAAGGGTGAAAACAATGAAATGTGCACTCTTACCACAGTCAATTTGGATCAGTTGCGCTGCTCAGATGTCAAACCAATGGTTAAAGTCTGGTGTTCGAAAAGCCCACAAAACTGTGGAGTGAAACGCTGGGTTCGAAATGCGGATTTGGCGAAAAAATTCATGCTTTTTAACCTTTTTTAAACTCCCAACGCTTGCTTCAATAGTTTTAAGAAGCTCTAATATTTTTACGAACGCCTTCAGCAATGATTTAATCGTCTAGTTCAGTGGTAACCAATCTTTTTGTATCCGCGTNCCGGTCAGCGTTTGACAATTTTACCGCGGCACGTTCTTCAGACGTTTTCCGTTTCCCTGTTGGAACTTCGTTTGGTTTTGTTGTCGGGATAGAAAGGCCGTTGGTGTGTATTATTTGAGTATTCGTGGGTAAACAGAAAAACATATTTATTGCTGCGTACGCTCTTGCTCCAAGCAAATCTAACGTCGACATTAATTTCAGCTGGCGCTTTGTTGTATATTTAATACAGGCTACGAAACTATCTATTTTGCGATGACATTATGATAACATCTCTGGTGAGCTTCTTGCATTTACAAACAGAAAAACCAGACACTTGTGAAAATTTAGCGCTTTAATGAGGTTTGTCATCGAAGGTACCGTGAAATCTCTCGCATTGACAACTTCAGAGAATTTTAGCTGTTTACTTTCAAACGCTGGCAGTTTGTCCATGTTTTCCAACTCTGACAGTTTGCATTATTGTGTGGTAGACTACGAGCAGCTGCGTGCTGATTTTACCATTTATTGATGCTTTTAATATTTTCTGTCTCAGTATGTCGTATCAGGATCAGATGATTTTAATGTGTATGTCTGGAAGATACCACCGTATTTCAACAGGGAAGATACGTCCCGTGTGGAATCAAGTCACATTATTCTGAGGGGGCATAGATCGATAGTTAATCAAGTAAGGTTCACAAAGCTTCGCGACTGGTAATGTCTTTGAACGTTAAACGCTCGCAACTTGCGATTGCACCTCCCCAGGTACGTTATAATACCGAAACACAAACTCTAGCGTCGTCGGGAGTGGAGAAGGCTGTCAAGCTGTGGTCACCGTTCAGATATCCCGGATGGCGAGGTCAGATTGAGGATGAGTCTCCTCATTCAGCCACGAGGCAACTGTATTCCAGGAATGATTACATCAACCTTGTCTTGCAGAGGTAGGAACTGACGTGCAAACGAAAAACTATTGTTTTATCCTTAGCACAAATATTTGTTTGTTGGTAAGTGTATATTATGCTTGCAGTGGCGCATCCATGAATCATGATTATGAAACCGAAAACACAGCTGAGGACCCAAGGATGATCGTGTTTTTTGATAGTTTGCTGCAACACGACATGGGACGATCTGTGGATGATTCAGATGAAGAAATGCCTGGAATAGTGGCGTGGTAAAAACATTTATGTTATACGTCTGTTAGATTTGATTAACAGAGCTAACACACCATATACTGGCCTAGTTCATACGACACGCATCGCCTTAAAAGGCTTCTCGTTTTTCCAAAAACTGTGCGCTGATACATCATTGAAGTGTGTGTTACCAGTTTTTTCTTCAGTGGTCACAACTAAATTGAACAGTTTAAATGATTCAAGTAATCGCAAAAATCACAAGACAAAATTTTCATCAATCACAGGCAAAACTCAATACTGCAATTTTTACACCTGGCAATTCCTGCTAACATGCTGATTCTTGGCAAAATGCCGCTTTCATCGGACCGTGACCAACAAAAATTTTTGGCATGACATAGAGCTTTAGGCACATTATTAGTTGATGCACAGATGTCGTGGCGGGTTTTAATTAAGTGATGCCTTTAAAGACTTGGATTTGCGACCGAAACGATGGTTTTCGATGTGAGGAAAAATATTTGCAAAAAAGCCATGGGGAAGATTTTCAGAAATAAAAACCAATGTTATTAAGAAAAAGCGCAAGAAAAGCTTTTTTAGTAGGAAATGCTGGTGCCTTTTTCCAGTTTATTCGAAATCGATCAAACAAATTCCGCTTGACCCGTATTATTCCAAGAAAAATTATTTCAGTACGCGAACATCTGTGCGACAGGTTCCACAGGTCTGTTGCAACGCTCGCCTGTAGTTTTTCTAATAGAGCCTTGAGTGTTCGTGTAATTGCGTTCGTGTGTGCAATAAAATTAATGTGTTCCCTGTAAAATTGGCAAACCCATTGCGCATGCGCAGTTACCGCACCTACAGTTGCAGTTACACATACCTGTTATCACAGACGGAACATAGTGTAAGGTTGGTGTACTAATCAGATCTACGAACGTGTTCAAGGAATAGCAGCTGGTCAAGGTCGCTCTTCACATGTCGTGTCCTTTTAAAACCTTGCTTCGGACATTTTTGCTCAATAATCTGAGGTCAGCAACACAGTCCACAATTTCATTCCGAAACGCGTCACCTCGCAACCCTTCCGCACCAAAAAACGCCATAACGGAAAAGCAACAATTTTTGTGAAGTTGCTGTTTGAACGCGTGTTTTTTTAGTAAATTGCGCTGCTATTTAAATTTTGATATTGTGTGCCTTTAAAAAAAATTACATTTTATAAGATCTCAGATTTTTTCCAACTGGATCATTATCCCATTTTTCGTTCTTGGTGTTGAAAGCTTGCGTTGAGATAACTTAATTGTTAAGAACAGCACCGCGTTGGACAATTTGCCAATACGCTGTCTATTTCTCATTACCAGCTGCACCGTAATTCGCGACGGGGATGTGTGGTTGGGGCCCGAGCGATTGCTCTTGTGTCGCGCATCCTCTGACCACGTGGATGCAAATCTAAAACTGACTTTGTAACGCAGGCTCGGTGAAAGGGAAGTCACGATTAGTCCATCAACCGATTCAGCGGATGGTGACTTCGTTTCGGGTCCAAGGTGCGTGTGTTCGATATAAAAAAAACAGCTCGCTCGCGTTCATCGAAGGCGTGAAGATGCCGCCAAATTCAATTTTCCTAATTTTAACTGTAATTAATGTAGTGTATTATAGGTTGAAACCCGTTAGTATATGCTGCGCAATCAGAAAATCTTTCGGAAAGTCTGGTTAATTTCCTCACTGCTTGAATTTCGAAATTTGGGTGTTTCATCCTGGTTGTATAATGGACAAACCAGCAATGAATTACCCAAGAATTTTCGAGAACTGACAAAGGCAGTTGGAACTATTGCTTTTGAGCTGTCTGATTGCAGTGACATGGTTTTGAGCAAGGTTTGTGTAAATTTAGATTTGTGTTAAGATTGTTTAATATCTTTTGCTATTTCTTTCTCAAAAGCTATGCAATTACGGTAAGCTCGTCAAAAATTGAATTCTTGAGGTAGTTACAGATAAAGGGGTGCATTGTGGCCCAAGTCGTCGGAAAGTGATATGTGTGGAATTATTGCAAAATTAGAAATGGAAAAGTGGCCGCAATGCCCTTCCATATATTCACTAAGCCTGGAAAAGGAATCAACGGCTGTAATATAAACTTCTGCACAACGCTTTTAAGCACGGTGTCAACTACTATTGCGGTGAGCTTCACGTTGTATTAGTGAGGAATGTCAATTAAGCGATATGAAAGTTCCATTGCAAAAAGCACCATTCCAGCAACACTGTCAATTTCAAAATGCTGTGCAAAATCTCAACATGATTTCGCTCAGGGCTGCGTTGCTGGATCTTCTCCGAGATCGAATCGCTGAAGAAAGCAACAGCAACGAATCGGACGATGACGACGATGCCGCTGTGGCGTATGAACAGTTATGTCGTCGAAGACTGATTTATCAGGTTGCTGTGTCTGAGGCAGAAGACTCTCTGGCAGCCTCGCGTGAGACGCACTCAACATCTGACCACGAACAAGACTCTCCTGTCCAAACGCGAGGAAACGAATATAGTGATGCAGCAGATGATGCCGGTATTCGTGACGCAAGAACCGACTTCGATGGCCGGGAGGCTGCGGATGAGTCCGGTTCTGAAGAAAAGAATGGTTCGAAAACGAGACAGAAAAACGCGCAGCGCAAAAAAAGGACGCGGAAGTGGAACGTGAGCGGCGAAAAAAAGCCGCGTTTGGCCGACGCTGGTTCTGCAGCGACTCCTGCTGGTTCCGATCAACCGAGCTGCAGCTCTCGCGTGACACCTGCCGGACAAACGTCCGGTGACAGCGCTGAAGAGGCGTCTGCTTACAAGCGATCTGCTGAAAAACTTAGCGAATCTATCACAAAAACCGACTTGAAGCTCGCCAAAGTAGCTGAAAAGTTGGTTCAGGCGTTACAGGGGAGTGACGATGAACATGAATCGGAATTAGGCGATTGCCAAAAATTAAACTCTGAGCCGGGATGAATTGGTTTCAGGCACGAAAAGGACTCGTTCTCTTTTTTTCCGTCTTGGCAGTGGTGATTGAAAACCGCGGAATTTATTGGCTAATTGCAATCGATCTCTGCAATCAGATCCTGCCAGTTTATTTCGCATTTGATTCCGTGCTCTACTAGAATCATTAAGTTAGGAACGAATCTGAACAACATTGTTTTGGCAGAAGTTAGGTTAAAATTGAAAACCTGCGTATGATCAAGATTCTTTTGGAACAACCATAGGTGTAGCCAGGGGGAGGCCAGAGGGGCCATGGCCCCCCAAATTTTCAGAAAACAGTCGTTTTGTCCTGTAAGAGGCGTTTTACCAAACAAAATAGTGTTATTCTCCTAAAATCAAACATTTTGGCCCCCACCAAATTTTTGGGCTGGTTACGCCACTGGGAACAGGCTACTTTTTTCTCTTGACAATATCAGCTCTGGTTCGGGTCTTAGAAGTTAAAGTGTAACTGCATGCCGTAGCAAGTATTTTTTCCTGCATTTTCGAATATAGCTTTTATTGGTGCATGTGATTAAAATGGCGCACGTTGTAAGTGTTGTTTCCTGCTGCTTGTGAGCGAACACTGCAAAATATTTAGGATACTAAACCATAATCGCTACCTTGGACTTGGGAAACGACTCGGAACAAGTTTGCTGGTATAGCCGAAACTACAACAAATCGTTCCTGAAATGGCGTTTTAGTTTAGGTCAGAACCTGGCTAAGGTTAAAAAGTGTTCCTTGATTAGGATTGCCGCTTACTGTATCGTTTTTTCGCGACCACTCTGATGAGCAAAACACACACACAAGAATTTGAAAACACTGGCAGTGGTATTTACAGCAATACAGTGGTACAATACTGCTTTACGTTCTTGCAAAAAAGACGCTAAGTTTCGTTTGTGTTCTTCTTGAGAAAGCTTTATCTAGCATGTTGAATTTTTGTTGGAGAATATTTCCCCAATGGGGTACTGCTTTTATTCGACATTCACTCACTGGTCCACCAAACCTCGAGTAGCATCAATCCCTGACAGGGTTGCCAGATTTTCTGTAGCTTATGGCCAAAATGGCTGTTTTTTGAAAAAGCAACGGCCAAAAATACATAATCTTTCAACTGTGGTAATTTATATCATAGGTTCTCAAAGTGCTCCGTACGGAGCCCCAGGGCTCCTCGAGAGAAACCTCGGTGCTCCGCGAGCTATTCGTTTACTTATTAAAATACTGACTTGGCTAATTTTTCAACTGTCCAAAAAAGTAATAACGGCATTAATAAAATTTCTTGTGGGGCTCCGTAAATTATGGTCAATCTCTTCATGGGATCCATAGCACCAAAAGTTTGAGAACCCCTGATTTATATAACCATAGGGGACTCAAAATCTTACGAAGGTAGTATATTTTTTGCCAAAGAAATATGGTTTGGCCAAAGAAGCAAGTTTTGACATCAATTTCTGTCATTAACTTAAAACTGCATATCACAAATTGTCTTTCTTAGCAAAACATACAACCAAATAGTGGCCTGCGCGTGACTTGAAAGGGTTAGACACTATTAAACGTTTGAAATCTGACCCATTTTATGTTAGCTTCAAATTAACTTTGCAATCCAACGACAATGCCAGAATGCTTTTGATCTTGTGCTCTAAATATATACAAACAAGAGACGAAATTCACGTATGGTCATGGTAAAGACCATCTTTAAGTCCACATATTCATATATCATGTTACCGAAGGAGTAGGAACACTAAGTGCAAACACTGAGTCATATGACAGGTCCGACTGAAACACTTGAACAAAATCAACTGACTGCAAAGGCTAAATAATTACCACACTTCAAAACAACACAAGGTTGAAGTACTATTCCAATGGTGTTACTGCAACCGTTATAGTGACGCGAATAATATAGAAAAAGATAAGTATTTCAGTGTAAATTTCATTTTGACAAAATGAACAAGTGTGTTTTTTTGATGGCCAGCGCATTTAAAAAATGGCCAAATTTTTCGAAATTGACCATGAAATGGCCAATCTGGCAACCCTGATCCCTTATACAGCACATTACAGTAACATGTGTAACGACTTCCTTCGAATCCCTGATGTCATTGTTACGTCACACCCACTGCTCCACGATTTCCAGCGTTACTTTTTGGTGATAACAGTGTGTGGCGGCCTCACAGCTGAGCTTACATTTCAAACTGTAAATAAAACTTGCAACTGTCCTTATAAACGAAAAAAAATTGTGCGGGGACCGACTAAATGTGACGCTACAGGTGAAGTGACATTATAGCCGAACTCGAATGTATGTAAAAAGAGAGTAATTCTGCTGACACCGAAGAAAAAGCGTCGTTACAGGCGAATTCTACTGTACAAATAAAATTATAACAATAAAAACTAAGTAGTGCATAATTGCCCATTGAATTAAGTTTGAGATTTATGGGTCCCGGTGCGGCGCACCGGCTGCACCCCCCTCTCGGGGCCTGCTTGCGACCAAAATTGGGCATCAACTAGTTTGCCATGATAGCAACAAAATGCCTGAGTTGAATGTTGGTGTTGTTTTGAAAATTGATGGTTAATTATGTTTACAACGCTTCGCTTAGCGTTTTTCACTTTCTACTGCCGCTATGGCAATAACAACCAGAGCTCAACTCAAGCAGGTACTTCTCAGCAGGGTAGAGAAAACCATTTAAAACAGTGGTTCTGAAAGCCCTTGAACTATCGGGCATGCGCAATTTTATGGGAAGGGTAAGGTGTGCAAAGCATTGATTGTTTTAAGGTTTCCCGTGTTAGCGAAAGACAGGGCTGAAACGTATTCGCACTATTCGGGTTAGCGCGGACTTAAGTCCAATAAAACGACTGCTGCATTTGAGATTTTATCGCTGTTTCAAAGTGAGCAAGCATCTGTTAAACGACAGTGTGTAAATTGAGAGATGTGTAATGTTTCAAAACTTATTCGGAGTCTTTTCACTAATCTTTCCGGCGTTCTAGAGAAACAACGGAAGGATATTTTAGCAGCACTGCTTTGAGTGGGAATGACATTTGAACCAAAGCATCGGTGTGCGTAAACGTACGATACAGTGGTGTAGGAGGCGGGGGGGGGCAAGCTCACCCCAAGTTTTGATTTATTGAAAATCCATGAAAACCAGGGCAAAAATGGCGCCGAGCGTTGTCTGACTTCGAAAAACGGCGCCCAACGTTAGCAGAACAAATGAGGACCTTTTCTTTTTTCACAACATAACAAGTCTTCCTGATCTTGTGAGAGAAAATTTGTAGGCAAAAGTTTCCGGGCAAGTTTGGGACAATTCGGGCAAAAATTATTCGCACCCCAAAATTTCGCTTGCTCCTACACCTATGGTACGATGCTTTGGCACGAATTTCGTTGACGACGAAATAGTGATAACACGAACGTTGGAGCTACTAAAAAGCTTGATAAACGTAATTGTACATTAATTTGCATTCGACAAGGACATTTGTTATCGCGCAGGAGATGCGGCTGATGTTTTCACCGACGACGCAAGAACAAGTCTTAATATCTTGCTCAGGAACGCCCTTGGTATACTGGCAACTGGGAGCTAATAAATTACATTAAGAAAAAAACGTGTCAAGCAATCATTTGCAACACCCTGTCATTCCTATACCATTTACTTTCAATAAGGCAATGGACAACAAAATGCCCTTTAATCGCGAATGTTGTTTTCAAGTTAATTTTCGTAGGTTTTTGGGGAGCAATCGCCCCTCTGTGGATCAGCCCCTGAGTGAACGTTCTTGCCCAAAAACCGTTACGGCGAATCACTTTCCCATTGGCATCACCAACTTTCCCAAAATCACCAACTTTCCCATTGGCACGCGGACACTACCAATGAGCTATTGCTCCACTAAGGTAGTGTTTGGAAAAAATGATATCTTAGTACAAACAAACCGTTTCTTTGATAGAATGTCAGCAAAAATACGCCCAAAAGACTGAGACAATGCATCTTCGTAACTGCTCTGCCCTGTTTAATAAAGCTGATGCTCATGTGACACAATCACGTCGGCAAACTTGCGAGTCAAGGTGTTTGGATGCGTCGGGTTAACCGACACCTGACAGCTGGCACTGTCTTTAACCTCAGGAGGTTCAGTAAGCTTCAGGCCTGTCTCTGCTGCTAGAAAAACAAGCCTTTTAGGTAATTTATTTTTGTACTTTTAAAAATTGCTGGTGGGACTGGGACTGTCCGCAAACACCTCCACCAACTTATGACCGCAAGGAGCGTAGCAGGCCCGCCGTCGTTCGCAACAAAACAGTTTGTGCACTGCTGAAGTATCTTGGTCATGACGGAGCGTGGATATTCACAATCTTCGCAATGCTTTCCAAAGCTTCATCCACTGTCCTAATGCGCTCTGCGATCTTCAGCTGAGCCTCTTCATTGAAAATCGCTTTTTCTCTTTGCTGCGAGGAAAGAGAATTTTGATAGAATCAAAAATTCTTTGCGACAACGTAGAAGTCACACAAGTCTCACCTTTAACTTTGACACTAGTCCCTTTACGCTGAGCCGCAGAGACGCCAGGGTCTGCGCCGGCAAATCCTTTCCGCAGTGAGAGCATGCTGAACATCAAGTGAAAGTAGCATTAAACTATGTAAGCGTACAACCGACCTTTAGATGTAAAGTTTGGTAAATGCGTCAAACAAAAAATAAGTATTGAGACAGACACAAGCGCTTATTTTTAAATCTGTGACAAGACGGGTGCATTCAAGCTCACTGACATGGTTTCTCTCCATAGCGACCCGATCAACATAAAGAGCAAATCCCTTATTATTTAAAGATAACAACTCTGTATTACTGAACGTTTCTGCACGCAAGTCGTCGAAGAACTAGTATTTGAGTTTTTTCAGGATTCAAATCTTTTTGGCAAAAGGTTAGTTAATTTTTCAAACAAACGTCATTTGATCGATCAGCTTTGTTACATATATGAAATATATTGACCGATGATATGGTCAAACACATTTAATTGTGAAGCAACATTGCTCGTCTACCCGAATAGCTCAACGAGAACGTTCTAGAAACATTAAACAACTTGCCAGTAGACAGTTTGCAGGCCACTCGAACATTGTTGTCAGTAAGTTCTTCGTCTTTATCCCAGTTGGCTTTCTGCATTCCCGTTCTTAAAGCTTTGTGCAAAATTTCCACTGCCTTCATTTTGTCGTCAGTGCTGCCGAGCACCCCATTCCCGTACAAGTCGCCATACAAGACCCACACCGTGGAATCCGTGGACATGTTGCTCGTGATGCGACCGAGCAATGAACGTAGTTTAGGACGCAGGAATGAGCCTGCATCACATACGAACGGAACGAAAGTAAAATGTCTTTGTTTCGTATTGGTGAGACTACCAATCATGTGCCATGCACAGACACGTGACAGACGATGATGGAGGATGGACAGCAACTCCACAATGTCTGATCACTTTTTCGTAAATGAATCGGAATCTACTAAAACGATCTGGCACGTTTCGATATCACATCACCTTTGCAAAGATTTTACTCTGTTTACACACCCTTTAATTAACATTACAGGAGAAATCAGCATTACCGGTTTATCACATTGTAATGGATAGATGTGCTCAACTGCGAAATATCGTTAACAACAGTGGAACGGTACATTGCTATTGAAAAAGCCGACTTTGGACTCACGACAACGAATAACGTTTCTTTTTCATAGAAAAGTAACTCAGCCAAAGAGTCTCAAATTTACAACAAATGGGGTCAACTATGCAGTAATATGGAGATGGATGAGACAAATAAAATGTATTTTTTAAAAACATGAAAGTGTACACCAATATCTCTATGCATTAATGTTGTTTGAGATGTAATAGGAAAGTATTTGTCAACGTGACAAAATTCAGACATTCACTATGAAGACAACTTTTGTTGGCGCTAATCTGAAATATTCATAAGTTGCACATCATAATATTTTTCAAAAACTTAAAAATTGCCATCAATTTTTGCGGCATCATTCCTAACACACAAGAATTTTCAAAAATAATTTCATTTCAAAGTTACCTGGATTCCCGTTTGCGTCAACGATATTTTCCGTCACAGCTCGGACGAGGACTCTTAATATTGGAGTGTCAATGAACTTGCCCTTGAGATCAAGCAACCTGAAACGCAAATAAAACCAGTTCTAAATCACGTTGCACTTGCCTATCCGTCTTCATTGCAATTGTATCCGGTCAAAATGTGTTGAAAGGTAACACTGACCTGATTCTTTACAACATGGAAAACAAAAATATTTTGACCGAGGGTGGTTTGGATGCCCGGAGCTTATATATATTTTAGATAAGCCTATGGAAGCAAATAATGGTCCTTGACAGATACTAACTTTTTCTGTTGTAAATGGCAACATGTGAGTGAGCGGTGGAGTTTTTTGGAAATATAAGCACGATTGTTAATAAACGTCATTAACTTTCTGCATACTGAAATTTCATCATGTGAAATTTTTCAAACACGTTCAAAAATGTGTTTTCGCCAAGATCTGCTTGTAAGATGGATGGCGTCAGCTTCATGCAGCGACAAATGCAAATGGATGCACAGCATGATAAGTAGAGCTTCCATTGTCATTGAGAGATCGAACTACTTATTAGACGTCTGGGCATTTTATTCGTTCCGCATTTCAGCGCAAAGAAGTTAACAAATATGTGCTCGCACAAGCCCTTGCATATCACTGGGAGACACAAGTTAACAACAAATAAACCTGATAATGGAAAGCATTCTGTCACTACATTGCCGACACATCTGCTGAGCAACGATAGCAACCAATTCACGTTTGTCCGAAGTTAGGTTCAACGACTGAGGTTGTTTGTAATACAATAAAACAAGGAAGAATCAAACCTGTTGTATGCGGACAGTGCTTCACTGAAATGGCCGACATCAGCGCTAATAGCAGCGTAATTCTCCCAGAGTTCCCATTTGTCAAAGTTGCACTTGATGGCTTCTGACAAAGCTTTGAATGCTTCGATCCTGGCCATATTTCAAACTTTAGTTGGTTAAAAAGTTCAATAAACTTTTAGAAGAGTTAAAAAAACAAACGTAGGTTTATCTTTCAGTATTTCTTGTTTAGGTGGCATATTTGCCAAAGCAGAGAATAATATATCTAAAACCGTACTGTTGGAAGAAACAATATCATACGATCTCGAAAAAACATAACAAAGGCAAAAAACATTTTTTGCGTGCAGCTTCAACACAATGAGAAACACGTCGAAAGTTTACATTTGTAGCAAAGCTGCATCTTGCGCAGAAAGACCTCTGCGATTTTTGTGGATCAAACACCATCTTTCAAGTTCAATCGCTTACGTAGGTACATCACTGCCAATGGACATGGGCGTCGGAGGGGGGCCAAATGCCCTCCCAACCCTCGTGGAATTTGAAATTCAACAATTTCCTATTAAATTTTTGGCAAAAAAGGTTGCGCTCCTAGTTTTGAGTGGGTTAAATGAAATTTCACCACTTTTGGCACCCTCGTGGAAAAATCATTTTGGCTACGCCTGGAAAAAACACCATTGGCACCCCTGGAAAAAATCCTTCCGACGCCCATGCCAGTGGATTTCAGTAACATTCACTAAATCAGAACTGTTTTGTGAGTTTCAAGCAACTTGTCAACGAAATCATGTACACGATTTAGTCACTTACTTCTTGTTGCACCTTACATATGCAGTGGATAAGTTCGTCCATGCTTGGAAATTCTGCCAGAAAGTTTTACCACAATTACGTCAGGATTTCGAAACTCCACCAACACACCGAAATACAAGCGAACTAAACTTACAAATGTGATCGCTTTGAGTTTTTCCACACGTTTGTTACACAGATAAAGCGGATGCAAACCGACTTCTACCGTTTTGATGTCTTGCCAAGCGCAGAATGAACGTAGAAGTTTTACTAAACGCACAAAGCGGTATCTTACACGATATGCAGCACCGCAAAAAAACGGTTGATAAAATTACTGACGGGTTATAATAAACGTGAACAAATCGCTGAGATTTCTTGAAAGAGCCTAAAATGCTGTAAATCGCTTTAAGTGCAGGGTTTTTTAACAGCGTCGGACAATCTGCAGTACTTACATCCCAGTCCAAACCAACGCACCGTCTGAAAGCGTGCGCAGCTTTATCAAACTCTTCCATTACTAGCAACGTGCACCCCATAGTGAACCACGTGCCCACCTGCAACACAGAGTACTCTCTCAACACCACAACGCAAATTTTACCGAACGCAGCAAGCACGGCTTGAACATATTAACCACCTGCAATGACAGAACGCTTAGGGATGTTTGATAACATTCGACGGCTTCGGTGTACTTTTTCTTGGACGTGTAGTACCCGCCCAGGGACCGCATCGCCCTCGCACTGCGGTGGTGCGAAAGCTCCCATGCTTTGACGTAATGTTGCGGTTCCTGCACAAGTTACGACTCACAGCAAGGTTTTGCGCTCGTAGCAGAAGTCGCCAGTCACGGAAAAGCTGGTAAGAAACAGTGAGAAGTGTTTTTTGTCGAACCTGCGTCAAGTCTCCCAGGAGACACCAAAGATTGGGCGTTTCATTCGCAGCCAGTTGCTTCTTGATCATGTCCATCGCTGCGCCGGCACGATCCGATTGGATAAGACAAACGATCGCCTCCTCCCACATTTCCAATCGCTCATAAAGCTGGTAGGCACTGGACACGGCACCAAGGCTCATGTAAAGATCGCAGAGGTCTTTCTGCACGCAAGACGCGAGTTTGTTTAACACCGTTCTTCAACTGAAGAAGCCAATTTTTCTAATAAGTTTAAGTCTGACGTTACTTCACGAAGTATCGATTGCGGCTACAGCGGGGGTGAAAGTGTGCCGCGCGACCAAAAACTTAGAGTGCGCGAGTTTAACGTTTTTTTTTACATTTTATACTTCATGCATAATTGCATATGAAAGCTGTATGGCAAAGCTTATATGTGTGCGCTACTAGCATTCACAGAAAATTTTGCATCCTCGGCTACAGCATATCGGTGTTTAGGAATTGTCTTCACACAATAAAGTTGGAATAGGTCCATTTTAAACACAAGCCAAGAAAATGATGACGAAAAAAACTAACTTAGACACATGCCCACTGAGATTAGTTTAGTTGCGCACTATGGAACTGGACAGTGCAACTAAAATCACAGGCTGGCCAAGCCACGTGTATATGCAACATCTGAAAAAATACCTGGAAATTCAACTTGTGCTTAAACCCGGCTAAAAAGCTCGCTTCCAAGCGCGTTTGTCTTGCGTGAGCAGTACGGAATCGAATACTCGGTGACTGACAAAACGCAAACCGGAACCACACGCAATACTAAAAGTCGCCGTCTGCTTGCGGTTAATCTGTAAGTTTCAAAAGCTCAACGCAATCTTCATCTTGAAGTGTTTCACGTTGCAAGCGAAACACGTTTTGGTGACAATGTATTTACCGCAATTTGCGCAATACTTTCAGCGTATAACTCCGAACACACACAACCTGCAACATCCATATCGGTGGTGGTCGAACGCAGTAAAACAGATTCAGTCTGCACTTTTCACTGCTCGCTGGTTCTGTCACCATGGCAACAAGGTTTTCGAGCTGAGTCATACTTCGCTCAACAGTACGCCAACGAGACCTCTCAGATTTGCATCTGACGCGCAGCGCTTCAGCGCAAACGCACCAGCAGCTCGGGGAACTCAGTATCACCTGGGAATATGCACTGTTATCGTTAGATGGCGTATGACGCATGAAGTGTGTTGTTATTAAAAGAACACAGAAATACCTGAACAATTGCACTTATCTCTTCATCTTGAAGTTTGCTCGCGGGCGACGCTTTGTGCATCGCAGTGCTGAAAAACAGGAAAAAATTGTCTGCAAGCAGCAGAAGCGAGATCCAACACACGTCGCACCTCAACTGTACACGTTTGAGAATGGATGAATAATTTTTGAAGTCTTGCAACAAAACATTGCAATTGCCTCCTTATTAATAAAAGCAGTTAAAATTCATGACCGATATGCAGTGAAGATGTTCAAACAACAAGTTTTCCAAAAACTTGTTTTGGTGTTTTTAGTCGCTCGCAAGCATGAATAAAAATGCAAACTTGGCTGCAGCACCGATGGGCGAAATATCTTATCGTGGAATTGAGGTCTACAAGCCTGAACAGTATCAATTTACGGTGTCTGACGACTGACTCAGCACATAGTTTTGAAGGACGTTCTTCTGACAATGTCAGCGTTTTCTGCAGCTAAATGTCTTGCTTACTTGTTGCACACCTATGAAAACGCAATGGATTACGAAATGATTTACTGTCGCAAGATTGCTGATTAGTACAAAGCGAGTTTCACAAAATTCGACACCCAAGTGCTAACAGGCGTTTTCCATAAATTTCAAAATCTTTTCCGCAAAATGTAACGACCGATAGCTGGGCGTTTCACCCGCCCATCGACACCGACCAAAAGACCGAATTTCTTCAGGTTTCCAGAAACCAGTTAAATCTGGACGAACGAGATGCTTTTTGCCACTGTTAATATTCTACTGCAGTTTGCGTCGTAGGCTTTTTGAAGAAACAAGAAACCATCACTAGATTACGGTTCAAGTTACAAGTTACACTTTCACACCCTGCTTCGTTGCCCGACCGATCGCGTTGCTCTGCACAAACTTGCTCAAAAATTCCTATCGCGATATTTATGCTCTGCAGCTTGTCGTGCATCACAGCATAGCGGTGTGATGTACTAGAAAAGCACCGTGAATTTAAGCTCGCGCCGGTGCATTTTCAAATGCGCAGTGCAATTTGGCACAATTTTTCCTCCTACATTTACCACGCAGCAAGCAGCACAGCCAGATGCTCCGGTAAAAGATCGGGGTTCTTCAATGAATCGCTGTCCAACACTTTTGGTTTCTCAAGAAGAGTGTCATCATTCAGCGGAAGGTTCTAAACAACATTAACTGGGTATAAGCAAGGTCCACTGCACGCCGTTCCTGAGCAACACTCAAATATATTGAACCTCCGGCATTTCTTCACTGCTGATGTCAACGAACGAGGTAATCTGATTGACGTCATCTAAAGTAACGCGAAGTTGCAACTGCGATACAGGTTTTTGTTGGAACTTCGTTCTTACTCCCAAAGCACCTTAACAACACAAAAGTTGAGAAGTCGTTGTGAGGTCTGTAATTCACGACAAAACGAGCAGATACAACCAGGGCTGCGGAGCTGGAGCCCGGAGCTCAGATTAAAAATCAGAAGGAGCCGGGGGAGGAGCTCAGTTTAAAATTCAGGACCGGAGCTGGAGCTATGGCTATTTGAGAGGCTCCGAGTCCCTTGTTAGATACTAACAATTTTGCGAAGTTGACTGAAAACTATAGACTTACTTTACCTACAACAGTGCTTTTTATATCAAACTAAACGTGATTGTTGCGAGCAGTGGTGCAGGAGGCGGGGGTGCAGGAGGCGGGAGTGCAATCGCAACCCCAAAAGTTTTGATTTGTCGAAAATCTGGGCAAATTACCTGAAAACACGGGCAAATATGGTGCCCAACGCTGTTTGACTTTGAAAAATTGGCGCCCAACGTGTGGAGAATCACATGAAGCCCGTTTTTTGGAAGTCATCCCAAAAGAAGGCGTTCATGATCTGTGTGGGAGGAAATACTTGCACAAAGAGTTGCCTGAAAACTTTTCTGACAAGTTTGGGGGAATTCGTGCAAAAATCTTTCGCACCCCAAAAATTTGCCTGCTCCTACACCTGTGGTTACGAGTTACGACCAGGGTTGATTGATTTAAGTCATGATTTAAATCAAGCAATAAAAATAATGATTTAAATCAAACATTAAAAACCAAAAAATTAATGTGGGTTTGGAGCATTGTGTGATGTCTATGACACATTTAATTAGCATTCTAATAGGTTTTCACATAGCCTATATAGCAGGAGTTCCCAACCTTTTTCTGAACATGTACCCCTTTAGCATTTCGATAGATGAGCGCAACCTTTTTCTGAACATGTACCCCTTTAGCATTTCGATAGATGAGCAGGTACCTATAAAATTTCCTATGACAAAGAGCCTAAGTAAAATACTAAAATTATACTGAATTTTTAATACAACTTTTAAAATGTTGAAACTATAAAGGTATACTCCATTTTCATACATCAAATTTAATTTGTTGCAGATTTACAATAAATGTACCCTGCACATAGGCAAATGTACCCCTGGGGGTACATGCACCCCAGGTTGGGAACCTCTGCTATACAGTATTAGTGTAGAAGGCCAAAAGTTCCAATGACAACACAAGTTGAAACCATGTGAAGTTTTATCAATCATCGCAACTGTGAGGTCACACGGAACAAGACTATTCGGTCTGGGCCATTTTCATCTGGCCGTTTCGGTCTCGTGACATTTCGGTCAAGAAATTTCTGTACATAAAGAACTTTACATTCCTTTAATTAAATGATTATAGGCAGGCAAAATGTCACTCTAGCTGGTGTTATACCAAGTCCCTTTGAGGAGTCATGATTGCGATGAAATCTGAATTGTAATTGTGACTTTGAACAATTTGTATTTAATTGCAAAATGTCGATAATGATTTAATTTCCTTGTTGATGATAATGTAAATCATATGTTGATACTAATTAACTGTTGGATCTTGGATCATGTTTGTAGTTTTTTTTAAATAAAACTTCTCGTGGATTTGGGTATCTTTGCATTAAAATGTGAACATGTAAGATTTCTGCAAGATTTCATAGTCTGACCGAAATGTCCCCAGACCGAAACGGCTTAGACCGAATCGGCCAGACCGAAAAGTCGCGTACCTAACGCCACAGATTCTATGTCATTCAACTGCAAAAATGACATGTGGACTAAAATCACTAACCCTTGCAGATTCAAAAGTCATAACTGTTAGAATGCCATAAGTTTGACAGTGTAGATTGGCATAAAGTGAAAATTGCATTTAAATCCATCAAATATGAAGGCTGTTCATAAACATAGTTATAGAACATATATTGGATTCATGAAACAGATATATTATTATTTTAGGTCTTTAAAATTTTATGCATGTGTGCCACGAGTGTCAATGAAATTACTAAATGGGCAGTTTCAGTATTGGCATTTCAATAAATATTTCATTTTGTTCACCGGCACTAGTGTTATGAACTTATTTGCATTAAGGGATAGTGCATAAGCGCAAAAAAGTTTGAATGAAAGTTCAGCTATTGCTGGTCAGGGTTGATTTGATTTGAATCATTTCATTTAAATCTGTGATAAAATCAACAAAAACAAGCAAAAAATCATACGCAGTTTTAAAGCTTTGTGTGATTTTTATGACACATTTAATTAGTGTTTTAATCAGTTTCACTTTTTATTAAAGAAGGCATAGACTTCTGACGACAACACAAGATATAAAAGCAATTATAGTTTTATCAAACATAGCAACTGTTGCTGTACTAGAAGAAACACAGCACAAAAAACTTATATTGAAACAAACTTAATTAAAATGAAAAATTACTATTTGTTTGGTGGCCACCCTCTACACAGTAAATAAAAAAATCATAAAAATCCGATTTAAATCAAAAAAATCTGATTTTTTATCTGAAAAATCTGATTTTTTATCTGATAAAAAAATCTGATTTTTTTATTTCAATAAAAAAATCATGATTTTTATCAACCCTGGTTACGACACCAGACTGCAACAATGGATCTGCGGGTCTTGATGTTTTCTTGTAGAAGAAAAACGTTAACTACCACAACATCTTACTTTCTAGTCAAAATGATAAAACCGGGTCTTTCTGTAGTAGTAGCGATCTAAAAAGAACTAGAATATAATCAGTAGCTATGTAATATCCATAGCTTTTGTCGCTGTGTAATCATGCTGTTAGCAGCGAGTATGATGCAGATATGATACAATGGCAGACCTAATCGTGAAATGCACGGCACGCCATTGTAAAGTAGGTTGCTAGAAACCATTAGGCTTACTAGCAAGGTTTACTAGATTACTGGCGAAGTTCACCAGGAATCATTACGTTTACAAGCAGCAGCAAAACACAAAAGTAATAACTGATTGGTAGCGAACTAGCATTGCTTTGCATGGCAGTACACTTTCAGGAGGGTATATAAATGGAATGTAAACAAACGTGGACTTTTCTTGAGGTTTTCATCTGTGGAAAGAAATTTTATATTTTCAGCACGGTAACCAGTCTTGTTTTCTCCTAAGCTTTGCAGGTTAAATTGTGTTTTACTTAGCCATTCATCACTGCTTATTATGAGTGCAAAAGATGAGATATCAGACGTATTCAACTATTTTAAAAATCCAAAGGTGACTTTCTTGCTAGAAGACATAAGACATACTATTTCTTCAAAGGGCTTTTAAACACAGCTTGGCACTTGTGTTAATGCACATGTGTGCATGTTAGAAAGAACACATGGGAGAGGTAATCGACCATGTGTTTTGCGTTCTTTGCATGGTATGCCCGGGCAGAACTGTTAGCTGGAATCGCCAAGAGTGCAACAGGCAAAGCATGCAACGAGTGCAATACACTTGGTCGATTGGGCTGGATTGTTGTCTAAATACTCGGACGCAAATGTAGCTTTCCAAACAGACGTTTTCTTGATTCCGGTCGTAAGAAACAGCAAAAGTTCACTAGGCACAGTGGCTGCCTTTCCACAATTTGTCTATATTACCGTTATCTTGAGTTACGTTTCTTCTAGTAACTGTTCTCTGAATCGCCTCAACCTGTGATTGTTGTTTTTTCGCTGATTTTCTCGTGATAGGAGCGCTGGTTGTACAAAACTACCAGATCAACCTAATCACATAAGTTTGGTATATTCTTTTAGTTTTGTGTACTTGATATATTTCATTTTCTATTCAACTTGAGGCAAACCAATACAATTGAAAATATTAATGTGTAAAAACGAACAGAAGCCGGAGCCACGTTCATGAAAAGAAGAGATCTGGAGCCGAAGCAGTGTCATTTTTACGACGGCTCCGCAGCCCTGCATACAATCAGTACACCGGTCTTGCCGCACTTAACATCGCACACCACAGGTTTATTCCCTGTTGGTTGTCAAGAAGACCACGAAAAATATCTAGTTTATGAATCTAGGCCGTATGTTAAAATCAGTCATTTGCAGAAGCCGATAAGAAATGTGGGAAAAGCAGTAGGCAATGTGTGTGCATGAAGCCTAAAGTTCTTCTTAAACTCAAAAACGTTTGCTATACAAGCACTTTCCAGGCGTGGACTACTGTTTTTTCAAGGGCAACATAAGAAACCTGGAGTGGTTTGTAAGGCCGTTTGCAAACTATCATTTGGCGCGATTTCTGACGCTGGCTGTGACAACTTTTCCTGGAAAGTATGCGTTTGTCGATTGAGATTAGAAATTTCTTTTTTAATTTTTTCCTAAAAATAAAGTGAAGAACACAAAAAGTCATCGCTTTAAATTGAAAAATGTCGACACAGCACCTTTTTTATACATCGTCTCCATTTATTCCGGTGGAATTTACGTTTACAACGCAGCTGCCACCTGGTCGGTATGATTTTTTTCTGCTGCCCTGCAGTCCGAAAAATGAAATGTGATAGAGTCGAGTGTGGTCTGTGGGCCGTCTTTTAGCTAAGGCTGTCTAAAACATTTTGGTTTCCCAGTTTTGCGAACAAAAAAATATAAAATCATGTTATAAGCAACAGAATTACAAACTTTTTCTATGGTTTTCTGAGTCATATCTATAATCTATACCTTGTTCTGATACCTATCATATAGAAATACCTGTGAAAGAAAAGTCAATTCCAGCGACTTCTTTTGCTTTGTCAAAATGATTCGATGCTTGTTTGTACTGATAATAATGAAGCAGAGAAAGTCCAGCTTCCAAGTGTAATTGAAGCAAAAGCGATCTGGGTAACAAACCATGCAGTCAAGAAAATACTGTACGTCTTTAATACAGTTCAACCACAAACAACTGTTTCACAACTAGAACAATTGTTTGTGAGTGAACCGTATTGCTTGGAACAAATTATGTAGTAAAAAAAGTTTCAGAGGTTGTCCATGGTTTGTAGACCAGCTTGAGAAAACAATAGCATAACTAAAGAATTTCGTAACTGAAATAATATTGGAAACAAGCCGTTCTTTATGAGGCCAAACGATCTCTTTCAGCTTTCGTTTTGAAATAATTAAGCTGGCTTAAGCTTCCACGAATTTATCAACCTTAAACGAAAATCGCGTTGGACAATCTAGTAACTTCGTGATTTGAATTCCTGAACAACTTCGTGATTTGAGAAAAACACAAGAAGTGTTTGGCTATTATACCAACGTCCAAGAATTACCTCAAGTTAGTCGCAAGTTTACCTAATTGCTTCGACTGCATCCCACGAAATCTAAGACGCGTCAGATACGAAAAAGTTTGTTCTCACCGGTATTTTGCATGATGTAAGAAAGGCGATTTCAACGCAGAATTTAACTCCGCTATAGTTTCCGCAAACAGAGAGTCCGATCGTTCCGTCAGGAGTTGACTGTGAACATTATAACATCGAAACGACCACCAATGCAGAGTCTGGAAAACGACAGAAACTGCACAAATGGAATTCTTGACTTCAGTACGAAGTATTATAAAATAAGTCTAACCTGCAAACTACTGTTGCACCGCTCTAAAGTGTGAAAAATGCTTTCTGCGACAAAAAGATAAAGAGGGGCATGAACAAGGTGGTACACTGAATTTCCATCTTTGGCCAGTAAGTCTTTGCATGTATTTTCAACAGAAGAGGCCTGGACAACACAAAGATTCAAGTTTTGCATTACAGCGCCACAGACGAAAAATAAAACTTGCAGAAATAGTTGTACCTCCAGGGCGAAGATTTTCGGAAAATTTTGAGATTGCAAGTGTGGCCCTGTCCAGTTTACTTGGACAAACAGCTGAAGACTGGAAACAGCACAGCAGAAGAGTATGAGAGATCTGTAAAGAGATACAACGCGAAGTTGGAAGGAGATGCCCAGGAAACACTCTGCGGTAGTGAGAACACGCACTAGAAGCAGACGCTCACCGACAATGTAAAGAAACGAATGGGAAATATTCTAGGTGGTTTCGGAAGCAGCGCAGCTGAGACCACTTGCAAGAAATGGCGGAACAACACCTCCGTTTAATACAATCACACAAGATAACAATTTTTCGGTGAGCATTACCGCAATAAAACACATTTCGGAATTTTCCACATCACTACTATGACATCAATTTTCAAACAGTATGGGCGAGCACAAAAAGTTTCTATGGAGTTATTGTGTGCCATAAATATCTCCAATCGACTGTCATCGCTGTGCGTTTTCCTTACTATCCCGTAAAAATGCGTTTTCCTTATACACCCACATAAAGACATAAAATAACTTGTTTCTATCTGGAGCTCGACCGATGTATGGCACGCCGATATATATCGGCCGATATGACGAGTTGCCGATGTATCGGCAAAATTCCGCCGATATATATCGGCAATATTTGCTCATAAAAGTGTTGCGCTGTTGCTCTACATCAATGGTCTTCAACGTGGGCAAAATCGCCTCTCAGGGGGCGATTTTATGCGCTGTGGAGGTGATTTACGAGATTTGGGGGGCGATTTCTGCAGGTTGAAACCTACTAAAATATTGAATCGATTCCGAAAATCAATTTTTATTACTTTTGAATCAAAACATTTGATGCACTTTCGACTCCATGTTTCGTAACATAGTTTATAGAGCACATGATATCGGACCTGTGACGTCAAACTAACATCGTTCTGTGTAACGCTTCACTGCACCAACTATCCAAGACCACTGAGATTGTCACTGGTTGGGAGTCAAGCATTGCGTTTCTCACGAAGATTATGAATGTGTGCATTGTGTGGTATTTTGTTGTGTCTAATATATAAAATAAGATAAAAGAGTAGAGAAACCGTTGTACTAAGTAATTTGCTGGGTTGGTAACCCCAATCGTTGCATGACCAACGTCACAAAAAGCACAGCAGGCAATAACATTTGCCAGCATATACACATCAGCATGCGAGATTTTGGACATTTCTTGTATAGTATGCGTTAATTAGCTTGATTATACTGATATTGGTATTGGTTGAAAGCAGTACTGATATAACTATCGGAAAATACCCAATCGGCCAAACTCCAATTTTTAAAGAGAAAAAATTTCAGCTTCTTTGAAGATACTGAAAATTGCCCAAAAATCACAACACTGCTACCACTAAATCATCGCATCGACTTTTGCGGCGATAGCGAATATTAATCGCAAGCTGCCGTCAAGTTTAGCCGAATTATTTTTCGTCGTGAGTTGTTACAAATCTCTCCAACTCTATGTGCTATTTATTTGCAAAATTGCGTTGAAACAAGTCTACATGGTTTTCAGTAGAGCATTGCCAAACCATTGTTTCGTAGGCAAAAAATGTCACATTCCGTTATCGTGTGTTTTATAATCTTTGAGTACCTTGAGTAAAACAATGCACCTAAGTGTATTTTGTAGTAAAATTACTGGAAATATGACTGTTGCGAGACGATTTCCGTAGCAATTAATGGCTAGTGAAACTAGTGACAGCAAGTCGTAAGTTATAAAATGTGCTTATCGTGTCTTTCAGTCAGTTCGAGTGTCTTGGTGTACTGTGTTCATCTGACTTACAGCAGAGTATAACAGAACAGTATGCTAGAAAAGGAGTAACTTACACCAGCAAGTAAGCCCAAACACCCAATCTTGGTTAAAAGAAGGAGTCTAAAAAATCCTTTTCGCCACCTGATGTTTGAGGCTTGCTATGAAGTCATTATGTTGTGGAGATCACGCCGAAAGTTAAATTGCGAAGAACGTTACTGGGTGAAATAGTTTTTCGCCAGCTAGCATTAGCGAATGGATTCCACCATCAAGGAACGTCTCATTCACATTCAAAGTGACGACGAACCCGTGTTGTATTTCATACACACGGATGGTAAAATTTTTGTATAAGTACAGTGAGAGTTATCCAGAGATTTGGGAATAAGTGAAGATATTATTACTGGCGTTTCCAACTACGTATTTTCCTGAGCAAGGTTTCTGCCGAGCAGCCTCCTGCACATGCGTAACAAATACCGCAATCGTCTTGAAATGGACAAGACTGGGGAAACTCCATTCGACTTAAACTGAGCAACTTGCAAACTGCTTTGGAAAAGCTTTGCAGATAAACACCAACCGTAAGGTTCGCATTAATTGGGACCAGCTGTTGTTTTAGAAATGATCACATTTATTCTGCAAATTGCATTCGTTTTGTGTTAACTAGATTGCCCATTTATATTTCATTGGCAGTGAATTATTTCCAAAACAAAAGAATATTTTCAGACAGCGCAAAAACTACCGGTAGAGGGGCGATTTCCAAGTAAAGTTTCTGTAAGGGGGCGATTTTACAAAAAAAATTGAAGACCACTGCTCTACATGAAGTGTTCGGAAACCCAAATTGCTACTTTGTCTCTGACCCAGAACGGTCGCCAGAAAGTTTATAATAGGCGAGCTTTGCATTCCTGTGGGGGGGCTTTGGGTTTGTGCGGGGCTTGACACTCAAAAAATTAACAAAAACTCAACTTATTCATAGTGATTCATATTTCAATTTGGTAGGGTTGGAGCTTCGTTTGGGGGGCTAAACCCCCAAAAGCTGCCCGTGGCGACGGGACTGCTCCGACCGTGATGGATTAACGCAAATGCTCTGTCCTGTTCCTACCTAGCCTTCATGCATAATCAGACCGCTGTGCAACAGTCCCGACAAAAGGCTCTGTGACGTAATATTCGCTCCTAGGCTTTGGCGCGGTAAGCAGATGATTGCGAACAAAGCAGTGGTGCCACTCCTAGTGTTTTTCCACTAGATCTAGTGTTTTTCATTTCATCTAGTGTTTTTATGAGTGAGCTGATTGTAAATAATTGCACAATTTTGTGTAATTGTAACTGTAATTGAGACTTTTCGATTTAGTGCAATTGCAATCTGCTAAAACATCTGCTGAATTAAATCTTAAATTACGCAAGGCAATATAATATGTTTGGAGTTAAACCGCTGCGAAGTCACTGTGGTCATCTGTTAGAAGTTTCACAGACCTGTGCAAACAAACAAGCGTTGCTGCTATCTCCTGTTTTCTTTGTCTCTGGTTTACAATGAATTGCACAGTGTCTGTGGTTGGCATTGCAACGCAGTTTCAGGGCATTTTCACTGTGTGTAAGTTTGTTTTTGTAATCTAGTGTCTTTTGCGTGAATCTAGTGTTTTTTATCATGATATCAAGTACTTTTCCGTAACAACAGAGTGGCAACACTGGAACAAACTAGGTTGCGTGCTGTTGTGTTGGTTGGCTATTTTATCAATGTCTCTCTAGGCTAGGCAACCTTGCATACAGCGTGCATGAAAAAAGTGCGTACGTCACAGCGAGCAGTAATCCAGGCTTGCGCAGAATTCGATGTTGTGCGGTTCTTCATCGCAGTGAAATGATGGTTTTAATGCGTCACGCATTACTTTTTACTTATGGCCTTTGAGCGTAGGCGCAGGTCAAACGTCTACACAGCGAGTAGGCCTACTTATACGCAACACATATTTGCGTGTTTGTGCGTTTGCTGACTTAGAGTTAGACAACCGTGAGTCCTAGAAATTGCTATGGTCTGCAGTAGGCACGTCCGATGAAACCATCCTATTTTAGAGTACATTTGTCAACTGACCTTTAGTCAAGCACTGGTTGATATGGTCACGTTACAAGTACAATATACGTAAAGAGACAAGGGTTTAGGATTAGCCTACAGTTCACACAATGCAAAGAAGCTGCTAGCACCTTGCCAGCACTGAAACCATGACATTACTTTAGACTGAGCCATTTGCAGACGTCACAGTCAACTGAGCCAGTCATGCTGTCCAAACTTGTCATGTGACCAGTTTTGTCAGTCATGTTTGGTTGATGGTAAAGTAGCTGCAGGAGTGTATATTTTGCCTCACAAAATAATTGTAACTTGTGAAATAATTTTCTTTGTTTTTGTGGCCTGAATAAAAAATGCGCTATAATGCCTTTCAGCTGTAGTTTGGAAATGTTTGGCTTAAGGCAAAATAGCTCCAGGAGTGTTTATTTTGCCTGAGGTAAAATAGATACTGCTTGAGAAATAGAAAAATATTGGTATCGGATCGGCAATGAAAAACATCGGTATCGGCCCAAAAAAACCTTATCGGTCAAGCTCTATTTTTATCCATTCTGAATTTAGCTAATTAACCAGTTATGCAGTACGCACAGCCCATCCCATCATTTACATGAACACACAAACGCTGCACAAGACCACACACACGGCGCCTGGACAGAGTTTTGTTTAGGGTGATGCAGAGGTTAGGTTTTCCATGCCTCAAGTGCAGAGTGCAAAAACTTGATCCTCCGTGGTGGTGTTCTGATGGCCAGACAGGCCAAGATGACTGGACTTCACTGGGATTGAATCTATCGTGTGTAAACAGAAGCGATAGACTCTTTTTTTCCACAGTTTTCTTCACAGCAATTTAGAAAATCTTGGTAAGACTCGGCTTAGAGGAGTTGAACTCCAGACCAGCACTGAGGCGGACGGAGATGTATTAACCACTATGCCATGGGTTGTATTTTGAATTTAGCAGTCTTATGCATTATATCACTGTGTGCAGGAACTGTTAATACATAGTCATGCTCTTGGAACTCATTGAGCGGAACAAGTGGTTACTTCTTGAAGCTTTTCAACTGACAGGGAATATGTTTGTGATGTGCATGGTTTAAATCACACTCACTTCTTTACACTCCTATATACTGCTGACAATACTAACACTACTACTAATACTATGGCCCATCCTGTCATTAACGATGTTGAGCTGGCGCTTCTCCATTTTTTTCTACATAATTTGTAGCTGATAATGAATATACGGCACTCAGGGAAGCACGCCATCTGTTGCAGTGGGCAGCAAGTGTTTCCCAGGACTGTGGAGAAATGTGAAAGCCAGCCATGCCACATGTGATGACATCATTATAATGCAACTTAAGGTCTGCCAGCTCTACAAGGTGCGTGATAGAATTCACTGTAATGGATATCCTTAGGCAGGCGACCATGCACCATACGACGGATGTTACCCAGACAGCGCAGACGTCACTGCCTTAAGGTGGTGATGATATTATATGAGCCAGTGACATGTAAGATGGTTGAGATCAGGACAGGGTC